>Ga0075019_10000805_pt1 | contig 17730 bp, 16 predicted proteins | sample ColStrG_CSR_2013_FD_71473 | JGI IMG/M metagenome (GOLD analysis project Ga0075019, IMG submission 71473) | Freshwater sediment microbial communities in response to fracking from Pennsylvania, USA - Cold Stream Run_MetaG_CSR_2013 | ecosystem: Environmental > Aquatic > Freshwater > Creek >...
GGTTCATGGTTAACGGCGCAGCCGATTTAACTACGAACGCCACCTGTCACAATCACCGAATCAAACTTGCAGAATACGCACCAACGCCTTAGCATGCTTGACCCTTTGGACAGGTGGCTGAGTGGTTAAAGGCACTCGACTCGAAATCGAGCGTACTCAAAAGGTACCGTGGGTTCGAATCCCACCCTGTCCGCGCCCAGCGCGGCCCACGCGACAGCGGGAGTTTATCAATGATTCGAACGCAGTTCGGCGTTTTCGCGAAAGCGAACGTTTATGAAATCAACGCACTATCCCGCTACGTCCGGGGCAGCGGACGAACATTCCCACCCTGTCCGCGCCCAGCGCGGCCCACGCAATAGCGTAAGACTACCATTGATTTGAACCTTGGTTCACTGCGAGCGGGTCACCGCATTTATACATACGCAGTCAACTGGCAGAGCGTTCCAGCGAAGCTGGAAGGATCAATCCCACCCTGCTTGCCCTGTCGAAGTCTCTGGCGAAGGAGTGTCCGCCATCGCCACCTCCTACGCCGAGGCTTCGGAGGTCAGGAAGGCTACGGCGGACAAGTCCGCGCCTTGCGCGACCCACGCTATCATTTATGAAAAACGCAGGTTCGTCTACCAAACGCTTAAGTTAATCATGGAACCGTGGCATTTTCGGATGTCTGGCTCCATGCCAGAACCGCAAAATTCGGACGATGTCCGGGGCCGTTTCCACGCTGTAATAAACAAGATAAGGCCAGCGCACCAAACGGCGTACGCTGGGCTTGCGTTTGAGTGTTTTTCCTCGCAACGGACTGTTTGCCAGCGAGAGAGCGTCATCAAGCAGCTTGTTTGCAAACTGCCCGGCTGCTGACGGATTATCGCGGGCGATGTATTCAGTAATGGCCCGCAGGTCAGCTTTGGCGCGCCGGGTTATGATGACTTGGTGAGCCACGACGCTATTTCCGAACGCACCTGTTCTACGGTTTGGCCCGGTTCGGTTTGCGCAGAGCGGATGCCCTCATCAATAGCAGCCAGGACTTCGTCAGTTTCCTCAAAACTCTCAATCTTGAGTTCGTCCAAGCGCTCACGGATGAGGTCTTGATCCACCGGGGACAAACGGGGCAACTCCTGAAGTATTTCCGTCACGCTCATGGGGGTAATTTACTGGATTACCGATGTGCTGGCAAGCGTTCCGTGGTCACCCGTTTTAACCCCAAGGGGGGGGGGACAATTTCCGTGCGGCATCCCAGTAAGAAAAAAGCATTCCGTTACTCAATATCCGGACTTTTTTTGAGAATGCAGGAACTGCAATCCGACAGCAGGGAGCAAGCACCGGAGCAGGATTGTTACAGCCCAGATATACACGCAACTTAATTGGACTGACGCGCAAACGCACACCGCATTGTCAGATTCCTCGACATATTTCATTCCAAACCCGAACAATGCACATCTAGTCGGGATCAGTTTCCACAGTAGAAAGCATCGTCGTGCAGTCTGTCCGTGGATTTCAAGATCCGGGGTCGATGTCCGGGAGGCCGGATTGGGCGCGGGCTTCCAGCAGTCGCAGGCGTGGCGCGTTGGAGCCTTCATCAAATTGCAGATCGGCATCCACCTCCAGCCAGTCTCCCTTGGCGCGATGGCCGGCATCGCCCATGACTTTGGTGCCGACCACCCTGGCATCTGCGGCACAGCAGAACATGATGACCTGAACGAGTTTGAATTCGCCGCCCGTTTCACCGGGCAGCCACTGGCCGAGCAGGGTGACATGATGGCCCTGATAAGCGTCCTGCAAATCCTTGCATTGGGTGATGCGGTTCAGCTCCAGCAGGTCGAGATTGATGAAACTGTCGGTGCCGGCGGATTGCACGCGCTGCAGGAGTTCATCGTGCAGTTCGTCGGGATCAACCTTGAGCAGACGGTAGAGGGAAAGGTCGGAGCCGAGACTGGTTTCGCGCCGGGTGAGCATGCCGGCGTTGGCGTTTTTGCCGGGCAAGGCCAGCCAGGCTGCGACGGGGAGCAGCAACAGCAGGCCTGCGGCGGCCTTGTGGAGCTTGAGGGGCGGCTGTGAGTTGGAAGCGTCGAAGAGAAAGGGGTACACAATTGCGGTCAGGAGCAGCAAGCCGACCGCCCCGAGTGTCAGCGGGTGGTAGGCGGGATTTTGCAATTCCAGCAAAGCTCCGGAAAGTTTCATGCGCAGCAAGACACAGCCCCAGGCGCCGAGGATCAAAGGCGGCAGGAAGAAGCGGATTTTGCTCAGGACCGACGTCAGCCCGGGGATGAAACGCGGAGTCTGGTGCCTTCCCGGATTGCGCCACAGTCCGGCGTTGCTTTTGGGAGTCATCGTGTCCCCCAGCTAAGTCCCGTCCCACTGGAAAAAACTTTTTCCAGCGGAATGGAGGCGGCACCGCGCGCGAGGATGAAAACGGACAGGATCAGAATGAGGGCCAGCAGCAGTACGGCGCGTTTTTTGAACAGGGTCTGATACATGAGCAGAAGCTTCAGGTCGAGTACCGCTCCCATCCAGAGAAAGGCAAAGAGGCAGGCCAGGGGATAACCGGTAAAGGCGCGCACCACAAAGGCATCGGCCGAGCTGCAGACGCTGAGTCCCACAGCCAGGCCCATGAAGGAAGGAATCATGAGGTTGGGATTGTTGGTCGGGACGAGATAGGACGGCAGAATGGTCTGGAGCGCGGCGGCGGCCATGCAGCCTGCGATATAGTACATGCTGACATTCAAAAAATCGCCCACCGACATGGCGGCGGCACTGCCCAGACGCGGGAATCGGTGCATTAACCATGAGGAAGGCTGACAGGGACCGTGATCATGGCATTCCGGGCCGCAGGAATCGGGCGGCGCGCACGGTTCGCAGCTTGGAGGGTTGTGAACGGCCAAGGGCGCCGTCGCAGCCAGGGGAGGGGTGCAGACAGGGCAGTTTTCTTCGACGGGATCATGGCACAAAAGTTTTTCCACGGGCAGCAGGGTGAGCAAAAAAGCGGCGACACCCGCGATCAGGGCGGAGCCACCTGCCCGCACCAGAACGGCATGGAGGGGGTAGTCGTATTGAAACGCCACCCAGGTGCTGAGAAGGCAGACGGGGTTCAGTGTCGGACTGGCCAGAAGATAGGCCACGCCGAAGGAAACCGGCAGGCCGCGGCCGATCAGGCGCCGGATGAGGGGCACGGCGATGCATTCGCAACTGGGAATGAAAAAGGCCGCGCCGAGTCCGGCGAGAATGCCGAGGAAACGGTTGCGCGGCAGGAAGGCGGCCAGTCGGGCGGGGGGGCAGAAGGCGGTTACCAGGGCGCCGATGACGGACCCGAGCAGGAGGAAGGGAATGCCCTGGATGAACAGGCTTAAAAACACGACGAGAAATTCAGGCAGCCAATACATGACAACCCAACTAAGCTGGTATATTGCGGTGGATGTGCAAATGATTTCTGAGACAGGTTTTTGATCACGGATTTTGGTTGGGAATGAAGAGGCGACTATTCATGTTCGGGGTGACGTTGGTGATGCTGGGGCTGTTCTGGTTGATGACCGGACCGGGCCGGGAGCCGGCACCGGTGCCGACGCGCGAACTGGGCTGGAGCGAATATGCCGGAAGCCATCTGCGGCAGGCCCTTCCGCTGTCGGACGGTTTTGATTTTCCACTATGTCCACCGGACGGCCGCGGTGCGTACATCCAACGCGGTTTCCGGGAGCGGGGTTGTCTGGGTGAGGAATGGAGTTTGGTGCCGGAGGGGGGTGGTGACGCTTCGGTTCATGCGTCCGGCAGTGGAGTGGTGATACTGGCGGATGATTTCCGCGAGGTTTGGGGACATGTGGTGGTGCTGTTGCACCGTATGCCGGCTGGAGGCGAAACGGAATGGGTTGAGACCATGTATGCGGATCTGGCCGGAATCAACGTGAAGCCGGCGCAGTGGGTGAGGCGTGGCGAAGTGCTGGGACATCTGGCTGCGGTGGGTCCGGCCCTGCATTTTGAAGTACGCATCCGGCCGGGGCACGGTCTGGGACCTGGAGACTCGGACCAGGCGGTGCAGGACTGGGTTCGTCCGCAACTTTTTTTGCAGCAAAACAGACACCAGATGACTTCTAAGGCAGGGACGGACTGATCGTGCTTTTTGGCAGAGCCGGTTTAAAGGGTGCGGGCGCTGCCGTGTTTTCCGGTGCCGGGGCTTTGGGCGGGGCCGTTTTCGGGGCGCCTGCTTCGTTCGCGTAAAATGCGGCGATTTGCTGGACTTTGAAATACATGGCTTTTTCGGGATATTCCTTGATCAGATGGGTGCAGATGGCGGCGGCTTTTTCATTTTGACCATTGGCTTGATACAGTGCGGCCAGCTTCAGACCGGTGCGGATGGCGGCATTGTTGTTGAAGGGATATTCCATGGCATAACGATAGGCCTGCTCAATCTGGGGGAAGGGTTGGTGCAGCGACTCCAGAATGTCGGCATAACCTTCCAGATAAACCCCGGAATAGCCGGCCAGGGTCAAGAGCCCCTGCAATCGGCGCAGCCGATCCTCCAACGGCTGGGCGGTTTGGGCGGAGATCATGCGGCTCAGGCGCAGGGCCAGCCACGGCAATTGTTCGCTGTGCTGCTCATAGGCCAGACGGGCGGATTCCACAACGTTGCGCGGGTAAGGCCGGTACAGCGGATCCCCCACCACGGTGATGGTCCAGGACAAAACGCTTTGGGATTGGTAGGCGGCTTCGCCGAACGATTCTCCGGCCAGCAGGTTGCGGAAAAAAATCCCGACGTTGGGTGTGAGGTGAAGATAGGGTTCATAGACCGAGCCCATGGTGGCGGCGGCACCGCGGCTGATGAGCGGGCCGACCCAATTCTTGCTTTTGGATCGCACGGTTTCGGCGCTGAACGAATGCAGATGATAGGCCACGGCTCCGGGTTGAAAGTGGAAATCCGGTTGGAGAAAAGGGCCTGTGCAATCCTGGGCGTACCAACCGGCGTAAAGGGCCACGGAGTCCCAGGGAGTATCCACGGGCACGGTGTCAGGCGACACATCGACATCGGTCTCGAGACCGGCAGCCAGGGCGGCTTGGGAGGCGGAGCGGATCCAGTCGTCCCCGAGTTTATAGGGCGAGGCCGGATCGGTGATGTTGCGCAGGTCGAAGTAGGCGCGGCCGGTCAACTCGGTTTTTTCCGTGGCGATGGCCGAGTCGATCATGTGTTTGACATCGGACACTTCCGGGCCGTCCAGTCGGGCCACCAGCACCATCATGTTGGCGATCTTCTGACTGAAGGGGATGATCAGGGCCTCGGAATAGTAGGGGTTGGTCAGTTCTCCGTTGATGGGCAGACCTTCGGTGGGCAGCGTGGCCAGTTCGGAATCCACCGCGGCCCGGTTGTGGTGCAGTGCCTCCGGCAAATCGGGGGGAAAAGGAATGGTGGGATCCTCATCGATGCGCAAGGGGATGCCGCGGATCAGAACGATGCACCAGATCGGATTGGCGGTGGTTTGGCGGATGGGATAATCCGTGAAGCCCAGCCTGACGGTGGCGTCCTTCCGGTCGAACCAGCCCTTGTCGGTGCCGTAGCGGTTGATGGGGCCGAGAATTTGCTCGTTGTACACCTTCCGGCTGATGGTTTCCATGTCGGGACATTCCAAACCCAGTACGTGGTCGTCCGGGATTTGACGGACTGTGGCATAGTAACGTGCCAGGCTTTCGCTGTCCGGCGCCAGTTTGTTGTACACCACCAAAACATGAAGATTGAGTTCGCGCACGGCTCCGGAATTGGCTTGTGCGAAGGTTGTCTGCCAGGTGCCGGTCCAGAGCATCGTCAGCAGCAGCAGCTTTTTCATAGCTCCAGGACCAACCCGTCGTAGGCCAGAAAAACATCCTCGGGCAATTCTTTTTCGCGGCTGGCGTGGCTGACATGGTGGGTCAGGTGGGTCAGGTAGAGGCGACCGGCGCGGATGCGGCGACCGGCCTCGATGGCTGCCTCGATGTGCATGTGGGTGGGGTGCGGCTTGTCGCGGAGACCGTCCATGATGAGTACTGGAATGTCGCGCAACACAGCGGCAGTTTCCTCGCCAATGGCGGCGCAGTCGGGAATGTAGGCGGCCTTGCGCAGGCCGTTTTCGGATAAAATATAGCCGTGCGTGATGGCATTTCCATGGGGCACCTGAAGTGCGGTGAAGCCAATTTGCCCGATGGCAAACGGGGCGTTGATCTCGTGCGGATCGGCATGGACATAAGTGGCAACGAATTCCGTGGGAGGGAAGGCGTAGGGAAAAACTTTTTTCAGGTGCGCCAGGGTCGTGGCGGATGCGTGGATGGGTAAGGCCCGGCCCGTCATTTCACAAAAACGGCGCAGGTCGTCGAATCCCATGATGTGATCATTGTGGGCGTGGGTGTACACCACGGCGTCCAGATGATCGATGTTGAAGGCCAGGGCCTGGGAACGGAAATCGGGCGTGGTGTCGATCAAAACCCTGCAGTCGCTTTCCACCAGCAGGGAGGAACGGTAACGGCGGTCGCGCGGATCCTCGGAGCGGCACACGTTGCAACGGCAGCCGATCATGGGAACACCCTGGGATGTGCCGGTTCCGAGCAGGACGAGTCGCATGCGGCAATGTTAATCCCAAACCGCCAAAGTCAAAGTGGAAAAACGCCGGGAAACTCTTCTTTCTGGTTGAGTGCGCGCGGGGGCTGCCCTAGGTTGTGCCATGCTCCGATCCCTGAGGATCAAAAACCTGGCCCTGATCGATGACTTGACCTGGGAACTCGAACCGGGACTCAATATTTTGACCGGCGAAACCGGGGCGGGCAAATCCATCCTGATTGATGCCTTCAATCTGCTGTTGGGCGAACGGGCGGACAAGAGCCTGATCCGGGATGGCGCCGACGAATGCGTGGTGGAGGGAACCTTGAGTGATCTGGCGCATCTCAACGGATTGCTCGAGGAGTCGGGATTGGAACCCTGCACGGACGGGGAATTGTATTTGAAGCGCACACTGAGCGTCAGCAAGGCCGGGCGACAATTTATCAATGGCAGCCCGGCACCCTTGCAGGTGTTGAAGCAGGTGGGTGATTTGCTGGCGGACATGCACGGCCCGCACGATCACCAGTCGCTGCTGTCCAACGAGAGCCAGCTCAAAGCCCTGGATGCCTTTGCCGGTCTGACCGAGGAGGCGGGAGGGTTGAGCCTGCGCTATTCAGCCATTTTAAAAATCCGCCAGGAACTGGAGGAGTTGAACCGGGCAGCGGAAGGGGATCTGGAGCGGCAACTGGCCTTTTTGGATGAACAGATTGCGGAGATCCGCGAAGCCGGGCTGAATCCGGAGGAGGAACAGAAGCTGGAGGGTGATTACCGGGCCGGAACCCATTCGCAACGGATTTTGGAACTGGGCGGTTCCATCCAGAATCTGCTGGTTGAGTCGGAGTCCGATGTGTCGGGCTTGCTCGCCCAGGTGCAACGTTTTTTGCACGAATGGATCTCGCTCGACCCGGAGGCACAAAAGCTGGCGGACGCCAATGCTTCGATTGTGGCCCAGGTGCAGGATTTGGCCCGCGAAGTCACCGACCGGGCCGATGCCACGGAACTGGATGCGGAGCGTTTGAAACAGATCGAAGAACGGTTGAATCGGGTCCAGTCGCTCAAACGCAAATACGGCCAGACGGTGGAAGCGGTATTGGAACATCTGGTTGAGTTGGAGACGCGCCGTGAATATCTGGCCAACCGCGAGGTTTCCAGTCGCCAGTTGAAGGAACGGCTGGGTCAGGAGGAAAAGGAATTCAAACGACAGGCCGAGGCACTCAGCCGTCAGCGTCTTAAATCAGCCCCGGTGCTGGCAGCGGAGGTGTCCAGCCAACTGCGCGAACTCGGTTTTAAGCGTGCCGATTTTTCCGTCGGTCTTGCGTCCCAGGAATTGCGGCGGGAGGGCATCGACCATGTGGAGTTCGGTTTTGCACCCAACCCCGGAGAATCATCCAAGCCCCTCAAGGCCATCGCCTCCAGCGGGGAAATGGCGCGCGTGATGCTGGCCATCAAAAGCGTTCTGGCGGAGAAGGATTCCATTCCTGTGCTGATTTTTGATGAGGTGGATGCCAATGTCGGCGGTGAGACGGCGGTGGCGGTGGGGCACCGGCTGCGGGAGCTGGCCAAGGCCCATCAGGTCCTGTGCATCACCCATCTGCCGCAAGTGGCGGCGGCGGGACACCGGCATTACCGGGTGGTCAAGGAAACGTCGAAGGGCCGCACCACCACCTCGCTGGAGGTGCTGGAAGGCAAGAGCCGGCTCGACGAGCTGGCCCGCATGTTGGGCGACAAAAGTCAGACGGCCAAAAGCCTGGCCGAGTCCCTGCTCAAGCAGTTTCAGAAATAAAGGTCTGAAAAAAGAATCTATGCTTGCGGCTGATTTTCCTCTAGCCTCACAGGCTTATCTTTATGCAAATTTATCCTGACGACATCCCCAATCTTCAGAGCCGGCTGCGCCAGCTCGGGAGGTTTCTTTGACCCGGCCAGCCTGAAAAACCGACTGGCCGAACTGGAAGCCCGCATGACCGAACCCGGTTTCTGGGACCGGCGCGAGGAAGCCCAGAAAGTCATGGAGGAATCCACCCGGCTCCGCGAAAAAATCAACGTGTTCGCGGCCATGGAAAAACGCATCGGCGAACTTTCCCTGCTTCAGGAAATGACCCTGGAGGACGGTTCCGATTCCGCGCAACACGAGTTGGAACGTGAATACGGCGAGGCCGCCGCGCAATTTGAGGCCCTGGAAGTCAAGTTTCTCCTGGCCGGTCCGCACGATCCCAGTAACGCCATTCTCAGCCTTCACGCCGGCGCCGGGGGGACGGAGGCCTGCGACTGGTCGAACATGCTCCTGCGCATGTACCAGCGTTATGCCGAGCGGAAGGATTTCCGCGTCAGCATCCTGGATATTCTTCCGGGTGAAGAAGCGGGCGTGAAAAGTGTCACGCTGCGCATCGAGGGCCAGTTTGCCTACGGGTATCTCAAAGCTGAGACGGGCGTGCACCGCCTGGTGCGCATTTCCCCTTTCAACTCGGCGGGTAAACGCCAGACCTCCTTTGCCTCCATCGATGTGATCGCGGAAATCGAGGACGATGTGGAAATTGAAATTGCCGATAAAGACATCCGGGTGGACGTGTATCGCGCGGGCGGCCATGGCGGCCAGGGCGTCAACACCACCGACTCGGCCGTGCGCATCACCCACCTGCCGTCCGGATTGATCGTGACCTGCCAGAACGAGCGTTCGCAGATCAAGAACCGCGCCTCGGCAATGAAGGTGTTGAAGTCGCGTTTGTACGAGGTTGAAATGGACAAGAAGCGCGCCGAACTGGAAAAGCATTACGGCGAAAAGGGCGAGATCGGCTGGGGTCGCCAGATCCGTTCCTATGTGTTTCAGCCCTATCAGATGGTGAAGGACCTGCGCACCGGCGAACAGTCCAGTGACGTACAGGGTGTGATGGACGGGGAACTGGATGCTTTTGTCAGCGCCTTCCTCAAGGGCAAAAAACGAAGCGACACGGATACTGACGAGGATGAATGACAAGCTTGCGGAGATCCTCCGCCACAAGGAGAGCGAAGTGGAACGGCTGTTGCCGCATGGTGACGAGCTGCGCCGGCTGGCTTTGTTGCGGAATGACTTTCGTGGTTTCCGCCGGGTCTTGTTTCAACCCGGATCCGTGACCATCATCGCCGAGGTTAAAAAAGCGTCGCCATCGGTGGGCGTCATTGCCGGTGATTTTGATCCGGTGCGACAGGCCCGGGAGTACGCCATGGGCGGGGCGCAGGCCTTGTCGGTGCTCACCGACCAGAAATATTTCCAGGGGGATCTGAGTTACCTGCGGGATATACGGTTGCAGGTGGACCTGCCTTTGCTGCGCAAGGATTTCATGGTGTCGGAGCTGCAGATTTACGAGAGCATTGTGGCAGGTGCGGACGCCATCCTGCTCATCGTTGCGGCGCTGGACGATCAGAAACTCGACCGTTTTTACAATCTGGCCCGGGACCTGCAGTTGGATGTGCTGGTGGAGGTGCATGACCTGCGGGAGATGGACCGGGCCCTGGATCTGGGCGCGGACATGATCGGCATCAACAACCGCAACTTGAAGACCTTTGAAATCGACCTGCAGACGACGTCCGACCTGGCTCCGGAAATTCCCCAGGACGTGCTGGGCATCAGCGAAAGCGGCATCAAGACGGCCGCCGACATCCGGTATTGCCGGGAGCAGGGGATCGACTGCTTTTTGATCGGGGAGACCCTGATGCGGAGTGCCAATGTGCGGGAAACCCTGCGTGAGTTCCGGGGTGAGACATGAAGGTTAAAATTTGCGGCATCACCAACAAATCCGACGCCTTTGCGGCGGTGGATTTTGGAGCGGACGCGGTGGGCTTTATTTTGTTCAGCGGGAGCAGGCGCCACATCGAACCGGCCTGTGCGCTGGAGATTGCCCGGCAGTTGCCGCCGTTTGTGCAGCGGGTGGCAGTGACGGTAAACATGCCGGTGGAGGAACTGAGGGAATTGGATGCGACACGGGTTTTTGACCTGTGGCAATTGCACGGCGAGGAATCGCCCGCCCATTGTGAATTGCTGCAGCCCCGACGGCTGATCAAGGCCCTCGGCCTGCCATTGGCCGGGGGAGTGAACCCTTCAGCCTATGCCGCAGAGGCTTTTCTTCTGGACACGGCAGATCCGGCGCGCGGTGGCACAGGCCGGATTTTCGACTGGTCCCTGGCGCTTGATTTCAAATCCCGCACCCCCAAGCCCTGCATCTTGTCGGGTGGATTGAATCCTGATAATGTGGGGGATGCCATCCGTGTGGTGCAACCGTTTGCGGTGGATGTCAGCAGCGGTGTGGAACAATCGCCCGGCGTGAAGGATCATAAAAAAATGAAGGAGTTCATCGGACTATGTCACAGACCCTGACACACCCCCTGCCGGATGCGGCGGGTTATTTTGGATCCTATGGCGGCCAGTATGTGCCGGAGACGCTCATGCATCCGCTGGCGGAACTGACCAAGACCTATGAAGAGGCCATGAAGGACGAGGCCTTCCTGCAGGAGTTGAAGACATTGCAGCGCGACTTCACGGGACGCCCCACGCCGCTTTATTTTGCCGAACGTCTTACCGCGCATTGCGGCGGCGCGCGGATCTATCTCAAACGCGAGGATCTGCTGCACACCGGTGCGCACAAAATCAACAACGCACTCGGCCAGGCCCTGCTGGCCCGACGCATGGGCAAGACACGCGTCATCGCCGAGACCGGGGCGGGACAGCACGGAGTGGCCACCGCCACCGTGGCGGCGCGTTTTGGATTGGAGTGTGTGGTGTACATGGGCGAGGTGGACATGCAACGCCAGTCGCTCAACGTCACGCGCATGCGCTTTCTTGGTGCCAAGGTGGTTCCGGTCACGGCCGGTCAGCGTACGCTCAAGGAGGCGGTCAATGAGGCCATGCGCGACTGGGTGACCCATGTACGCAACACGCATTACATTCTCGGAACGGCTTACGGTTCCCATCCTTATCCCATGCTGGTACGGAATTTTCACCGCGTCATTGGTGACGAGGCCCGGCGACAGATTTTGGAGCGCGAGGAGAAATTTCCCGATCTGATCACAGCCTGTGTCGGCGGCGGCAGCAATGCCATTGGCGTGTTTTACGCGTTCTTGAACGATGCATCGGTGAGACTGGTCGGCGTTGAGGCGGGCGGCGATGGCATCATTCCCGGACGCCATGCGGCCCGTTTTCAGGGCGGCAGTCTGGGGGTGCTGCAGGGCACCAAGTCTTTTGTGCTGCAAAACGAGGACGGGCAGATTGATCTGACCCACAGCATTTCCGCCGGATTGGACTATGCGGCCGTCGGACCCGAGCACGCCTATTTGCGTGAGATTGGGCGCGCGGAATACACTTATGCCACCGATGCCGAGGCGCTGGCCGCCTTCCGCCTGCTTTCGGAAAAGGAGGGCATCATTCCGGCGCTGGAGTCCGCGCATGCCGTGGCCTGTGCCCTCAAGGAGGCGCCCAAATTGCAGCGGGATCAGATTGTGCTGGTCAACCTTTCCGGTCGTGGCGACAAGGATGTGCAGGAGGCTGCGAAGTATCTCGGATCATGAAAAGCATGACAGGCTACGGGGCTGCCGAAGCGAGGTGGGAAAACCAGAAGCTGCGCGTGGAGGTGAGTTCGGTCAACAGCCGCAAGGGGATTGATCTGGTGCTGAATCTGCCCCGCGAACTTTCCGCCCTGGAGCCGGTGCTGCGCGAAAAAGTGCAGGGTTGTGTCAGCCGCGGGCGTGTGGCCCTCTCGCTTGATTTTAAAAACAGAAAAACCGCCAGTGGCAAACTGTACATCAACCGCACGCTGCTCAAACAGCACGCCATGGAGTTGAAGAGTCTGGCCCGCGCAACCGGTTGCAACACCGAGCTCAGCCTGGAGTTCCTGCTGAGACTGCCCGGCGTGCAAACGGACGAAACAGTTCCGGAAACAACGGAAAAACTCGCGGCGCAAATCGTGCCTGTGGTGGAAAAGGCGCTGGCTGCATTCCAAAAATCACGCGCACGCGAGGGAGCCTTTTTGTGTGCCGCGCTGGCCAGGTCGGTGGGACATCTGGAAAAAACCGTGGCTCGCATCCTCGAACGCAAGGACGGAGTGCTGCTCCGCTACCGGCAGAATCTGCAAAAGAAAATCGCCGAGGCCGGACTCCAGGTTCCCTTGGACGACGAACGTCTGGTGAAGGAAATCGTGATTTTTTCCGACCGTTGCGATATCACCGAGGAAACCACGCGTCTGCATTCGCATCTGGTTGAAACCCGGCGCCTCTTGAGGTCCCCGGAAGCGATCGGACGGAATCTGGATTTTCTGTTGCAGGAAATCGGTCGCGAGGTGAACACGGTGGGCAGCAAGGCCAACGACATCGACATATCGCGCTGGGTGGTGGAATTGAAGACCGAATTGGAAAAAATCCGCGAGCAGGTACAAAACCTTGAGTAAGATATCGGGCCGCCACGGCATCATTTTTGTGCTCTCAGCACCCTCGGGGGCGGGTAAGTCCACCCTCTGTCAGGGGCTGCGGCAGACTCCCGACTTTGAATTTTCCGTATCCTGCACCACGCGCCAGCCGCGGGCCGGCGAGGAGGAGGGGCGTGACTACCATTTCATCAGCCGGGAGGAATTTCAGGGCCGGGCCGGGCGCGGGGAATTCCTGGAATGGGCCGAGGTGCATGGGAATTTTTACGGCACTCCCATGGAGAAAGTGCTGGATCTGACCGCGCGCGGGGTGGATGTTCTGTTGGACATTGACGTGGCGGGGGCGCGTAAAATCCGCGCCCTGTCCGACGACCGGGTGCGCGGGGCTCTGGTGGATGTTTTTATTCTGCCGCCGAGTCTCGGGGAATTGGAGCGGCGTCTGCGCCGTCGTGGCACGGAGACGGAGGAACAGATCCAGTTGCGCCTGCAAAACGGCCAGCGCGAAATGGCCTTGTGGCGCGAGTATAAATACACCATTGTGAGCTCCTCCATGGAGGAGGATCTGGCCCGGTTCCGGGCCATCATGAACGGTGAGCGATGCCTGACCCGCCGACTAAAAGCAGATTTATAAAAATAATTTTAAGGAAGCAATCATGACCAATATCAAAAAAATCATTCTGGGGGTGACCGGCTCCATTGCCGCCTGCAAGGCAGCCGAACTGGCCAGCCAACTGACCCAAAAAGGCCTGATGGTGGATGTGGTCATGACGGACGGGGCGCAACGGTTTGTAACCCCCATGACTTTCAGCGCCCTGACCCACCGGCCCGTGACGACGGACCTTTGGAGTGAGGATCAGAGCGGGCGCCCGACACACATTGATCTGGCGGATGCGGCCGATCTGGTGCTGGTGGCTCCGGCCACAGCCAATGTGCTGGCGGAGATGGCCCACGGACTGGCGGGGGACGCACTGACGGCGATACTGCTGGCCACAGCGGCTCCGGTGCTGGTGGCTCCGGCCATGAACGGCAAGATGTGGAAGCATCCAGCCACCCAGGCCAATGTGGAACTGCTTAAGCAGAGAGGGGTTGCATTTATCGGTCCGGATTCGGGCCTTCTGGCCTGTGGTTACGAAGGACCGGGCCGTTTGTCGCCGGTTGAAGAAATTGTGACAGAAGTCGTACGGAGGCTGGGGCTCTGAATGGTTTTTTTTCTTAAAATTGACCGATACTTCTGATTGCCAGTTTGCGGCAGTTTGTTAGCGTCTTTAGAAATTCTGGTAATAAGACGGGATACAATTCTTATGGCAGTCCAAAATATCGAAAGTGTCCTGAAAGAGGCTCGCAGTTTCAAACCCAAGGCCGAATTCAGCAAGAAGGCGCTGATTTCATCGGAGAAGGAATACCGCAAACTGTATAAACAGTCGCTGGAAAAACCGGAAAAATTCTGGGGTAAAATGTCGGAGGACCTGCACTGGTTCAAGCCCTGGAAAACCCTTTTGAAATGGCGATCCCCGTTTGCGGAATGGTTTGTGGGCGGCAAAATCAATGCCAGTTACAACTGTCTGGACCGCCATGTGCTCGGACCGCGCCGCAACAAGGCGGCCATCATTTGGGAAGGCGAGCCGGGTGAGCAGGTCACGCTGACCTACCAGCAGTTGCTGGATCAGGTTTGCAAACTGGCCAACGTACTCAAGGCCGAGGGCATCAAGCCGGGCGACCGGGTGGCGATTTATCTGCCCATGATACCTGAGGCTGCCGTTTCGATGCTGGCCTGTGCCCGCATCGGGGCCGTGCACACGGTGGTTTTCGGCGGTTTCAGCGCGGAATCGTTGAAGGACCGGATCAACGATTGCGGGGCGACCCTTGTCATCACGGCCGACGGCGGATTCCGGCGCGGCCAGGCGGCGGCGTTGAAGCCCAGTGTGGATACGGCGGTGGCCCAATGTCCCGGAGTGAAGCGTGTGATTGTGGTCAAGCGCACGGGTGGTGAGGTGGTGATGGGACCCAATGACCGTTGGTGGCATGAACAACTGGCCACGGCCTCCAGTCATTGCCCGGCGGCGGTGCTGGACAGTGAGCACCCGTTGTTCGTACTTTATACCAGCGGCAGCACCGGCAAGCCCAAGGGGATTTTGCACAGCACGGCCGGCTATCTGCTGGGTTGCCATCTCAGCACCAAGTATGTTTTTGATCTGCGCGAAAACGACATCTTCTGGTGCACGGCCGATATCGGCTGGATTACGGGCCACTCCTATGTGGTGTACGGAATTTTGTCCAACGGGGGCACGTCATTGCTCTATGAGGGGACGCCGAACCATCCCAAACCGGATCGTTTCTGGGAGATCATTGACCGCTACAAGGTGAATATTTTTTACACGGCCCCCACGGCGATCCGTGCCTTCATGAAATGGGGCGATGAATGGGTGCAGAAACACGATCTAAGTTCGTTGCGTTTGCTGGGCTCGGTGGGCGAGCCGATCAACCCGGAGGCCTGGATGTGGTACTACAAAACCATCGGCAAGAGCCGTTGCCCGATCGTGGATACCTGGTGGCAGACGGAGACCGGCGCCCACATGGTCACCACATTGCCCGGAGCGGTGTCCATGAAGCCGGGTTCGGCAGGACTGCCGTTTTTCGGTGTGGATATTGCAGTGGTGGACGATTCCGGCCGTGAAGTGCCGGCCGGTTCCGGCGGCAAACTGGTGGTGCGCCGGCCCTGGCCGTCGATGCTGCGTACCATTTACGGTGACGCGTCGCGTTATCGTCAGCAATATTGGAGCGAAATCAAGGGCTGCTATTTCACCGGGGACGGTGCGCGGCAGGACAAGAAGGGTTATTTCTGGATTGTGGGCCGCATCGATGATGTATTGAACGTCTCGGGGCATCGCCTCGGTACCGCCGAGGTGGAAAGCGCCCTGGTCAGTCATCCCAAGGTTGCCGAGGCGGCCGTGGTGGGCAAGCCCGATGACTTGAAGGGCCAGTCCGTGGTGGCCTTTGTCACCTTGAAATCCGAGTTTTCGCCCTCTCCGGAGTTGATGGAGGAGTTGCGCAGTCACGTGGCCAAGGAAATAGGGCCCATTGCCAAACCGGATCAAATCCGTTTCACCGAGGCGTTGCCCAAAACACGCAGTGGAAAAATCATGCGCCGTCTGCTTAAGGAAATTGCCACCACCGGCCATGTGAAAGGGGATGTGACCACCCTGGACGACATCAATGTGGTGGCCGCCCTCAGCAAGGCGGAGGATTAGAGCATCTTATTCAATCCTTGCGCTGTGGCGTTGTCCATTTATGTTTAAGGACAACCATGGACGCGCTGAAGGATATTGAGTTGAAGATGCGCAAGGCGGGCTTGGGTTGCCCGGCCATACGCGCTTTCCGGCAAAACTATCTCGCCCTGATTTCGGGTGATACCGGATTGATTGCGGAAAGCGGCATTACCGCGGTGGAGAAGCTGCCACATCTCGAGGATCTTCAAAATCCGTCCAGTGCAGCCCGCGCCCGGGAACTGGTTTCGGCAGCCGCCGTCATCAAGCTGAATGGGGGTCTGGGCACCAGCATGGGACTGGAGCGCGCCAAATCACTGGTTACGGTCCGCAACGGATTGAATTTTCTCGATTTCACGGCGCGGCAGATTCTGCATTTGCGCAGGGTGTATGATTGTCCGTTGCATTTCTTTTTGTTGAACAGCTTCAGCACCAGTCAGGACACACTTGCATACATGGCACGCTATGCGGAATTCGGCGGGGCCTGGCCGCTGGAAATTTTGCAGTCGCAGGTGCCGAAGTTGCGTTCCGACACCCTGCAGCCGGTGGAATGGCCGCAGCAGCCCGCGCTGGAGTGGTGTCCGCCGGGTCATGGGGATCTGTTCCCGACGCTGGGTGCCAGCGGTCTTCTGGAGCGCTTGCAGGCGGCGGGGGTGAAATATCTTTTCATTTCCAACTCGGACAATCTGGGGGCCAATCTGGATCTTGGGTTGCTCGATTATTTTGCCACATCGGGCATGCCGTTTCTGATGGAAGTGGCGGAGCGCACGGCTTCCGATAAAAAAGGAGGTCATCTGGCGGCCCGGGAGGACGGACGTCTGCTGTTGCGGGAGTCGGCCCAGTGTCCTGACCAGGACATGGAAGCGTTTCAGGACATTACCAAACATCGGTTTTTCAACACCAACAACCTTTGGGTCCGGGTGGACCGGCTGGCCGGGGAACTGGGCCGGAATTGCGGAGTACTGCCGTTGCCGCTGATCCGGAATGTCAAAACAACGGATCCGCGCGATAAAAAGTCGCCCCAGGTTTACCAACTGGAAACGGCCATGGGCGCGGCCATCCAATTGTTTGAAGGAGCGGGTGCGGTGGTGGTGCCGCGTCGCCGTTTTGCGCCGGTCAAGACCACCTCCGATCTACTGGCCCTGCGTTCGGATGCCTATCAGGTGAACGACGACTCCACTCTCAGCCTGGCGCCGGAACGGAAGGGCATTCCGCCCGCCATCAGTCTGAGTGATGATCCCTACAAATTGGTGGATGGTTTTGCCACAGCCTTTGACGAGGCCGTTCCCTCGCTGTTGGAATGCATTTCCCTGAAAATTTCCGGGCCGCTCAAATGCCATTCAGGAGTAAAGGTGCGGGGAAATGTTGAAATACGGAACACGACGGGGAATAGTAAGGACTGGCAGCCGGGTTTGTATCAGGATCAGACCGTGGTTCTGGACTGAATTTGCGCCGGAGGCGCAAGCGGGTCAGAGTTGAAACTCAACGCCCCCGCCGCCCAGGATGGCGACGATGAGCATTTCCTTGATGTCATTTT
>Ga0075019_10000806_pt1 | contig 17722 bp, 15 predicted proteins | sample ColStrG_CSR_2013_FD_71473 | JGI IMG/M metagenome (GOLD analysis project Ga0075019, IMG submission 71473) | Freshwater sediment microbial communities in response to fracking from Pennsylvania, USA - Cold Stream Run_MetaG_CSR_2013 | ecosystem: Environmental > Aquatic > Freshwater > Creek >...
GTGGTGGTTGACCTCGAAGAACTCGCCGTCGTCGACGACCGCCTCGATGACCTTCTTCATGTCGTAGGGCTGGTTGGGCGACTCGGGCATCAGGTCCGACAATTCGGGCGTCAGGCGCTCGGGGTCGTCGCCCGAGTGCACCAGCGGGGCCTCCTCCAGGTTGTTGGAGGGCAGGAAGCTCAGCAGGTAGCGGACGTCGTCGAGGCAGGACTTCTCGTCGGGGGCCACGAAGGCGGCCACACCGGACTTGGTGGCGTGGCTCATGGCGCCGCCGAGCTCCTCCAGCGTGACGTCCTCCCCGGTCACCGTCTTCACCACGTCGGGGCCGGTGATGAACATGTGGCTGGTCTCCTGGACCATGAAGATGAAGTCGGTCATCGCCGGGCTGTAGACGGCGCCACCGGCGCAGGGCCCGAGGATCACGCTGATCTGGGGGATGACGCCGGAGGCCTGGGCGTTGCGGTGGAAGATCCCGCCGTAGGAGTGCAGCGACACCACGCCCTCCTGGATGCGGGCCCCGGCGCCGTCGTTGAGGCCGATCATCGGGACGCCGATCGACGAGGCCAGGTCCATGACCTTGTGGATCTTCTCGGCGAAGACCTCGCCCAGGGCGCCACCGAAGACGGTGAAGTCCTGGCTGAACACGCAGACCCGGCGACCGTCGATGGTGCCGAACCCGGTGATCACCCCGTCCGTGTAGGGGCGGTTCTCCTCGAGCCCCATGCCGTGGGCGCGGTGGCGGGCCAGCATGTCCAGTTCCTGGAAGGACCCGTCGTCGAGCAGGTAGTCGATCCGCTCCCGGGCCGTCATCTTGCCCTTGGCGTGGTGCTTCTCGACCGCCCGGGCCGAGCCCGCGTTGCGGGCGAGCTCCCGGCGCTCCTCGAGGTCTTCGAGCCGTTGGGTCATCGTGTGATCCATGGACGGTGAGGCTATCGGAACCGCCACCGGGGTTCGATCCGAGGCCCGGTCGGCGCCACGACCGGGGGGCTACTGGGCGGTGTTGACCCAGTGCGGGCCGCACCACACGTAGGTGACCTGGCTGGGCGCACCGGCGCCCAGGTAGGCGGTCACGTTGCGGCCGACGTAGCGGGCCTCGAGCTCGGGGTCCCGCTCGCCGGCGAACGACCAGCGCTCGACCGCACCGGCGGCGCCCGAACCGGGGGTGGGCTCCCAGTGGTCGATCCGGTACACCGCGTCGACCAGGTCGCCCGCGACAACCACCGCCCACTTGGGCGAGCGCACCGATGCAGGGTCCACCCACCGGCGACCGATCCGCCAGCCGTGCCGCGCGCCCGAATAGTCGGCGTCGGTCCCGTGGGCGCCGACCCGCAGGATGACGGCCTGGTGGCCGCGCTTGATCTTGGCCCGCTTGGCCAGCGACGCGCCCAGCTCCACGGCCGGCGTGCGCTGGTGGCCGAGCCGGGTCGCCTGTCCGAGGGCGAGTGCGTCGTCGACCGCGGCCACCACCAGGTCGGCCTCGGCGCCGGTGAGCCCGTGGCGCAGGACCTCGATCCGGACCGGGCGCCCGTCGGACTCCGCATCGCGGATCCGGTCCAGGGCGGGGAACTTCGTCGCCCCCGGCGACCCGTCACCGGCGGTGCCGGCGGGGACGCGGGCCGCCTCGACGTGACGGAAGCACCGGTCGCCCCGGCCACGGGCGACGTGGAACGGCCGACCGGTCCTGGGGTCGACCAGGAGGTAGACGTAGACGGCGAGCTTGTCGGCCACCCCGGGCGGGAACGACACGCGGGACGCCGACGCATCGACGGCGGTGGGCACGGGCCCGGGGCCGGCAGGGGTGGCGTCGGTGGTGGCGACCGGTTCGGGCGCGTCCCACGGCATCACCGGCAGCACCGGGTCGCCGGCGACGGGTGGCTGCGGCACGGGGAGCACCCGGGGCGCAGCGAGCCCCGCCCAGGGGTCGTCCTCCAGCACGGGGGACGCCGCCGGGACCCGGGTGGTGCTGTCCATCGGTCGGCCGCCTACTCCTGCACCAGCTCGATGAGGGTGCCGAAGGCCCCCTTCGGGTGGACGAAGGCCACGGTGGTGCCCCGCGAGCCGGGCCGGGGAGCCTGGTCGATGACCTGGCCCCCGTGGTCCTTGACCGACTGGAGGGCGGCGGCGCAGTCGGCCACCCGGTAGCCCACGTGGTGGATGCCGGGCCCCTTCTTCTCCAGGTACTTGGCCACCGGCGACTCGTCGCTGGTCGGCGTCAGGAGCTGCACGTAGCTGTCGGCCACCTTGAGCAGGGCCTCCTCCACCCCGTCGGAGTCGATGCGTTCGCGGTGGGCCACCGTGGCCCCGAACGTCTCGGCGTAGTAGGCGACGGCCGCGTCCAGGTCGGGGACGGCGATGGCCACGTGGTCGATCTCGGTCAGCAGCATCTCGGTCATGCCTCGTGCCTCCGGAACAGGGTGATGCGGTCCTCGCCGACCTCGGCGCGCAGCTCGTGGTCGTCGATGCCCAATCCCTCCTCGGGGGCCAGGCACAGCACCCCGATCTTGCCCTCGTGGAGGTTCTTGTGCACCTGGTAGGCGGCCTCGCCCACGTCGTCGAGGGCGTGCACGGCCGACAGCGGGGGCAGGATCTTGCCCTCGCACACCAGCTGGTTGGCGTCCCACGCCTCGCGGTAGTTGGCGAAGTGGGAGCCCTTGATGGTCTTGAGCTTCATCCACAGGTGCCGGTTGTCGTACTCGATCATGTAGCCCGAGGTCGCCGCGCAGGTGACGATGGTGCCGGCGCGCTTGGCCGCGAACACCGAGGCGCCCATGGTCTGGCGACCGGGATGCTCGAACACGATGTCGACGTCGTCGCCGACCAGGCCCCGGATGTCCTTGCCGAACCGCCGCCACTCCGACTCGTCCTGGTGGAACTCGTCCTTCCAGAACCGGTAGCCGGCCGCCTTGCGGTCGATGACCGCCTCGACCCCGAGCTCGTGGAGCAGGTCCACCTTGGACGGCGAGGAGACCACACCCACCGGAGTGGCCCCGCCGTTGAGGCAGTACTGCACCGCGTAGGCGCCGAGGCCGCCCGAGGCGCCCCACACCAGGACCTTGTCCCCCTGGGTGATCGGGGCCCCGTTCTTCGACACCAGCATCCGGTAGGAGGTGGAGTTGCACAGGGCGTTGACCGCCGCCTCCTCCCAGCTCAGGTGGGTGGGCTTCGGCATGAGCTGGTTGGCCTTGACCACCGACAGGTCGGCCAGACCGCCGAAGTTGGTCTCGAACCCCCAGATCCGCTGGTTGTCGGCCAGCATCGAGTCGTCGTGGGCGGTCGGGCTCTGGTCGTCGACGTAGTTGCAGTGCACGGTGACCTTGTCGCCGGCCTTCCAGTTGCGGACGGCCGAGCCGACCTGCAGGACCACGGCCGAGGCGTCCGAGCCGACCACGTGGTACGGCAGGGCGTGCCGGGCGCCCCAGACACCCTCGCGGCCCAGCCGGTCGAGGAAGCCGAAGGTCGACAGCGGCTCGAAGATCGAGGTCCAGACCGTGTTGAAGTTGATGGCGCTGGCCATCACCGCGATGTACGCCTCGTCGGGGGCGAGCTCGGGTGTGGCCACCTCGCCCACGTGCAGCGAGGCGCGGGGGTCCTTGTCCTCGGACTCCATGCCCTCGAACATGTCCATCTCGTCACGGCTGACGTAGGCGGCTCGGTAGGACTCGGGGATGGCCAGGGCGGCGAGTTCCTCGCCGGACGCGCCGGCCAGGATGGCGGAGAGGATCTCTTGCATGGGGATCGAGGATAGCCCGGTCGTCCAGAGCGCTCCCCGAGCGATCCGCGACCCCCGGATGGCACATCCGCGGCCAGGCCGTATCATGTCCACTTGTCGTGGTGGGCCCATGGGGGGACCGCCGCCTGAATCGGCCACCAGGCCGCGGAGGTTCCCATGTCCGGATCCGTCATCGTCGCTGGAGCACGCACCCCGATCGGCAAGCTGTCGGGTGCCCTCGGCAGCTTCTCGGCCACCGACCTCGGCGGATTCGCCATCGCCGCCGCACTCGAGCGGGCCGGTGTCGCCCCCGACCAGGTCGACTACGTCTTCATGGGTCAGGTCATCCAGGCCGGTGCCGGCCAGATCACCGCCCGCCAGGCCGCCTCCAAGGGCGGCATCCCGATGGACGTGGCCTCGACCACCGTCAACAAGGTCTGCCTGTCCGGCCTCAACGCCATCTACCTCGCCGACCTGATGATCAACGCCGGCGAGGCCGACATCGTGGTGGCCGGCGGCATGGAGTCGATGACCCAGGCCCCGTACCTGCTGCCGGGCGCCCGCGGCGGCTACCGCATCGGCGACGGCGCCCTGGTCGACTCGATGATGTACGACGGCCTGTTCTGCGCCTTCGACCAGTGCGCCATGGGCCTCGGGACCGAGCGCTACAACGGCGCCGACGGGGTGTCCCGCGAGCGCCAGGACGAGTTCAGCGCGCTGTCCCACCAGCGGGCCGCCGCCGCCATCGCGGCCGGCAAGTTCGCCGAGGAGATCGTCGCCGTCGAGGTGCCGCAGCGCAAGGGCGACCCGCTGGTGGTCGACACGGACGAGGGCGTCCGGGGCGAGACCACGGCCGAGTCGCTGTCGAAGCTGCGCCCGGCCTTCGACAAGCAGGGCACCATCACCGCCGGCAACGCCAGCCAGATCTCGGACGGCGGCGCCGCCGTCATCGTGATGTCCAAGGCCAAGGCCGAACAGCTCGGCGTCAGCCCCCTCGGCGAGCTCGTCGGCTACGGCCAGGTGGCCGGGCCCAGCCCGTCGCTGCTCAGCCAGCCCAGCCACGCCACCCAGGTGGCACTCAAGAAGGCCGGGCTCAGCGTGGGCGACATCGACCTCTTCGAGATCAACGAGGCGTTCGCCGCCGTCGGGCTCACCTCGGCCGCCGACCTCGGGATCAGCGACGACATCGTCAACGTCAACGGCGGGGCCATCGCGCTCGGCCACCCGGTCGGCATGTCGGGCACCCGGCTGGCCCTCACCTCGTTGCTGGAGCTCACGCGCCGCGGCGGGGGCACGGCCGCGGTCAGCCTGTGCGGCGGCGGCGGCCAGGGCGACGCCGCCATCCTGCGCACCCTCTGACGCGACCTACACGGTGACCGGTCGCGGGCGTCCCCTCCCGGGGGCCGCCCGAGCCGTTCCCCACTCAGTACGGGGGGGCGAACAGTCCGAGCAGGGTCCCGCACCCCGGGGCCACGTCCTCCCACGCGTCGACCCGCAGGGCCAGGACGGCCAACCCGCACGTGGGGAAGCCGACGGACTCCAGCCGGTCGCGGTCCGGCGAGCCGTCGGCCAGCAGGTCCCAGACCGTAAGGTACATGGTCGGGTTGTGGCCGACCACCAGCGCCGATCCGGCGTGCTCGTCCACCTCGCGCACATAGGTGAGGACGGTGCCGGGCTCGGCCTGGTAGAGCGAGGAGTAGGCGTCGAGGGGCACCCGCTCGTCCCGGGCGGCGAGGACCAGGTCGGCCGTCTCGACGGTGCGGGCCGCGTTCGAGCACAGCACCAGCTCGGGCGCGACCAGGCCCGCCAACCCGAGGGGCGGGTCCTCGTCGGCCAGCCGGCGGCCCAGTGCGGCGGCGTCGCCCCTGCCCCGTCCGGCCAGGGGGCGGTCGCGGTCGGGTCCGCCCCAGGTCGCCTCGGGGGTGGCCTTGGCGTGGCGCAGCACCCACAGGTGGCGGACGTCGGGGGTCGGCGTCACCGGGTCACGCGTCGACCTCGCGCCGACCCTCGAGGGCCCGGCCGAGGGTGAGCTCGTCGGCGTACTCGAGGTCGCCGCCCACCGGCAGCCCGCTGGCGATGCGGGTGACCGACAACCCGAGGGGCTTGAGCAGCCGGGCGAGGTACATGGCCGTGGCCTCCCCCTCGAGGTTCGGGTTGGTGCAGAGGATGACCTCGGTGATGCCTTCGTCGTCCAGGCGGAGCAGGAGCTCGCGGATCCGCAGCTGTTCGGGGCCGATCCCCTCGATCGGGTTGAGCGAGCCCTGGAGCACGTGATATCGGCCGGAGAACTCACCGGTCTTCTCCACCGAGACGATGTCCCGGGGATCCTCGACCACGCAGACCTTGGTGCCGTCACGGCGGTCGTCGAGGCAGACGGCGCACAGCCCGCCCTCGGCCACGTTGAAGCAGCGGGTGCACAGGGTGATCCGCTCCTTGACGGCGATGATCGCCTCGGCCAGACGCAGTGCGTCCTCGGGAGCCACCTTCAGCAGGTGGAAGGTGATCCGCTGGGCCGACTTGGGGCCGATGCCGGGCAGGCGGCCCATCTCGTCGATGAGGGCCTGCAGGGGCCCGCTGAACACCGCCATCTAGACGACCTCCTCGGCGCCGGGGAAGGCCTGGAGCAGGCGGGCCTCGGCCGAGTTGTCGATGTCGGCGACCTCGAGGTCGTCGTCGAACACGGACAGGTCCTCGTCGTCGTCGGCGGGCTCCACCGGGCGTGCCGCAGCGGAGGGACGGCCGGCACCGGGGTCGGCCGGGGACGGAACCGCTGGAGCCGGCGCGGTCGCCGGCGGGCGCACGTCGGGCCCGTCGTCGGACGGGCCCGCACCGGCCGGCTGCGGGGCGCCGTCGACCACCAGGACCAGGGGGACCGGGCGACCGAACTGGTCGGCCAGCGCCGCTTCGACCTCGGGACGCATCTCCTCGCACCGGTTCCGGTGGATCTCATTGGGCAGCCCGAACTCGGCCCGGGTCCCGTCCGTCCCGAGGAACCGCCCTGCCTGGAAGAGCGCCTTCGCCTTCGGTCTCAGGCGTCCGATCACCTGGTCGCCCCACGCCTGGACGAGCTGGTCCCGGGTGGGGAAGGGCGCCGCCGCTCCCGAAGGCGCCGACACCTCGGACGGATGGGCGATGGGCGCGGCGAGAGATGGGGCGTCGTCAGGCTCGGCGTCGTCGTCGGGCGCGCCCGGCGGCGGGACCTCGTGTGCTGTCGGCGCCTCTGCAGCTGGTGCCGCCTTGCGCCGGTGTGCGCCGAGGGTCGGGCGCGTCCCGCGGGCCCCGGTCGACGACGGCTCGGGAGCCGCCGCAGGCGCGTCGGGAGCCGGTTCCCCGGCCGGGGGTGCTGCCGGGGCGGGGCGGCCGGTCGACACCGCGGCGGCCCGTGCCGCCAGGGCCGCACCGGTCGACGACGTGGACTCGGCGGGTGGCGGGGCCGCCGCCGCACCGGCCGGCGCGGGACCGCCCGACGCCGGGCGGGCGCCCCCCGTCTGCTCCAGGCGCTCCACCCGCACGAGCAGGGCGGCCGGCGAGTCGTCGGCTTCGGGGTGGACCAGGCGCACCAGGGCCACTTCGAGGTTGACCCGGGGGTCCGGGGCGTCGCGCATGCCGATCTGGGCCCGGCCCAGGTCCTCCATGGCCCGGACCAGGGTGGCGAGGCCGACCCGACCGGCCTGGGCGGCCAGGGCGTCCCGCTCGGCGCCCGCCACGGTCACCAACTCGGGCGCCACCAGGGCCAGGAACCCCTGGCGCAGGTGGTCGACCAGATCGACGGTCAGCTGCTGCGGGCTGAATCCCGCCGCAGTCAGATGGGCGACCGCCACCAGCGCCCGCCCGACGTCGCGCTCGGCCAGTGCGTCGACCACCTCGTCGAGCTCGGGCAGGTCGTCGTCCACCGTGTCCGAGGCAGCCACCTGGTCGAGGATCGACAGCGCGTCGCGGGCCGAGCCGCGGCCCCGGCGGACCGCCAGGTCGAGCGCGTCGTCCCCCACTTCGAGGTGGGCGTCCTGGCGCACCTGGGCCAGCAGGGCCGAGAGGGTGTCCGGGCCGAGCAGGCGGAATTCGAAGTGCTGGGTCCGGCTGCGGATGGTGGGCAGGACCTTCTGCGGATCGGTGGTGGCGAGCACGAAGACGACATGGGCCGGCGGCTCCTCCAGCGTCTTGAGCAGGGCGTTGGACGCGGCGGTCGACAGCATGTGGACCTCGTCGACGATGTACACCTTCTGGCGGCCGGGCGACCCGAGGGCGGCCCGGGACACCAGGTCGCGCATGGCGTCGACGCCGTTGTTGGACGCGGCGTCCAGCTCGTGGACGTCCATCGAGGTGCCCCGGGTGATCTCCACGCACGAGGGGCACACCCCGCACGGCTCGCCGTCGTGGAGGTCGGTGCAGTTGAGGGCCTTGGCCAGGATCCGGGCGGTCGAGGTCTTGCCGGTGCCGCGCGGCCCGCTGAAGAGGTAGGCGTGGGCCACCCGTCCGTCCCGCACCGCGTTGCGCAGGGCCAGCACCACGTGGTCCTGGCCGCGCACCTCGGCGAACGTCGCCGGACGGAACCGTCGGTACAGGGACTGGTAGGGGACGTCCTCGGTCGTGTCGGGCACGGTCGGGAGCCTACCGGTCGGTCCGGTCACCGGACGGGGCCGGGGCGAGGTGGCGCCGCGATGGCGCTGCGGTGACCGTGCGGTTGCGTCCCGGCGCCGGCGCGGTGGCGGGCCGGCGCCGTCGGGCGCATCGGGGGGCACCTGACGGGTCACATTCCGGACGTGACCTGATAACGATTCTCATCATCATTCTTCCGGCGAACCGAACCGACGGTCCCGGTGGTCGGTGCGACGGCCAGGTTGACTGCGGCACACGGCCTTACCCGCTGAGAGCTGCTGCCTTCCGACCCTGACTCGATTCACAGGAGGACGTTGCGCAGGACCCAGCCGTCGCACCCACCACCGGGGAGACCCCGATGCTACCGCTCCCGACGACGGAGGGCGCCTGCCCCACCCGGCCGGCACCCGTCCCGGGCCGTTCCGGGTCGTTCCGGGCCGGCCGGACGGTCGGAGTAGCCTGTCGGGGCCGTGGGCGGCCCGGGACCGGGACCGCGCGCGACACGGAGGCGTGCGAGAGCGGCCGAATCGGCACGATTGGAAATCGTGTGTGGGGAAACTCACCGTGGGTTCAAATCCCACCGCCTCCGCCGATGGGCCCGGGACCCGCAGCGTGCGGGTCGGGCCCCGCCGGCGGCGGCCCACCCGGCTCACGGGCCGATGTAGGTCCCGCAGGTCCCGGCGAGCAGGTCGACCGCATCGTCGAGCTTGCCGATCATGGCCGGCCGTCCCGTGGTCTCCACGAATCGGCAGGCGGCGTCCACCTTCGGGCCCATGGACCCGCGCGGGAACGTCCGGGCCCGCATCCCGGCCACGGTGACCCGGCCGAGGAGCGCCGCGTCCGGGGTCCCGAAACCTTCCTCGACCCCGTCGACGTCGGTCAGCAGCAGGAGGGCGTCGGCGCCGAGTTCCCGGGCGAGCAGCGCCGCCCCGAGGTCCTTGTCGATGACCGCCTCGGCGCCACGGAGCCTGCCGCCGGCATCCCGGATGACCGGGATGCCACCGCCCCCCGCGCAGATGACGATGGCGCTGTCCCCCAGCAGCATCCGGATCATGCCCAGCTCCACCATGGCCAGCGGCTCGGGTGACGGCACCACCCGCCGCCAGGAGTTGCCGTCCCGGCGGACCTGCCACCCGCGTCGGGCCGCCAGATCTTCCGCGACCTCCTGCGTGTAGACCGGGCCGACGAACTTCGCCGGGTCAACGAAGGCAGGGTCATCGGCGGCGACCTCGGTCTGGCAGATCAGGCTGGCGATGTTCCTGCCGGGGAGCGCGTTCTCGAGCGCCTGCAGGAAGAAGTAGCCGATCATCCCCTGGGACTCGGCTCCCAGCACGTCCAGGGGATAGGGGCCCGGGAGGTCGGGGTCGAGGGCACTCTCGTTGGCCAGCAGCCCGACCTGGGGCCCGTTGCCGTGGGTGATCACCAGTTCGTTGTCCGACGCAAGCCGGGCGAGGGCGGCGACGGCGACGGCCACGTGGCCCTCCTGGATCTGGGCCAGCGGGACCTCGCCCCGCTCGAGCAGGGCGTTGCCGCCGACGGCTGCCACGACGCGCAACTCAGCTCCCGAGGCTGGCCACCATGGCCGCCTTGATGGTGTGCAGGCGGTTCTCCGCCTGATCGAAGACGATCGAGGCGGACGACTCGAACACCTCGTCGGTCACCTCCAGCGCGTCGAGGTGCCACGTGTCGGCGAGCCGGCGCCCGAGCACCGTCCCGGTGTTGTGGAGGGAGGGGAGGCAGTGCATGAACTTCACGTCGGGGTTCCCGGTCGCCGCCAGCGTGGCCGACGTGACCTGGTAGGGCAGCAACGTCTTGATCCGCGGGCCCCAGTCGGACGCAGGCTCCCCCATCGACACCCACACGTCGGTGTAGAGGAAGTCGACACCCTCGACCCCGTCGAGCACCTCCGTGCCCAGGTGGACGCGGGCGCCCGACGCCTCGGCGAGGCCCCGGGCGATGGTCTGGACGTCGGCGGACGGCCACAGGTCCTCGGGGGCGGCGATGCGCACGTCCATGCCGAGCAGCGCACCGGTCACCAGCAGCGAGTTCGCCGTGTTGTTCCGGGCGTCCCCCAGGTAGCAGTAGCCCACCCGGTCGAGCGGCTTGTCCGAGTGGTCCCGCATGGTCATGATGTCCGCCAGCATCTGGGTCGGGTGCCACTCGTCGGTCAGGCCGTTCCACACGGGGACGCCCGCGTACCGGGCCAGGGTCTCCACCGACTCCTGGGCGAACCCGCGGTACTCGATCCCGTCGTACATGCGCCCGAGTACCCGGGCCGTGTCCTTGATCGTCTCACCTTCGCCGATGTGGGACCCCTCGGGGCCGAGATAGGTCACCTGGGCGCCCTGGTCGTAGGCGCCGACCTCGAAGGCGGCTCGGGTCCGGGTCGAGGCCTTCTCGAAGATCAGGGCGATGTTGCGGCCGACCATGCGCTGGCGCTCGGTGCCGGAGCGCTTCTCGGCCCGCAGCTCCCCGGCCAGGTCGACCAGGGAGAGGAACTCGGCCGCGGTCAGGTCGGTCTCCTTGCACAGACTCCGGCCCCGCAGGCGGGACGTGTCCACGCCGCCGGCGGTGGCCGTCGTCGCCGTCATGCCGCGTCCCGCTCGAGGGGACAGGTCATGCACCGGGGTCCGCCCCTGCCGCGTCCGAGCTCGTTGCCGCCGATGTCGACGACCTCGATCCCGTGCTTGCGGAGCATCGTGTTGGTGGCCACGTTGCGCTCGTAGCCCATGACCACGCCGGGGGCCACGGCGAGGTAGTTGGTGCCGTCGTCCCACTGCTCGCGTTCGGCGGCCCGGATGTCCTCGTCGGTCGCCAGGACGGTGATCTCGGGCACCTCGAGGATCTCGGCGAGCGTCTCCCACAGGCTGTGGTTCCGGGCGACGGCGAACCCGCCCGGGTCGTCACCGGCGCTGAGCGTCCAGCTCCGCAGGTGCCGGTCGAAGTAGGGGTACAGGACGAAGGTGCCGACGTCGACCATCGACATGACGGTGTCGAGGTGCATGAAGGCATGGCTGTGGGGGAGTTCGATGGCGACCACCCTGGTGGCCTGGCCCGAGGCGAACAGCGCGCGGGCCACCGACTCGATGGCCATGGGGGTGCTCCGCTCCCCCATGCCGATCAGCACGGCGCCGTGGCCGATGACGTGCACGTCGCCGCCCTCGATGGTGGCCGGCAGGTAGTCGTGGTCGTCACCGCCGTAGTACGTCTCGAACGCCGCGCCGGTGAAGAGGGGGTGGTACTGGTAGATCGCCCGCGTGTGCAGCGACTCGCGTCGGCGGGCGGGCATGGCCATCGGGTTGACGGTCACCCCGCCGTAGATCCAGCACGAGTTGTCGCGCTGGAACAGGTGGTTGGGCAGCGGGGTCAGCACGAAGTCGTCGGCCTGCAGCATGTTCCACTTGAGGCTGTGGGCACGCATCGGGTGCAGGTCGGCCTTGAGGATGCCGCCGACCAGGAACTGGGCCAGCTCCGTGCCGTCCAGGTCCTCGAGCAGGTGGCGGACGGGGCCCACCAGCGAGGGGCCGAGGTTCTCGGGCGTGCACATCCGGTCGAGGACGAAGGCGCGCCCTGCGGGGAGCTCGAGGGTCTCCGCCAGGAGCCTGCCGTAGTAGTGGACGAGCACCCCCTTGTCGCGCAGCGCCTCGGCGAAGGCGTCGTGCTCCTCCTTGGCCTTCGACGCCCACATGACGTCGTCGAACAGGAGCTGGCCGATGTTGTCCGGGGTGAGCCGCGACAGCTCGAGGCCCGGACGGTGGACGATGGCCTGGCGCAGCTGGCCGACCTCGGAATCTACGTGGAAGGACATGGTGGGGCTCCAGTCGATGGGGGTGGGACTGTGGGTTGTGGCGTGGGGCCGGGGTCCGGGGTCCGGATCAGGTGGGCGTGGACACGGCGTCGGTCCCGGGCGTCGTCACCGTGTCGAGGTGGGGCGCGGGGACCGTGCCGAGGTCGGGTGCGGACAGTTCGGGCAGGTCCACCGGCTCGGCTGCATCGCCCAGGCGCTGGCGCCAGGCGTTGAGGAAGGCGTACAGGATCACGCCGACCATGAGCACGAGCACCGTCTGGTAGATGACCTGGTACGGGTTGGCGAACGCCACCCACATGGAGAAGAGCACGCTGGCCCCGGCGACGCACAGGTCACGGGCGAGCTGCCAGCCCTGCACCCTGCGCCGGCGCGACACCAGGAAGGTCAGCTGGGCGATGGCCGACATGAAGTAGGGGATCGCCACCGTCACCACGGTCAGGGCGACCAGGTAGGTGAAGACCTTCAGACCGGAGCTGGTGTTGTAGCGCCACAGCATGAGCAGCGACGGCAGGGCGGTGCCGACCAGGATGCCGAACCACGCGGTCCCCTTCGTGTCGGTCCAGGCGAACCACGGCGGGGCCAGACGGTCCTGCGCCATGGCACGCGACGTCTCGGTCACGATGAGGGTCCATCCGTTCAGTGCCCCGATGCCCGAGATGACCGCGATCGCCGCGATGAACTTTCCCGCCCAGGAGCTGTGGGGGAACATCGAGTCGAAGGCGTTGACGAAGGGCGACCCGGTGTTGACCAGCGTGTGGTGGGAGACCAGTCCCATGACCACCGCGGTGACCAGGACGTAGAGCACCGCGCTGAGCGCCGTGCCGAGGACCGAGGCGCGCTCCACGTTCACCCGCGGGTTGCGCACCCGCTTGGCCGTCATGGCGGCGGCCTCCACGCCGATGAAGGAGAAGAGGGCGACACCGGCGGCGATCCCGATGGCCGAGTAGAAGCTGCCTCCTGAGGCGTTGAAGGGCCCGAAGTTCGCCGCCGTCACGAAGAACCAGCCGACGAGGCCCACGAACAGGAGGGGCAGGAACTTGAGGACGACCGAGATGTTCTCGAACCACGCCATCTGGCGGATGCCCGCCAGGTTGACCAGCGCGGGCACCCACAGGCCGACCATGGCGATCCCCCAGTTGGCCATGCCCGACGGATGGGCCCAGCCGAACAGGGCGTCGACGTAGAACACCCACGACGACACGATGGCGGCGTTGCCGGCCCAGGACTGGATCCAGTAACACCAGCCGACGAGGTAGCCGGCGAAGTCACCGAACTCGTGTCGGCTGTAGGCGTAGAGCCCGCCGTCGCCGTTGGGGATGCGCCTGGTCAGCTGACCGAACAGGACGGCGAGCAGCATGGCACCCACGGCGATCACCGCGAGCACCATGATCCCCATGGTGCCGGCACCGGCGATGACCGCGGGCATGGTGAAGACACCGGTGCCGACGATGGAACCGATGACCAGTCCGGTGGCCGAGGTGAGACCCAACGTGCGGGCCTTCTCCTCGTTGCGCGGGGACAGCGGTGGGGTCGGTGGCATCGGAGACGCCGATCGGGGTGGATCAGTCGCTAGTGCCATGGGGACTCCGTTCCGTTCGCTGCGGGCACCAGAAGCGCCCGACCGATCCAGTGTGTGCTGCGTCGATCAGGAGCGGCAGGGTCGAACGTCACTCGTGGATGAACAGTGCGTGACGTCCGACGGGTGCGGCCGGCGGGCCCGTCCCCGCCGGGGCCCGTGGGACCGCGGCTCGACGTAGTCGTCGACGTTGCATGGTTCGGCACGACGCGCGTCGACAGGGTGCGGGTGGTGGCCGGCGGCGGCGGGCGGCGCCCAGCGTCGCGACGGAGGGGGGCGGCCGCAGCGCGACGCAGGCCCGTGTCGTGCGATGTGCTCACGGCGTGCTCCTGGTGCGGCTACGACGTCACCAGGAGTCCGGAGCGACGGATCGCGCGGCGTCGTGTTCGACGCGGCGCGGTGGGATGTGCCCTCCCGACGGTACACCCCCGGGCGGCTGCGCCTTGCGGGCGGGTGCCGCCGCGGGGATGGATCGGGTCAGATCAGGTGGGGTCAGACGGTCCAGTCCGGCCCTCGACCGGGCACCGCCTCGGCCAGCGCCCGGCGCACGCCGTCGGCGTCGAGATCGCTCCCGTACACCGGCGTGCCCGGCTGCTGCCGCCAGGAGTCGTCGAGGCCGCCACCGTCCACCGGGTCGAAGCCGAGCGAGTCCACGAGCTCCATCACCACGGCCTTTGCCGCGGCGTCGTCACCCGCCACCGGGAGCGCGATCCGGCCGGCCGCTCCCGCGGGCAGCGCCCGGGTGAGCAGGTGCTCGGCGTAGATGCCGTTGAACGCCTTCACCACCGACACGCCCAACTGCTGCTCGACCCACCTGCTCTCGGTCATGCCGTCCTCGATCCCGTCGATCCGACCGTCGCGCTGCTGCGGGTAGTAGTTGCACGTGTCGATGACCACCACGTCGTCGGCCGCGCCGTCGAGGAGGTCGGCGGGGAGATCGGGCACCGCCTTGAGCGGGATCGTCACCACCACCACGTCCGCACCGTCGGCCGCGTCGGCCGCGAGCACGGCGGACGCCCCCGTCTCGGCGGCCAGGGCCTCCAGGGTCTCCGGGTGGCGCGAATTCGCCACCGACACCTCGTGGCCGAGGGCGACCAGCCTCCGGGTGAGGTTGCCGCCGATGTTGCCTGCGCCGACGATGCCGATCTTCATGTGCACTCCTCCGACTCGTGTCGTCCTGCCGCTGCTGCGTGCAGTCCGTCCTGTTCCCCACTCCGGCCGCGCCGTCAGGCGCCCGTCGAGTGGTCAACCACCGATGTGCCGGCGGGATTCCCCGGCACCCACGCCGGGTGGACCTGGTCGCCCGTTCCGCTCGACGCGTCCACCTCGGTGCTGTCCTGCGTCACCAGTGGTCCGGAGCGACGTTCCGCGGTCTCGGCCCCCTGGGGACGGCGCTAGCGGGTACGACGCGACGGTACACGGTGCGGGTCCGGCCGTGTCGCCGTCGAACGGAACGGCTGTGTAGGGTGACGGTCGAGCCGGTGGCGGCAGCTGCCGGGCGCGCTGAATCCGGACCACGTTGAGCGTCTCTCCCCGCCACCTGGAGGTGACCGATGACTCGACGACGATCCTCGGTCCCCCACTGCGTCGACCGCGACGACCCGCGCCGCCGATGACGGCGCACGAGGAGCGGATGGCAGGCATCGTGCGTCGGCTGGCATCGCACGACGCCGACGGCCTCGGCACCCTCCACCTGTGCGAGCTGGCCGCCGAACTCACCGGCTCGAGCGGCGCGAGCATCATGCTCCTGTCCGACGAGCTCGCCCGGGGATCGCTCTGCACCACCGACGGTGTCGCCGCCTACCTCGACGACCTGGAGTTCACACTGGGGGAGGGACCGGCGCTCGACGCGCACGGAGGTGGACTGCCCGTACTGGCCGCCGACCTGGCCGCGCCGGGCGAGTCCCGCTGGCCGGCCCTCGTCTCCTCCGCAGTCCAGGCCGGCGTCCGGGCCCTGTTCGCGTTCCCCATCCGCATCGGGGCGGTCCGGCTGGGCGCCCTCACGTTGCTCCGCGACCGGCCCGGCCCACTCGCCGACCTCCAGTACGCGGATGCGTCGGCCATGGCCGCTGTCGCCGCCCGCACGATCCTGGCGCTGCAGGCCGACGCGCCGCCGGGATCGGTGGCCGTGGAGCTCGAGGAGGGCGCCAACTTCCACTTCGTGGTCCACCAGGCCGCCGGCATGGTCTCGGTCCAGTTGGGGGTCGGGGTGACCGAGGCCCTGGTCAGGCTTCGGGGGCACGCCTTCCGGTCGGATCGCCCTCTCGACGACGTGGCCCGGGACGTCGTCGACCGTCGGCTCCGCCTGGATCCGCCCCGGCCGGTCTGACCGGCCCGGACACTCCCCGGGCGCACTCCGGTAGGCTGGGACCCGCCCCCACCCCGTCTCGCGTCGCCGCCGAGTGCACCACGATCGATCGGCGGAACGATGTCCCGAGAAGCACTCCTGGTCCGGACACTCGTGGAGTTGGCCGACAACCTGGTCGACGACTTCGACGTCATCGACGTGCTCACCGTGCTGAGCGACCGGTGCGTCGAGGTGTTCGACGTCGACTCCGCCGGCGTGATGCTCGCCGCACCGGGCGGCGAGCTCCAGGTGGTGGCTTCGTCGAGCGATGCCATGCGGGGACTCGAGCTGTTCGAGCTGCAGGCCAACGAAGGCCCCTGCGTCGACTGCTTCGTCAGCGGCGAACCGATCGTGAACCTCGAGCTGGCGGCCGTCGACGACCGGTGGCCGCGCTTCGCCCGGCGGGCGGTGGCCGTCGGGTTCCACTCGGTGCACGCGTTGCCGATGCACCTGCGGGGCTCGACGGTGGGTGCACTCAACATGTTCCGGATGTCGGAAGGGTCACTGCGCGCCGAAGACGTGCTGGCCGCCCAGGCCCTGGCCGACGTGGCCACCATCGCCATCACCCAGCACCAGGCGGCGGTGGGCGCCGCCGTGCTCAACACGCAGCTCAGCGAGGCGTTGAACAGCCGGATCATCATCGAGCAGGCCAAGGGGAAGGTCAGCGAGGCATCAGGTCTCGACATGGACCGCTCGTTCCAGCGCATCCGCACCCACGCCCGGAACCACAACCTGCGCCTGACCGAGTTGGCTCGCGGCATCGCCGAGGGGACGATGTCGATCGTGGCCCTCGACCCCCTGCCCCGGGCGCGTCCGGTCCGCGCCATCTCGTCGAACCCGTGGCCCGGGTCGAGGACGCCACCGACCTGACGCCGACGATGCACCGGACGCGGCGACCGGCTGCGATCCGGGCTAACGTCGACCGTGCGGTGCAGTCGTGCCCCGCAGCCGGACCGCATCCCCACCGGCACCGAACCGTCGCTCCGGACCACTGGTGACCATGCAGTCCACCAGGAGCTGTCGATGGAAGACGACCCGCCTCTCCCCCGAACCGCCGCAGGCGCCGCTGCGGCCGTGGCGCGACGCAGGCCCGGCGCGTTCGCCGCGCCACACCCCGTGTCCTTTGCGCTCAGGACGTCCCCGGCGCCGGGTCCCGTCCGCAACTCGCTGGTCGACGACGCCGACCTGCTGATCCGGGCCCTGTTCGACTGCGGGTTGACCAGCGCCGGCGTCCAGTCCCGTCACGAGGTCGGTGCGGCGCTCTCCCTCGAGCTCACGTCGTTGATCGACGTACTCGACACGGCGATCCGCGACATCCGCCGTGCCCTGTACACCGTCGACGTCGCCTGAGCCGGTCGCCCCCCGTCCAGGACGGGCGAACCTGATGTCGACCGTCGGTCGACCGGCCGGGCGACTCAGCCGGGGCGCTCCGCTGCGGCCAGCGGGTTGGGCGTGGGCGGTGCCACCCGGGTGAGCGTGTTGGCATCGTGGTGGACCACGAGCCCGGTCCGACCGGGGACCTCCAGCATCGTGTCCTCCTCGTAGGACCAGGTGCCGACGCTGCCGATGGTCACGCCCATGCGGAAGCTGACTGTGCGGAAGTTCACGTCGAGGAACGGGTTCGACAGGATCCCGTACACCTCGGACCCGACGGTGGCGACCAGCTCGAACGAGGTGGCATCGGGG
>Ga0075019_10000807_pt1 | contig 17712 bp, 15 predicted proteins | sample ColStrG_CSR_2013_FD_71473 | JGI IMG/M metagenome (GOLD analysis project Ga0075019, IMG submission 71473) | Freshwater sediment microbial communities in response to fracking from Pennsylvania, USA - Cold Stream Run_MetaG_CSR_2013 | ecosystem: Environmental > Aquatic > Freshwater > Creek >...
GCAAACGAGAGCAGGCAATCCAACTCGGCAATCAGTCGGGCATTTTGCTGCACCTGCGGGATGTATTCGCCGGCGGCCGTCACCAATTCCTGAAACAGTTGTTGTTCGATTACAGTAAGCTTCTCCTCGGCGTGAAGAATTTTTTCTTCATAGACTTTTAGCTCCTCGGTGATGAAGCGTTCGGCGTTGACCAGCGTTTGTTTGCGAATCCAGTCGGCGGGGACTTTCTCGCGGTTGGCATTGCTCACCTCCAAGTAGTAGCCAAAAACTTTGTTGAATGAAATTTTAAGCGAATTGATGCCGGTTCGCTCCACCTCTCTTTTTTGAATTTGCAAGAGGTAATCTTTTCCCGAAAAGGCGATGGTGCGCAATTCGTCCAGTTCGGCATGGATATGGTCTTTGATGATGCCACCCTGGTGCAAAAGCACCGGCGCATCTTCTTGCAATTCACGCTCGATCCGTTCAAAAAGAAATTCGCACGGGTCGATTTGGTTTCCGAATTTGAGCAGCTCGGGGACGGTTGCGGCCAGTAGCAGTTCCTTGACGGGAATGATGGCGCGCAGCGCGCGCTTCAACTGCAACAGCTCGCGTGGATTGACGCGCCCCACCGCTACTTTGGAGATGACGCGCTCCAGGTCGGCGATCTGGCGAAATTGCTCCGTAATTTTTTCGGCCAATTCCTGGTTTTCAAAGAAGTGCGTCACGGCGTTGAGCCGCGCATCGATTCGCAGCTTGTCTTTGAGCGGTAGCACCATCCACTTACGTAGGTTGCGCGCACCCATGGGTGTAATGGTGTGGTCCAGGATTTGAATCAACGGCACGCCCCCTTCCTGGTGGGAATGCACAATTTCCAAATTGCGGATGGTAAATTTGTCAAGCCACACATATTGGTCTTCGTCCAGTCGCGCAATGGAGGCAATGTGGTGGGTGTCGTTGTGCTCGGTGGCGTCGAGGTAGTGAAGAATGGCGCCGGCGGCGATGATGGCATCGGGCATCGCATCAATGCCGTATCCTTTCAACGTAGCCGTGCGAAATTGTTGAAGCAGTTTTTCTTGGGCAAAGTCGAAGGCATAGACCCAGTCGTCAAGCGCAAAGACGGCGTACTCTTCGGCAAAGAGTGGTTCAAGTTTTTCGCGTTGACCTTTGCTGAAAATAATTTCCGCCGGAATAAAATTCTGAATCAGTTTGAGCACGTAGGTCTCCTGCCCCTGGGCTGCATAAAATTCTCCCGTGCTGATGTCCAAAAACGCTACGCCCCATGCTTCTTTTCCAATCTGTACGGAAGCAAGGAAATTATTTTGACGTTTTTCAAGAACGTGATCATTGAAAGAAATGCCCGGTGTGACCAGTTCGGTAACACCCCGTTTCACAATGCCTTTGACAAATCGCGGGTCTTCCAATTGATCGCAAATCGCGACACGGTGGCCGGCGCGTACCAGCTTGGGCAGATAGGTGTCCAATGCGTGGTGGGGAAAACCGGCGAGGGCCGTTTCGGCCACAGATCCATTGCCGCGCTTGGTCAGCACAATATCGAGAATCTTGCTCGCGGTAATTGCATCTTCTCCAAACGTCTCGTAAAAGTCGCCTACGCGGAATAAGAGCAGGGCACCGGGATACTTCGCCTTGATGGCGTTGTATTGTTTCATCAGCGGGGTATCGGCAGCAGCCATAGCCGCAAAGATAGAATTAGCTGCGAACAAGCCTGATGGCGGTGGCAAGATTTGAAAAAAAACTGCCGGCGGCGCTCAGTCTTCTTTCATTAAAATTTTGATGTCGGCAATCATCCGGGTGATTTCCAACGCGAGCGTGCCGTTGTACAGCCCACGCAAGTGGCCATGCCGGTCCACCAGCAGGCAATGTTCGGTGTGCACAAAACTCGTGGAATCGCGGGTGTAACCTGCGACTTCCTCGGCGAAGTATGACTGTCGCGCCAGCGTGTAAATTTCACTTTGCCGCCCCGTGAGCAGCCGCCATTGGGGGTAGTGCAGCCCATGCAATTCGGCAAACGAATGGAGTTGTGTAATGGAATCAGCCCACGGCATGACCGTATGGGACAGGATCATCAGCCGCGAATCCTGACTGAAGGCTTGTTGCACACGCAATAAATGATTGGTCATTTTTGGACAAATCGACGGACACGCCGTAAAGAAAAAATTGGCCACATAAATTTTTCCGTCTACAGTGGCATTCGAAACTTTTTGATTTTGCTGATCGGTGAAATCAAACGGCGCTACGCGGTGCAGGGTGTCGGTGCGGAATGGCTGCTCTCCGGGCCATAGCGGAGAGAAGGATGCGTTGCGATAGTAGGGCAGGCGCGGCGATTGACCGCAGCTCAGGCACAAGACGCAGCTGACGAAGATGAGAAATTTCATTGTGCAGCCGACTGGCAGTTTTTGGACCCTGTCAGGCCATACTTTCTCCCGTCGCGTACATCGTAGTTGGCCTTCAGGCGACCATCGCTTTCCCACATTTGCTGGCGCCCTGCCTCATAGCCCATGGCGTAGTTGAAATTCCGGTAAGGTCGCCCGTCGGCCTGCCACTCTTTCACATTGCCATCGTAAAGGTCATTCTTGTAGTGGTAAAGAAACCGCCGTCTGCCGTTGGCATACCAGCCTCGATGCTCGCTTTCTTTTTTACCCTGATGATAAAAGCGCTGCTCACTCAGTTGGCCATTGGCATACCACCGCTGTGCCATTCCTTCCTCTTTTCCACGTAGATAAGGCGTAAGCGCCATGGTGTCGCCACTGGCCGATAATTGATACACCCAACCTGAAAACGGCATGTCGCCGCGGTAGGTAATTCCCTGACGGGTGGTGATCCTTTCTCGCGCCGCATCGACATAGTAGTCTGGTACTTGGTTGGCTTCGCAGGCAATCAACAGGGTGCAGCCAAAAACAAAGGCTTTCACCGCAGGGTTAATTAGTTACCGTGCCGGCCGTTCCGTAAAAACCGTCTCCATTGATATATGGCGCGTCGGCTGTCGTGTGATAGTGATAGATTCCTGCAGGGTAGTCGGCAGTCGCCGTGCTGTGGCCATGCAGCGCATCGAGGTCGGCGTCGGTCAGTGTCTTGCCATTCTCTAATGGACCGTAAACCGGGAATCCGTCAAGCAAAAATCCGAGCAAGGCGTCTTTGCCTTTGTTGGTAGTCAGGTAGAGAGGCTCCACATGGTAGTGATATTGACCGGTCATTTGGGGATGCCCATTGTATTGATCAAAAGAATTGATTTCGGTCGTCAGTGGCGTAGCGGGCCCGGCATATTGATTGTAAAAGGGGACGCCATTCAGCGAAATGCCAATGGACCCCAGCGGTGTGGCGCTGCTGGTCGCGGCCTTCGTTGGATTCAACGGAATCCGAAACGTAAGACTTTGCGAAATAATGGAGTTCGGATTTTTACTGAAGTTTGTATTCGAACCGTTGTAGGCCTCGTACATCGCACCTGAATAGTAGGGGCTTTTGTGGTCGGGCAGATCGCTTGTTTTAATCACCAGAAAGCTGCCGTCTACATACATGTCCGTAGCGCCGTATATTTTTTTGTACACTGCTGGAATGGTCGTTGTGGAGGACGAGGGCGAGACACTGCTTTTCTGGCAACTCCAGCTCGCTGCGGTGAGAAAAAAAATGAGAAGAAAGGATTTTGAATGGCGCATGTTAAGGTTGAATTATGGCAATAACGTAAAATGTGGTAGAACTGTATGCAAAAGTTACTTGGTCACCGTAATATTTTTTTTGAAGGCAGCCTTTTTTCCGCGCAGGGAATTTGGACTTGATTTCCATTGGAGATTATCTATCTTTAAAAGCTTTAATCTGCTCTTTTGCTGCTCCGTCACCGTCCATACGAAACGCAGGTCGTGCTGCTGGTTTCTCTTCTGGCGATCGCTCGTCTTTTGGTTGCTTTGCCTGGAGATTTGATGCGGGAGCAGGTACAATCGGTTGAATTGATCACTGACATCGCACTGCTAATGCTTTTCGTCGGCCTTTTTGGCCTGATCTCGTTCAAAGCCAACTTCACATCTGTTCATCCGCTTTTTGGTGTGGCGATGATCTTGCTACTGGCTACCAACTTTGTGGAGTTTGGGGGCGTGCAAGGCAACGTACGTTTTAACTACTATGCCGGCTTTTTTGTGATTATCCTGCTGTATTCGGGGCGACCGCAAGTCGCTTTGTTGTTGCTCCAGATTGTGTTGCTGATTGGTTTGGTCATCTATACCGGGTCCATTCAGTCGGAAGTGGCGGCCCGGCGTGCGGCGGAATATTCCGGCGTACCCAATTTCCTTTTCACGCTGGCCATCATCGGAATATTTTCATTTTATCTGAAATCCATTGCCGAATTTGAAGTGAACCGTTTGTCACAGCTGGGTGATCAACTCCGCGGCAAGGTGGCGGAAGCCAAGACATTGAACCAGCAATTGGTGAAAGGTGGGCAGGCGCTCGGGCAGGCGCAGCAACACCTCGAAACAGAAGTGCAACGCCGTACCGCCTCGCTCATCGCCAAGCAAAAGGCAATTGAAAAATACATTCACCTGAACACGCAAGTGCTGCAGGAGCCTATGTCAAAACTCAATGGAGCCATTCACAACTTCAAAACACCGTCGCCGCTGTTTGATATGCTTCAGGTATCCCATGCCGAATTATTAGAAGTATTGAAAAGCATTACGTCGGCGCTGGAAGCAGAAGAAAAACTTAACCGGACAAAAATTAAATGATCAACGCTAACCTGGAGCGCGATATTTTGCAGTATGGGCTTTTGGTATGCATCTGCTATGAGCTGTACCAAACGTTCATGAGTTTCTTGCCGACGCTGCGTGCAGATCTGGCGCTGCTGAACATTTTCATTTCAATATTCCTGCTTTTCCTTTACATCCTCTCGCAGCGACATGGGGCCCATCCGTTGCTGTTGTTGGCGCTTCATCTTCTGGTGATGGGCGGATTTACCTTCTTCTGGAAAAACTTCGGTGGGTTGGCCGGCACGGTACCGAGCTTGCTTTGTGTTTATACGTCATTCATCATGGTCTGCTCGCACGGCTGGGCCCGATGGTCGATCATTGGCACGGTGGCCTTGACGTTGGTTGCCTATTTGGAGTTTCCGGGCGTGCTGGGCATGTCCACTTATTTTGAACCGGACAAAATCGAGCCGACGCAGCGCATGGTCGATTATCTGATTGCGGCAGCCCTCTTGGTCATTGTGACGATTTACATGAAGCGCAAGTTTCTTTTTTATCGAAAGCAGGTCAAGCGGCGATACCGACAGCTTGGGCAGATTGCCGAAACACTACACGAACAAAACCGAGAGCTGGCCACCCGGCAGGAAGAAACACGTGCCATCAATGAAAACCTCGAATCCATGGTCGAAGCCCGCGCACATGAGGCAGAGGTAAAAAATCAGGAACTGTCGGAGTATGCATTTATCAACGCCCACATGCTTCGCGCCCCGCTCTGCCGTATGATTGGCTTGCTTAACCTGATGGAGAAGGATGCAACTACCGAGTTGGCTGAAGACATTTCGCGACTGAAAAAGATCACGCAGGAGATCGACGCGCGCGTGAAGGAAATTAACGCGGTGGTCAGCTGAGTTTCACCTTTAATTTTGAAACTTACTATCTTTGACCATGATTTTGGCTTTTCATATCGGCTTTCTGGAAGTCAGTTGGGTGGATGTGATCGACGTGGGAATGGTCGGCGTTTTGCTGTATCAGATTTATAAACTTATCCACGGCAGCATCGCGGTCAATATCTTTTTAGGAATCCTTTCGCTCTACCTCGTCTATCTGGTGGTGCGCGCCGCACAGATGGAATTGCTGACAAATATCCTGGGGCAATTCATGGGCGTCGGCGTTCTGGCCATGATTATTCTCTTTCAACCGGAAATCCGAAAGTTCTTGTTGCTGATTGGCCGCAGTGCGGAAATCAACCGCGACAATATTTTTAAAACCATTCACAACTGGCGCTATGGCTATCAGGATGATTTTGACGTCCACGAACTGATGGAAGCCGCCAAGTCCCTCAAGGCGACACGCACCGGCGCACTGATCGTATTTTCGCGCGACAGCGAATTGAAATTTTATTGCGAGACGGGCGATTGGATCGATGCCCAGGTGAACCGGCGTTTGCTGTTGTCCATTTTTCACAAGAGCAGTCCGCTCCACGATGGCGCCATTGTGATCTACAAAGGACGCATTCAAGCGGCGCGTGTGGTATTGCCCGTCAGCGAAAATGACCATTTGCCGGCGCGTTTTGGATTGCGTCACAGGTCGGCCATTGGCATGAGCGAAGCCACCGATACACTGGTGATGACGGTCTCTGAAGAAACCGGGCGGCTCATCCTGGCCCGCAACGGAAAATTTATTCGCGGCCTGAAGCTTCGGCAGGTGGAACAGAAAATCCTCGAGTACCTGCACAACACCGAACCCAAGAATTGGGAAGAAGTTCCATTCGAAGCAGAACCTATCAAACCAGAGGAAATCAAAGCCTGATCGCATCTTGCTGCAATTGGCTAACTTTCGATAATGAAATTCCCACTGCTGGTGTCACTGGCGTTGTCGTCTCTATTGGTGCGGGCACAATCCATCGAGACCGTGATTCAAAAAGGACATGAGCTCGCCGTCGTGGCCATGGCCGTGAGTCCGGACAGCAATTTTGTGGCGACGGGAAGTCGTGATAAATCTGCCAAATTGTGGGAGCTGCGAAGCGGACGCGAGGTCAGAAGTTTCTTGGGTCACGAAGGCACCGTCACGAGCCTGGATTTCAGCCATGACGGAAAATACCTGATCACCGGCAGCGGCGACCAGACCGCCCGTGTCTGGGAAGTGATCACGGGAAAGGAAGTTCTCCAGGTTCATCCCGACAAGGAACGATTGACAGATGTCGTATTTGATCCGAACGGAAAATATTTTATCACGGTCGGGTATGGTCGCAAAGCCTGCGTGTGGTCGTTTCCAGACAAAATTAAATTGCATGAGTTCCCGGCCGACGGCTATGCCGGTTCAAGTGGTGGGATACACCTCGCCATCAGTCCGGATGGGAAATGGTTTGCCATCGGCGAAGACAACAAGGTGGCCACCGTCTACCGCACCGCCGATTGGACAAAGACCCATACGTTTAATGTGACGGAAGGATCGTGTGGTGGATGTTTTACGGACGTGGCGTTCACACCAGACAGTCGATTCCTGATCAAAGCATCGTACCATGGACCTGTTGGGAAGTACAGCCTGACCAGTGGCAAAGCTGAAATCATCTTTCAAAAAAATGCAGAAGAGCTAAGCTCGGTGCGTGTGAGCCGCGATGGGCAAAAGATTGTAGTGTGCGCGAAGCGGTCGTTCACCATTTATGATGCCGTCCGCGGCGACTCTTTGTATACCTTTTCCCCCGAAACGAAAGATGACCTCACCCAGGCGACCTTTACCGCCGACGGCACCGGCGTACTGCTGGCCAACGAAGACAACAACGTGATCCGCTGGGACCTGAAGGCGCGAAAGCAAATCGGCGAGCTTACCGGTTTTCTCAACCGGCGCGATCCGGGCGGATTGAGCTACAATCCCAATTCGTATTGGGATTCCTACATCGCCAAATACGTTCGGTTTAAGAATAACGTGTTGCTCAGTCGCGACAACAAGACGTTACTTAAAGGGAAGTTTGGCACCAAAGTCAAGCGTTGGGACATCGCGACCGGGAGGACCGAAATGGAATACAACGCCCACACCCGCGCGGCACTCTGCTATCAGTACAGCCGCGATGGCCGAATTTTGCTCACCGGAGGCGCCGATGGTCGTGTTATTTTGTGGGACGCCGATAAGGGCGACACCATCCGGGTCTTTCATCCCTATCGCGAGCCAGTATTCGACGTATCCTTCAGCCACGACGAAACCAAAGTGCTCAGTTCCAGTTGGGACGGGTCACTGACCGTGTACAACGTGACGGGCGAACTACGCCACGATATCCGCCTTGCCAACGGCTCAGCGTACCTGGCGCGGTTTACGCAAAATGATCTTTATATTTTCACGGCCAATTTGCCGACCGGCTTGCAACTGATCGAACCGGAAACCCAAAAGGTCATTCGCGACTTTGTGGGACATACCGAAACGGTTTCCGCCATTTCCCTTTCGCAAGATGGCCGTCGTCTGTTAAGTGCAAGCTGGGACGGGTCGATCCGCCTGTGGGATATTGCCTCTGGCCTGATGGAACAAAAATGGGACGCGCACCACGGCGGCGTTTACGCAGCCATTTTTAGCGGCGACGAGAAAATGATCTTTAGCGCCGGCGCCGACCGCGTTGTCCGGCAGTGGGAGGCTGCCAGCGGCAAACTGATTCAAGCCTTTGCGGGGCACCAGGCAGAAGTTACCAGCGTTCAACTGACCTCGGATGAAAAGATGCTCATCACCCACAGTGTCGATGGCGTCACCAAATGCTGGGACCTGGCTTCGCACAAAGAATTCTTTGAGCACATTCACTTTGGAGAAAAGGAGTGGATGGTAAAGAATCCCGAAGGCTTTTTCAATGCGACCCAGGAAGCGCGCCGGTATATTCACTTCGTGGACGGGCTGAAGACTTTTGCTGTTGATCAGTTCTTTGACGAATTTTATCGCCCGGATTTGTTGCCGAAAATTTTTCAAAATCGCGGTGGCGATGATGGACGGCAAGGCATCCAAGACCGACTTCAGAAATCGCCTCCACCCACTGTGAAAGTGGCTGCAGTGCCGGCCGATGGCGGCCAAGCAGACCTGTTTGTAAAAATTCTCGACAATGGTGCCGGTGTCGAAAACCTGAAATTGTTTCACAACGGCAAATCCATTGCCGTGGACCTGACTCGGCTGAAACTTCCGCACGGCAAAGACCAATCGGCTGTATACCGGCACACGGTCGCGCTGGTGGGTGGCACGAATACCTTTTCCGCTGCGGCGCGAAACAAAGACAATATTGAATCGGATTCCCAGCCTGTGGAATTGTTTTCAGACGCCACGGGGAAGACAAGCGTATGCTATGTGATGGCGGTGGGCATCAATCAATACAAGAACCCGAGAATGACGCTAAACTATGCACGGCCGGATGCCGAGTCGTTCGAGAAATTGATGGGGACGCAGGCCGAGTCGCTCTACAAACACGTGGAAGTGGCCGCCCTGTTTGACGGCGATGCCAATCGGGCCGCCATTCTTCACCAGCTAGATTTGTGGGCTGCCCGAATTAATCCAGAGGATGTGTTTATCTTTTATTATGCCGGCCACGGCAGCATGGTGGATGATCGTTTTTTCTTTGTTCCCACAGAGAGCGCACGGCTTTACGATTTGGCAGCACTGCAGCGCGATGCCATTGAGGCTAGCGTGTTGCAGGAGAAATTCAGAAACATTCATGCGTTGAAGCAACTCATCGTCATGGATGCCTGCCAGAGCGGTGGATCCGTGGAGTTGTTGGCTTCCCGCGGCGCCGCCGAAGAAAAGGCCATCGCGCAGCTGTCGCGCAGCGCCGGCATTCATGTGATGGCGTCAGCCGGCAGCGAACAATTTGCTGCTGAGTTTGCCGAACTGGGCCATGGACTGTTCACCTACCTACTCATCAAAGGATTGCAAGGTGATGCCGACGGGGCACCCAAAGACGGCAAGGTCACCATCTACGAATTAAAATCTTACCTGGATGATCAGGTCCCTGAACTGACCCAAAAGTTGAAGGGCAAGCCGCAGTATCCGTACACTTTTTCACGCGGTCAGGACTTTCCGGCGGTGATCCATCGGCCTTGAGGATTTTTTCTTGTAATTCCGCGTTTTTCTTCCATAATTTTGCAACGTCGTTCTCAATTTTTTTAAACCCATAGGATGAAGGAAGCCAGCCTTGTAAAATTTTATTTTGTCCGGTATTTTTTTCTTGGGTTCGGTCTACTGCAAGGAATAGCGGCCTTCCTGTTGCTACTTGAATTTCAAAGCTCGCCGAAAAGTCGATTTGCGTTTTTTGTTTTCTTCGCGCTCGCCCTGATCTTGTTTTCCGCCCACGCCCTATTTTTTTCCAGAATCAAACGGGTGGTCATTCAAAAAAAGAAGGTCGTTGTTCAAACCGGTCGCGGTCTCAAGGAGTTCGATTGGAGCAAAGTGAAGGAAGTGAAGCACCTCCCCTTTCTCAACATGTACTCCCTCAAAATAAAAGGTAAGCGAAAGATCTACTTCTTGCCGGGCGGCGACACCGCTGCCGTGTTTGGGTTTATTCAGACGCCGCTGGAACTCATTCCCAAAAAGATCAACAAAACTTCCTGACCGCGCCAGCATGCCCCGGCTGCGGCCAGCCGTGGTCTGGAACTGTGTGCGACATGCTTCGTCTATTTGATTACGCCCAATTCTTTGCCCACTTCCGTGAATGCCTGAATGGCCTGATCCAAGTGGTGCCGTTCGTGACCGGCCGAAATCTGAACCCGGATGCGTGCCTTGCCTTTGGATACCACCGGAAAGAAAAAGCCAATGACGTAGATGCGCTTGGTCAGCAGTTGTTCAGCAAATTTTTGGGCAAGCGGTGCCTCATAAAGCATAATGGGCACAATGGGATGAATCCCAGGCCTGATGTCAAAACCTGCCTTCGTCATTTCCGACCGGAAGTATTGCGTGTTTTGCTCCAACTTGTCGCGTAGGGCGGTGGTTTCGGAGAGCATGTTGAACACCTCAATGGATGCGCCGACAATGGAGGGTGCTACCGTGTTGGAAAACAAATAGGGACGGGACCGCTGCCGGAGCAGTTCAATGATTTCCTTTCTGCCGGACGTGAAGCCGCCGGAGGCACCGCCCAACGCCTTGCCCAACGTGCCGGTGACGATATCTACCCGGTCCATTACACCGCAAAGTTCGGGTACACCGCGGCCTGTTTTTCCAAGGAAGCCCATCGAATGACATTCGTCGGTCATCACCAGTGCTTCGTACGCGTCGGCGAGATCACAAATCTTATCCAACTGCGCGATGGTGCCGTCCATTGAAAAGGCGCCGTCGGTGACAATAATCACCTGCTGGGCACCGGCCTTGCGCGCCTCGTCCAATTGTAGTTTGAGGTCGGCCATGTCGTTGTGCTTGTAGCGGTAGCGCATGGCTTTGCACAGTCGCACACCGTCGATGATCGAGGCATGGTTGAGTTCGTCAGAGATGATGGCATCTTTTTCGCCGAAGAGTGGTTCAAAAACGCCGCCGTTGGCATCAAATGCAGCGGCATACAAAATGGTATCATCGGTACCCAGGAAGCCCGATATTTTTTGTTCCAATTCTTTGTGGATGTCTTGCGTGCCGCAAATGAAACGAACCGACGACATGCCAAAGCCGTGGGTGTCGATGGCTTTCTTGGCCGCTTCGATGACCCGCGGATGCGATGATAAACCCAGGTAATTGTTTGCGCAAAAATTGACTACCTGTTTGCCGTCTGCGGTTTGGATGTCGGCACCCTGAGGTGTGGTGATGATGCGTTCATTTTTATACAAGCCGGCTTCGCGAATACCTTGAAGCTCCTTTTCGAGAACGGGTTGAAGTTTTTTGTACATGTTGATGTGGTCAGGGTTTTCAGTGACAAAACTACAAATCACAAATCATAATTCGTACATCTTAAATTTTAATAACTTCGCGGCGCATTCGTTTGAACATGAAAAAAACAAGGATTCTATTGGTTGGCGCCGGCGGCCAACTGGGCGCAGAACTCACCCAAGGGCTGTGGAAAATTTACGGCCAGGAAAACGTGATCGCCGCCGACATCAAAGACCCGCAAGGTGTGCTCAAAGAAGGACCGTTCGAGAAATTTGATGTCATGCAGCGCGACAAACTTTTTGAATTGCTGAGGAAGAAGGAGATCACGCAAGTCTATCACCTGGCAGCTTTGCTATCGGCGACGGGGGAAAAAGATCCGCGGTGGGCCTGGAAGTTGAATATGGAGAGCCTGCTCTTTGTGCTGGAAGCCGCGCAGGAATTGAAACTACACAAGGTCTATTGGCCCAGTTCGATTGCTGCTTTTGGCCCCACCACACCCAAGCAAGATACGCCGCAAGACACCATCATGGACCCGACAACGGTGTACGGCATTACCAAGTTAGCCGGTGAGCTGTGGTGTCAATATTATTTTAGAAGGTACGGTGTGGACGTCCGAAGCCTGCGCTATCCGGGCCTCATCGGTTGGAAAACACCGCCAGGCGGCGGCACCACTGACTATGCCGTCGACATCTACTTTAAAGCTTTGCGCGAAAAGAAGTACGAATGCTTTCTGGCGGCGGACACGTATCTCCCCATGATGTACATGGATGATGCCGTCAAAGCGACGATCGACTTGATGGAAGCGCCTGCCGAGAAGGTAAAAGTCCGGACCAGCTATAACATTTCGGCGATGAGCTTTTGTCCGGCGCAAATTGCATCTACAATCAAGACCCACATCCCTGATTTTGAGATCACCTATCGTCCGGATTTTAGACAACCCATTGCTGACTCTTGGCCGAAGTCGATTGACGATCAGGCCGCGCGACGCGATTGGGGCTGGCAACACCGGTTTGGGCTCGAAGAAATGACCCACGATATTCTTACCAACCTGCGCACACACGCCACCGTGCTGTGATAGGCGGCTAACTAATTGTCTGAGAAGCGTACCGACAGATTGGTAGAGATGCCAATGCGGAAGCCATTGTTGATGTAGTTGCCGTTTTGAAACGAGGTCGCAAACTCCAACCTGAACAGCCGAAGAATGCCGTTGAGCCCATAGCCGAGTTCAGTGTAATTTCCTGAAGACGGGGTGGCAAGATAATTGACAAAGAAATTTTCAGAAACGCCCATCAGGCGAGCCCGCGGAATGCGTGTGATGAGGAATTTTCGAAAATGGTAGTGGACGTTGGCGCTGAAATATTTATCGCGGGTGCTATAGGTGTAGTAGTCCAGCAGCCGGAAACTGCCCACGGGGTCGGTCGTCATGAGTGGCGTTTGGTTCCCCATAAAATGCTTGTAATCCATAAAATACAAAGCCTTTGTGTTGAGGAATTTTCCGGCTTTGATGTTAAAGTCCAACAGTCCCCGCACCCCGAGCCGCACCTGCTCGCGCACACCGGCCTCCACCAGATCGTAGTTTACATCGCTGCCAAAGAGCTGACTGAATCCTTTGCGGTAGGCCGCAGTGAAAACCGGCGACGTGCCGTCGGCACGAAACTTTCGGCCATTGTGAATGCGATATTTCTGCCAGGGCCTCATCTCCAAGTCGACTACACCGGTGAAGGCTGTGTTGTCGGCAAAATGCGTATTGGGCAATTCCACGTTGACGGGCGCATTGGGTGTGAAGCGCTGGCTGCTCCGGTCATTCAATGAGAAATTGTTGTTGTTGAACAACTCATGCCGGCGGGCCAACGACCATTGCGTGTGAAAGATAAATTTGTCGTTGACGCGTTGCCGGTAATTCAAATCCACGAAGTCGCGCTCGTAAATTTTCATCCAGTTTTGACCTTGCAGCAAGGTAGTGAGCGTATTCACAAAGGAAAAAATGGGCTCATCGCTGTTGAATTGCTGAATATATCGGCCGCCGCTCAGGGTCAGTCGGCTGGTGCGGGTGCGATAATCCACCCGCAAAAAGCCGGTGAGCTTTTCGCGCGCAAAGGCATAACGGAAAACAGGACTGATCTCCAGGCGCCGGTTTTCGGGTCTTCCTTCGTGATGGCTCGTGTCGCGCACGACCCAACGTTTGAAATAACTGAGTCGGTAAATGGCGTTCACGCCTTCCACCGTGTTGTATCCACCCCAGGGCGTGCGAATTTCAAAACTCGATGTTTTCGTCAGTGGATAGGTATTGCCGGTGAGGATGTCAAAGACTTGAAATCCTTTGTTCCGGTGTTTGGATTTCAACGTGTCACCTTCGTCGCGTTTGCGCTGAACCTCGCTCAAGCTGTCGGTTTTTTTATAGCCGCGCACCTCCTCTTTGTCCAGTGGCGCTGGCCGGATGTCAGCCCAAAACGTGGAGTCTTTTTTGTAAGCCGTAGAGTCGACCGTAAATTTTGACTCGGAGATTACATCCGGTTCCTTCTGCTGCTTTTGTTCCGCTTTTTCGTATGCCTTCGTCAGTTGTTTTAGCTCTTTGTTGCTAATTTCCTTTCCGGTTTCCAGTCGCTGTTTGAGTTGTTGATTTTTTTGACTGAACTGCCGCGTCACCTTTTTGGCTTCGTCTTTTTCCAGTTTTGCGTCGATCACCTCCATTTCTATGGGCATGGCGGGGTTCAGTTTAATCTTGTAGTCTTTCACCGTCGCGTTGTAGGAGCCGGCGAAATCAAAACCAAACACCTTGCCCGTGACAACAGCCTGCATGGATACCGGCAGCCACGCTTTGTCTTCTATCGGGTGATAAATCTCTTTGACCTGAAAATGGATTCCCAGCTTGGAGGAACGAAGCTCGAGGCTGTGAATACTCCACCAATTTTCTACCAACGATATTTCCCCTTCGAAAACATTGTCGCCTTTCGACCGCGGGGTGACGCGAATTTTGCTGACTTCGTAGGCGCCATCTTTGAAGGTGCCAAGGTATTCGAATTTATAATATGAAAAGGCTTTTGGCGAAAGTGGCGAGATGGTTTCAGCAATTTCAGGCTGATAAAAATTTCCAAAGAAATAGCTGTTGGGCGACGCGCTGCGGTTGGTGCCCCGTGTATAAACGGCAATCACTTTCTCTTCAAATTTATTAGGTCGCGAATATTTTACTTCGCTGACAGATTCGGTGATGAACAGGCGGTCTTTGGTGATGCCTTCCTTTTCCAGCGCCTTTTTGGCAAACCATGGATAGTCTTTGAGCTTTCCTTTTCCTTTGATGTACACCTTGGCCGTATAAAAATCCAGTTGTTGGATATGGTAGTTTGCTTTGGCAATGGCCTTGCGCATGATCGTGTAGGCAGGATCTTCCTTGGTTGCCCGCACTGTCACACCTTGCAGTAGGATGGTTTCTGGTTCGAGCGTCACATTGAGCTCCTGAAAATCCTGCGTGACCTCCGTTTTGCGGGTGGCGGACGTGTAGCCTAAAAACCGGAAGACGAACTCGTAATGCCCAGGGGGAAGCGCGATTTCAAAATTTCCATTTAGATCGGTGGAGGCGCCCGATCCCGTTTCTCTCACAAAAATCGAGGCATAAGGTAATGCTGTCCCGTCCTTTGCTTTTACTATTCCCCGCACGCCGCCGCCCCTTACGGAGCAAGAGATTGCGGTGGCTACGGCAAGAAGTAAAAGTTTCTTCATCAATTTGATGCTTAGACGAAAGACAAACGTAAAAAGTTGTGCGGGATTATTTATAAAATCCTTTCGTGCGAATTATTTGCTCAACTACTTCCGGGACGAGGTATCGAATGGATTTGTTGTGGCGGATGCTGTCGCGGATAAAGGTGGCCGAGATATCCAGGAGCGGGGCGTTGATCATCTGCACGTTGGCGTGGTGGGCAAGCGGCGATGACTTCGCGCCTGGCCGGGGGTACACATACAAACCAAATTGTCGGAGTATCTCTTCATGGTTTTTCCAGCGGGTGAAGTTTTCAAGATTGTCTTCACCCAAAATCACTTTAAACTCATGCCCCGGGTGCCTCTCCCGCAAGTGTGCCAGCGTGACAATGGTGTAACTCGGCTTGGGCAGATGAAACTCGGCATCGTTGACTTCAAACTTTGGATTGTCGGCGATGGCGGCCCGCACCAGATCGTACCGGTCAAATTCGTGCAGCAGGCCTTTGCTTGGCTTCAGCGGGTTTTGCGGGGAGACGACAAACCAGATTTTTTTCAGGTCGCTGTGTTCCACCATGATGTTGGCAATCGCCAAATGCCCGATATGAATGGGGTTGAAGGAGCCGAAGTACAGGCCGATTTTCAAGTCGCCGGGGTTAATGAAAACAGCAACTGGGCGGCCTTCGTCCGGAGGAAGCGAAAGGGCATTTTCATGATAATCTGATACCTGTAAAGGTGGCCAATTCCGGGTTCACATTCAAGCCCGGCGCTTGAAGTCATCGTAGAGGCGTTGCGCTTCGGCCAGCGACTGTTCAAGGTTTTCGTTGAGGAGCACCACGTCAAACTTGTCTTGAAAGGACATTTCAAAATTGGCTTTAAACAGTCGGCGCGACAGGCTCTCGGCCGACTCGGTGCCGCGGTCCTTCAGCCGCTCCATCAGCACTTCCACCGACGGCACTTTCACAAAGACCGACAATGCCTTTTCACCAAAATACTTTTTCAGGTTGATGCCGCCCTTTACGTCGACATCAAAAATGACGTTCTTACCCGACTGCCAGATGCGGTCAATTTCCGCCTTCAAGGTGCCATAGAAATTGCCGGCATACACCTCTTCCCATTCAATGAATTCTTGCGCGTCAATTTTTTGTTTGAATTCTTCCGGTGTCAGGAAGTAATAGTCTTTACCATTTATTTCGGTGCGGCCGCGCTTATCGCGGGTGGCGGCTGAAATGGAAAAACCCAGGTCGGGGTTGGTTCGGAGGAGGTGCTGCACGATGGTGGTCTTTCCCGACCCGGAAGGAGCGGAAAAGATGAGCGCTTGGCCCGGCATCAGACGGCCGAGTTGATTTTGGTGCGGATCTGCTCTACCAGGTCATCGGGGGCAGGGCCGCCACAGCATTTCTTTTTCAGGAGTTCTTTGATAGCCATGTCCAGGTTGTAGGTTTTATAACAGGGCATGCAGTGATCCATGTGCTGTTTGAAATAATCCTTTTGTTCGGCGGTGGCATCGCCGTCGAGCATGGCCTGCAACATCTCCATGCAGGTGGGCTTTTTGCCGTCAGGCTGAACGAATGGATTGGAGGAAGGTGCCATAGCTATGCTTTGTTGTATCCCATGGATTTCGCGTACGATTTCAATTGTTCCTTCAATAAGTTCCGCGCGCGATGCAAGCGACTGCGCACAGTTCCGATCGGTATGTCAAGGATTTTTGCCATTTCTTCATACTTAAAACCTTCCAGGTCGCATAAGATGATAACGGTTCTGAAGTCAACATCCAGCGAATTCAATGCATTGCTGATCTCATCCCCGATCATGTCCTTCAACGACTCCACACGCAAATCCGGGGTGATCTGCCGGTCTACTTCATCTGAATTATAATATGTTTCTACTTCCTGATAATCGACCTTCGAAGGCTCCTTGCTCTTCTTGCGATAATCATTGATAAAACTATTTTTTAAAATGCGAAACAGCCATGCTTTCGCATTAGTTCCTTTCTGGAATGATTCTATAAATCGATACGCCTTGAGGTAGGTGTCTTGTACCAGATCCTTGGTGTCGTCGCGGTCGAGGGTAAGCCGGTAGCCGAAATTGTACATGGAATGCACATGCGGCATGAATTCGTTGTTGAAAACTTCCTGCTTTTCTTTCTCTGTATAATGTTGGCGCGGTGCGTCTTCGAATTCCATGAGGGGCAAAAATATGGATTAATTTGAAAATAGAAGGCAAATTGAGACCACTTCCGAATCGGGCCGCGCAGCACCGTGCAAATGCTAAATAATTTTCAAGCTCAGGTCGATGCTTTTGACAGAATGGGTAAGGGCGCCCGCCGAGATGAAATCAACGCCACAGGCGGCCACAGCCAGCAGATTATTTTCGGTGATGCCGCCGCTGGCTTCTGTCTTGCACCGGTGGGCGACTAGTTGCACGGCCTCTCGCATCTGCGCCGGCGTCATGTTGTCGAGCATGATGATGTCTACGCCGGGGGCGTTCAAGGCTTCGGCCACTTCTGCCAGGGTGCGGGTCTCCACTTCGATGGCCAGTTGTCGGT
>Ga0075019_10000812_pt1 | contig 17668 bp, 39 predicted proteins | sample ColStrG_CSR_2013_FD_71473 | JGI IMG/M metagenome (GOLD analysis project Ga0075019, IMG submission 71473) | Freshwater sediment microbial communities in response to fracking from Pennsylvania, USA - Cold Stream Run_MetaG_CSR_2013 | ecosystem: Environmental > Aquatic > Freshwater > Creek >...
TCGCTCCTCCTCACGCCGCTGGCTTGGTTGGTGGATCTGGTTTCTTCGGGAATTTCCGGTCAAGCTCGGCCTTGCACAAATCGAGGATGTACGCCGCGATAGCGTCCTCGTCCTCCTCGTTGACATCCAGGCCGTTGGCCCAGCATGCTCCGAGGATGAGGCGTTGATCTTGCGTGGTCTTGAACTTGAGCACAATCGCTTTCACAGTCCATACTCCCATGACTTCCCGTGCCATCTTGAGCCCCAGCCGCGACACCGCTGGCACGGGAAGAAACGAGGGTCGCGGTCTTCTGGAAATGTAGCATCGTACATAAGATCGCATATATCACAGTGCATCCAAGGATTGACCGGACGGTTTCGCGCAAATGATTCCGACGGGTACATATCACGCCAATGGATGCACGTCCCTTCGCCGTGGCAATTCGCACACATAAACAGACGCCGAAGGATTGAGAATGCCGCGTAACGGACATGATAACTCTTTTGCTCAAGGCCCCAGTAGAGCCAGAGCACATCCTGTGGACGTCGCCGGAAATGCCGATAGAGCGTCTCGATTGACTCGGCTCGAACTCGGTACGACGAAGCGTCGAGCCCTTGGCGAAGATCGTCAAGGCATGGCGGATAGTCGCCAGCGCGGGTTAGGCTCAAGAGGATCACGAATAGGATCATGTCTCGCTCTTGCCGTTTGCGGCGTCGAGGATGGTTTGAGCCCTTCGCTGCCAACCGTTGACTAAAGCGTGTCCTGAATGGCTATCGTATTCTGACATCTCGATGAAGAGTCGCTCGATCGCCGGTATCTGGCATATCCAGCGAGCGTTGGCGGGCCAGTGCTTCATGGCTTCCTTATCGCTTCTTTCTGGAGATTCGCACACTATCATATCGTCATAGTTGTCAATGTGATGGCGAAGCGTTGGATAATAACACGGCCTCCATTTCCCCGGCGTCCTCCCGATCGGCTCGGGCTTGGGTGGAGATTCGGAGCGTACGAGGTCAAGTTGCGCTATCTCAAATCTGTCGACCTGTTTCCTATACCGGAAATCCATCCAATTGCACACAACTTCACCGCATGAATCGTCGACTGATTTAACCGTCATCTCCGGCCCTCCGCTCTTGAGCCGGACCACGTCACCAACCTTGAATGTGCTCATGTCTCCTCCGATCGATAGCCGATTTTTCGACTAGTCTTCGCGAATTTCTTTTCGCGGATTGTTTCGAGGTCGAATCCGGCTGCCTGTGCTAGCAAGTCGAGATAGATCGCCACGTCGGCTATTTCTTCGGCCAGTTGAGCGTAAAGCCGTGATGGCGTCTCGATATTTCCAGGAATGTTATCGCGAACGCGATTGAGTTTTTTGATGACGTTCGCGGCCTCCCCAAGTTCGCCGCAAGTCGCGGTCATCCAGTCGCTCATGCTCCACGAGTCGAGCTTGTGATTGAAGCCGCGTGGTGATTCACAGCGCTGCCGGTTTCGTTCGCTGAATGTCATGATTCCCCCGAAGTAAACCCCTGCCGCCCCGCTCTACTGAAACGGCAGGGGATGGATGAAAAGGACTTGGCCCCAGAACCCTCTTTGCTCGGTGTTGTTTACTGCTCGCCCGAAATGGGCGAGTCAGCCGTTGCCAGTTGAGCGGACTGGCGATGGATTGGTTATGGACTCCCGTAATAAAACGGTATCCCCTCCGGCAGTCCGGATTGAAGCCGTTCCGCGATCGACTGCATAGCAAGCTGTTGGACTCGCTCTGGCTCATCCGGAAGCGGCTTGAGCTGGAAAGCGTCGATCCGAGCTGGCTCAATTTCGAGTGAGCACTGGATCGGATATCTCGCCTGTTCTCCGAGGCTCGAATAGACGGGAACCACGAGCGTCACGCGGTCCGGAATCTCAACTGCCGTTGATATCTTTGACGTGATCTCTTTGCCAAGAGATTCACGATTCCTCTGATTCTCAGTTGTCACTGTTTGGCCATTCTCGAACTTGACGCGACGAATGATATCTACGAGCGCCGCATCAGGAATGCATCCAGCAAGATCGGTCCGGAGCAGGCGAATTAACGCCTTACCTTCGAGCCACTTTCCGAGATCTTGAACCGTGTTCCATGAATCGGACCATCGCAGAACAAGCTTCGCCCATTCAACGCGATGCTCGTTATAATCAAGCATAAGAATCACACTGGCCTCGCTGTAAAATACGGCCGCTGATTCTGGGTTGCATACGGATGAATCAGCCATAGCAATCACATCGGCAAGGCTATTGATCATGTGATTTCGAGGCGGATTCGGTTTCTCGATTTCGACCGATTGACCGCTGACCAAGTATCGCTCCGTTCGCGGGTCATCCTTGACTACGGGAACCGGAGCGACATCCTTGCGGCCAAGGTTGACCAGAAATTCCAACGCCTTGTCGATCACGATTCGTCCTCCAGTTCAAGGCTTGATTGATTGACGTCTTCGGGACTGAACTCGGAAAACACAAGCATGTCCTTGCCACGAATTCCGAGCGAGTAGGACTTGGTTTTGTACTCGGGCACCTTGGCTTGCGCCTTGATCTTGGCTGTGACTTCGGTGCACGAGAGGTCAGGTTCGACCACGGGCACCAGTTCGATCTGGAGCGTGACAATCCGAGGTTTGTCATCATTCGGGCGGTCGCGGCAGTCGTGGACCGCACGGCGAAGACATAGATCAAACGCTTCGGCTCCTTTGCCTTCATCGAGATAAGCTAGGTTTGCCAAGGTCAATTGAAGCGGCTTGCTCATATCAAGGCTCCTTTCGGTCAAAACAAGTCAAATATTCACCCCTCGATTTCGCGGAATCGGCACCACCCACACCAGTTCACAATCCGGGCAGGGAAGGCTCTGAAACCCCAGTTGCTTTGCTTTTGGGCTTTCGACCTGGCCTGACCCTTTGCACGACGGGCACCGCTGGTACAGGATTGGCGGCGGGTTCAACTGGCTCTTCTGGTTCGTCGGTCCAGTATCCGTCTGGCTTGTTGGAGTCGTCGAGCCATTCGGGCTTGTCGACATCGCCGTTTGAGTTATCCATCGGCTGCTCGTCTGGCAGTGATGATAGCCCGAAGAATGACTGGTCTTGCTCGCCATCGTCTTTCTCCTCTTGCTCGGAATCGCCGTACTCGTCCTCGTACTTGCCGCCACCTTCGGACATGCCGAACTTGAGGTCGCCGTCTTCAGGGCGATCGACCATCTCCATATTCGCAAGTGCTTGCCTGTAGTATGATGCCTTGAGCTCGGCACCGATTGCCTTGCGCCCAAGGCGAACTGACATCCAGACTTCGGATCCGATGCCCGCGAACGGAGTCAAGATCGTCTCGCCGGGGTTGCTCCACATCACAACACAGCGCTCGATTGTGTCGAGTTGCAGTGGGCAGACATGGCGCTCTTCGGGGTTCTCCTTCGACTCGTTGAACGGCAGCAAGCGCCCACGACGGATGTCCATCCAGCACGGTGAGGCGTACTGGCGGTAGATCCAGTGCGAGAGGGAGTTGGCTTTCTGGTCGCCCGAGTAGGTCAGGTAATCGCGCAACCTGGCAGGGATCAGTTTGCCGCCGGCGTAGTGGCGAAAGCCGGTCTTGTGTGTAACCGGAACCTTGTTCTCGCCGGTCTTCAAAAACACCATGATATAATCCGCTGGTGCGATTCTCGACTTGGCAGAGTCCTCTACGATCGTGCAGTGCATCAGGCTTTTCATGCGGGTTCGGCGGGCGAACTCCCACGCTTCACGCCAGATGGTGATGCGACAGAAAAAGCGTAGGCTGTACTTTTCGTGGAGTTGTACCACCGAGCCAGGGAAATCGCGTTGATACAACTGGCCCCATTTGAGGTCGGTTGTGTGAACCGCCGTGATTCGACCTGGCTTCAGCACGCGAGCCGTTTGCTCCACTACGTAGCCAAGATGCTCAATTGCCTCGTTGTAACTCACGCAATTCGTGACGTCGCGGGGATCGTCGCTGTACTGGTAAAGCTCGGGGAAAGGCGGGCTGTACACGCACAGATCGATTGACTCATCTGGCAGGGTTGGCAAGACTTCCATCGTATCAGAGTTGTATAACGCGAAACGATCTGTTATGCATTGATCAATGACTGGCATTCAACTTCCTCCTCTTGGGTTTCGGGGTTTGGTTCGCCCAGCCATGTTGGCAGGATAACCGCGTGGGCATGACGGTCTTCCTCGAACATCGACGTTGCATCGTGCATGTACTTACACAGCGATCGAAACATCGTATCAGCCTGAGTGATCTTGATCGTCAATCCCTCAATCACATGAGCCTCCCCGGGAGAAGACACGATGTCGATCTTGACCGGATCGTGCTGCCCAAAACGATGACAGCGCGAGATCCCTTGATGGAACTGCTCGTAGCTATGCGTGGGAAAGAACGTCATATGTGAGCAGTGCTGATAATTCATTCCCCAGCATGCGATTTTGGGCTTGGTGATGAGCACCCGAAAGTTACCCATGGCGAAGTCGTTGAGGGCCTTCTCCTTGTAGTCGTCAGAGTGCCGCCCCGCGACCTCGACTGACTCCGGAATAATCTTGGCGAGATACTCGCCTTCCTCGTTGAGCGCGCACCAGACAATCGCGGGCTTGCCATCGGCCACCAGTTCGGCCACCTTCTCGCATCGCTGCTTGACGGTGTATTTGGCCTCCTGCTTTTGCTCGCGCAACGTGACCGCCGGTCGCGGGAATAGCTCGCCTGGAGGTATGTAGGGGACGTCGACAATGTGCTGCTCGTGCGTGATCGGCGGGAGGATGAAACCGTCGTCGCTATATCCCAGGTCGCTCGGTAGCCGGAAGGCTCGAGCCCACGATGCCACCCACCGCCAGAACGGCTGCTCTGAATGTGGCTTGAAGGCCCACCGTGTCTGATTCCAGAAGTCTCCCTCCCTGAAAACCGTATGACGCATGTACTGGGTTTCACGGAAGAAATAATTAAGCATCTCTGATTGCGTCATCACTCCGAGGCATTCGCTCTGCGTCCCGAGTTCGATGAAATCATTGGGCGATGGTGTGCCAGAGCAGAGCAGGCGATAGGGCATCTTGGAAAAGAACCGCGTGATCTGTTTGCGCCGCTTGCCGCAGAATGCCTTGATGCCACTCGACTCGTCATAGGCCCCGCCGCCGAAGTCATCCGGGCTGAAGTAATGCAATCTCTCGACGTTGGTGATCGTGATCGGGCTGTGAACTTTGCCATCGCGACTGACCTTGGCGTCGAACCCAAACTTGCGGGCCTCGCGTTCGGTCTGATAAGCCACTGCGAGAGGCGTTGCGATGATCGCTGGCTTGTTGGTGTATCGAGCTACGTTATCGGCGTACGTGAGCTGCATGGGGGTCTTCCCGAGACCGCACGCCGCATAGAGGCCGCTCCTGCCAGTGCGGATTGCCCAGTCCGTTGCATGCCGCTGGAACGGAAAGAGGAAGCCGGGCAACTCGATCGGCTCGAACCCACTGCCGGGATCAAGCTGGCTCTTCTGCCGCAAGAATGCCTGGTAATCGCTCATGGCTTCTCCTGGTTGAACAACGGCGTTTGCTCACTCTCGAGGATCGACGCGACGGTCTGATCAAGCTCCCGTTCGAGCACCATCGATCTATCCAGGTCCGCTGCTTGTCGGTAGCGAAAGTATCTCCGCTGAGCGTCACGCGCGGATTTGACCAGTTTGGCGAGTTCGAGGGTTGTCATTTCGTGCCTACTTTCTTGCCGATCGCAAGCGCGTCAAGAACGGCCTGCTTGGCCGCGAGTTGATGGAGCAAGGATTGATTCTGTTCAAGCAAAATGTCGTTGTCTCGCCGCTCGATCGCGGTTCGTGTTTTCAGACAATCGATCTCCGTCAAAGCCGCTCGGATCGCATCCGCAGCCCCACCGAACGTCGAGGCGTCCTTCGCGATCGCTTCTAGCCGTTGGCGCTGTTCGCTCGTCATTGCCGCCTCCATCGATACGGGTCCGGCCCTGAGTACGCACCGCCTCGAGGCTTGGTGAATAGGTGGAAAAACCAGTCGACCGCTCGGAAGATCGCGACCATCGCGAAGCCGCTGGCGAGCATGACGAGGTAGAGTTGGAGGTAGGTTAATTCGATCATGGTTTCCTCACCACAAAGGCTGTTCGTCATCATCCCGTTTCTTCATGTGTTGCTCTGTCGCTGTCGGTTTGACCGCCTGCACTGGTGGCGTGCGGACCATTTGAGCCCGAAGCTTGCTCCAGCTTGCAGTCGGGTCGTGGGTGTCGGTTGGATCGTCAGGCGACCACGGCTGTTCTCGCCCGTTGGCCAAATCGTCGACGATCTCCGCGAGGTCTTTCATTTTCGCGAACGCATCCGGGCTGTGCTTCTGGTGATTCATGGCAATGACCCGCCCCGCCTCGCAGACGCAATAGGCCGTGGTTCGCGTAACCCATCGCCGTGGCGTACCGTCTGCAGCCGGCCGGCTAACGTAGGGGGCCCCGTCATAGAGCCGGTGGAAGATCGTGGCTAATCCCTCGCCGTGGCAATACTCGCATCCCCTGGCGACCTTACGAGCTGCTTCGACGGTCATGTTCGTGATATCAAGCATCTTTCGCCTTTCGTTCCTCTCGGACCTTGGCTAGCACTTCCTGTGTGTACTTGATCCGCTCCAACGCTTCGGCGTGGATTCGTTTTGCGTCTTCGGAGTCGTCGCTCCAGGTTGACGGGGCTTGGGCTGGCGTTCCGTGATCGGGTCGTTTGAATTCGCCGTTTGGCTTTGGTGGAGGCGGTATTCCTTCAACCGCGATTCGCTTTAGAATTCCCGCCAGCCATTGCGATGAAAACTTCCCTGTGATCGCACCTTGCTCTAGTGCGTGCTTGATTGCTTCTGGCGAGTGTCCGAGTTTCGCCATTCGCCCGACCCAGGCTCCGAGGCTCAAGTCGCAGGAAAGCTCGATCGCGAGTTTTCCAATGGCCGTATACTCCGCGTCCAGTGCTGGATCGACTGGGGTTTCAATCCCCCCCTGCACCCCCTCTGAATCCAATTCAGAAGACGAGAAGACAGAAGACACACGACAGACGCGCGCGAGTTCGCCCGTTTGTTCGCCGTAACATTCGGAATTGTTACCCGTAACATTTTCCGTAACGTTACGTCTGTTTTCCGCCTGCCTTTCACGTAACCGACGCATGCGTTGTGCCGCCGTTCGATCGCTCGATTCCTGCCGCTTCTTCCACTTGAGCACCACCCAGTTCTCATCGATAAACCCACGCTGAATAAAGAGTTGCTTCGTCTTTGCGAGTTCGGCCTTGCTAATCGCCATCGTCTTCAAAAGGACCGGCTCGCCCAGTAATTCAAGCTCTCCAGAGTTTGTCATACAGTAGAGCATTACTAGCCTCCGTTGCATGGCTTCCGGCATCGTCTGGACCTTGGGATCGACGGCCCATTCGTTCCATAATTTGAGCCAAGGGAAGGCCATCATCGCCGTCACTTTCGGATCAATTCAAACCCCGCATGATTGGCCAACATGGCGAGCAAAGCCTCGAGGCGGTCGGCCTGGAAATGACGAAGAAGGCGTCTGGCTGCCGCCTCTGGCTCGTCTGGGATTGTGATCGACTTGGACCTGAAGCCGGCCGCGATTGCCGCAGCGTTGGGCGTTAATTCGCCGATCTTGATCTTGTCGAGCAGGTCCGGACGTTCCTTAGCCAGCCGGTTTACAGTGTAAATAGTTGAGTTGCCAGCCGGCGCATCATTGCTCCGGTCGCGGGCGGGATGGGGAAGGATGATAGGCGCATCTGGACAATCACTAACATTGTTAGTATTTGTCCATTGGTTCGCTCCAATCACATTGTTCTGATTTCCTTCTGGAGCCCCCGGCTTCCCTGCCATCGCCTCGCAATAGGCTTCCCAGACATCGGTACCACGTAGCACCTTCTCAATGATAGCGAGATCAGCGCCGGCCCCTTCGGGTCGCTTCGTCGTCAAGAACGTCCGGAAGTCCTTCGCGGAAAATGGCGACGCCTCTTGGTTCGGGAATCGCCATCCTAACCACGCCCTGTCCCGCAGTACCGCGCGAATACAACTCGGTATAACCTCGATCTGACATTGCCCCGCAGCCAGGGTGTCTTGCAGATTCCGGACGGTCGAGCCATTGTTGGTTAATCGGCCTTTTGTCCAGGTCGACGGGTCGTCGTTCTGCCGTTCAATCATTGCGATCACAAGAGCCCCTTCACGTAAAGCGCCGCCTGAATGGCGTCAACAGAGGTAGGCATTCCAGCCGCCTTTAATTCGCATTTCACCATATCCCAATTCTTGGCATTAAATGTATTGCTACCCGTTGTGATCTCTTCTTTTTGTGTGCCCCCGATTCCGATCCCATCCATGCTTTTCGCTTGCCCCGGCTGAGATGATGCCCTAGTCCTTGCTTCTTTCATCTCAAGCTCGTGATCGATAAGCTTCTCGATCTTTATCACTTGAGAGATGATGCGAGGATCATTAAATACAGCTATCGGAGCTTCGATCATCGGAAACACGTCGTCAGTCTGGCGTCGGAGCAATCGGCCCCACCGCTGAATATTGATCAATGCGCTATTCTTTGACGACAGCATAATTCCAGCCGATGCTTGGGGAATATTAGTTCCCTCTGTCGCTCTTCCGTCGACAGCCAAAATCCATTCCTCAGCCGAAGAGCACCATCGATCAAGCGCAGGCTGAACAGAACCTTTTTTGAACTTGCCTACCATTGGCCGATATTCGGAATCCGGATTGATTCCAAGCTTCCTGAGTTCATCGGGAAGATATGTCTTCGCATCATCCATTGATCCATTTCGTCCGCCTAGAAAAATGATGACTTTGCGCCCTTCTTTTCTGTAGTCTTCCAGTGCAGTTGCCAGCATTTCAGTGCGGCATAACGAACCGTAACTTACCGCCGCCGATAGCCGCCTCGCTGATTCTACTGGCGATAGATCATCGTCAAACGTAACAGTTCGATCTGAAAATCCGTCAGGATTCGGAAGGCGAACAGTACCGCCATAACGAATAAAGACTGGCTTCCGGCAAAATTCATCGGCGATCGCTCGCTCAAGAGCATATTTGAAGTCTGCCCTACATATTCTGTAATTGTATTTTGATGGGTGGTCGACATAAGTTAGATATGTTATTTCTCGCCGATCTCCCCTGAATGGAGTCCCGGATAGGCTCAACGAATACTTGGCATTCTGGAACGCAAGGTGAGCCGACTTTCCCCAGTTCTTATCATCAGCCAAATGGTGGACTTCGTCGAAGATGACAGCGGTCGGAATTCTCGTAAGAGACGAAAAGACGTCGACGTGATTGCGTAGCTTCTGGTAACTCAGAAAGCATCCAACCGCGTCCCAGTCCTTTTGAAGCTTGCTATTCTTGATCGTGCACTCACCAAGTATGATTCCAAAATACTTTTCAAAATCCGCCTGCGTCGCAATCATGACCGAGTCATTCGGAGACACGACAACAAGCTGCTTGACGAGCCCTTCATTGAGTAGATAGCTGGCAATCTCGCCAGCCACCTTTGTTTTCCCGGCTCCGGTCCCAGCTACCAGTAAAAAGTCATGGCGTTTCTCGTGGCCATGAATTGCATTGAATGAAGTCACGCTCGCCACGTAGGCGTCTCTCGCTTCCTGTTGCCATGGCCTCAAGATCAGGCCATTGCGGATTCCGAATTCCCCCTGTCCCGTCATGGCGTCGAATGCGGATTGCGTTTCAAACACGATGCAATTCCTTGTGGCACCAAACGCATACCCCGAGCAAGTCCGAAAGCCGTTCTCGGAATATTCGCTTGTAGGTTAAATGATGGACATGGCACACTGGCCATTTCCGGCATCGCTCGCAAATTCCTTTAGCTCGCCGAATCACAGCAGATCTTTTTCTTCGCCATCGCTTGCTTTTCAGATAGCGATGGTATGCCGGATTCCCTTCGGTCGAGATATTCATCGATCGCCCTTCGGATAAGCTCGGCCGGCTTGATACCGACACGAGCAGACTCACGCTTGAGCCGCTCATGCGATGGCGTCGGAATTCTGATGCTGAAAATGGTCATGCCTTCTTTTAACCTCATTGAAACCTTATGTCAACCCCGCTTTCGCGGATTCTTCTCCCGCCGCTCCAAGAGCGGATTCGGAGCCGCAAGCACCAACCAATCCTCCCAGCCAGTCGGCTCAAGCCAGATCTCGGCCCAAGCCTCGAATTCCGCATCCGTGAGCCGCCTGACTGGCCGCTGGGCTTCGTTGTCGGCGTCATTGTGTGGGTAGGTCATGCTATATTCTGAAGCCACGCGAGACACGAAATGCAAATCACTCGAATGCCTGACCATGGCTCTTCGCCCTTCAGATCTATGATCGTCGGCTTTCGATCGCGAACCCTGTAAGCTAGGACTTCGTTGGCGCTAAAGCGATAGTCGCCGCAAATCTCACATCGAGCCGACTTGAATTTCATGCCTTGTCCTCCGGATCATATTCGTACTCCTCATTCGGCCCATCCGGACGCGGCTCCCATGTATCGATCTTGACGACCGGCTTGCTAGCCCCATTCATCTCGATCGCTGGCATCTTCTCCCGCAATCGATCAAGCTCCCGTTGGGCATTCTCGATCGACGACTTGAGCGAGGCCACGCGGGCTTGATCTCGCTTCAGGTCTTCAAGCTCCTCAAGCGAAGTGATCATGTGTCGGCAGTGATCCTCAAGGAGCCCTTCCGCTTGTGCCTGGAGTCGCTTGGTTGCTTCAACGGCGTCTTCGCCGTCCTCAAGCACGGCTTTATAGCTGATCCCCGGCTTGAGGTTAGAATAACTAGTAAACGGATGCGGAATGACTCGCCCCGCGTGCACTGTGATTTCGGTGATCTTGCTCACGGCTTATCCCCTTTCGCGTAAGAGTGCATGTTGTCATCGGTCGCTGCGTCCTCCGGTTCGTAAGCATCGCCATGCTCCCCATCCGAATCATCCGGGAATAACTCGGGATGCTCCTTTTGCATCTTCTCGACCGCCCTCCCCTCGCACACCTCAAGGTAATCGCGGAGTTCGCGAGCCAGCGCCGCGCGGTCCTTGGTCGAAGCGTGGTATACGATCGCCGTGAGCCGGCCGATCTGGTTGTTTTTCAGGCCGCCTTCGGGCACGCTTTCGGGGGGGTAGGTCACACGAGCTTCTCGGCTTCTAGTTCGCAGATTTCTTCGATAATCTGCCGCTCTTCCCGAATCGTCAATACGATGACGCCTCCTTGCGAATCAACCACTCCATCGATCTCGATATGGGCCGGCTCATCAGGCTCCAGCTTTGGCCCATAACGTCCATCGGTTTTCCCTTTATACGCCCGGAATAGCGTATATGAGACGACAATGTTTATCACCTCGTCATCGTTGCCTCGATCCCCAACCCACGTTTTGATAGTCGGCATGCCTTGTTCTCCTCAGTATTCGATCCGCACATGCGGAATCTTGCCGTCCCGGATCGCCCGCAATAACGCATCTTCATAGCAATCGCCGTACTCGCTTTCGGCTAGAGCATAGAGAGCCTTGAGAATCTCGGCGTCAGAGAGCCGCCTGGCTGGCCGCTGGGCTTCGTTGTCGGCGTCATTGTGGGGATAGGTCACGCCTTATCATCCATGCCTGGCGCCGTAAATACGTTCGGGTCAAACCCGAGCGCCTTCAAGAGCCCTTCAAGGTAATCATCTACCAACTCGTAAACCGCCTCCTTGTCGCTCGCCCACACTCGTTCCATGAGCCCGAATACCTTCTTGGAATCCCGCTTGCCGCTCGTGTCAAGCTCGCCGACCTTCTCCGCCCCGATACAGGCATTGGCGACGTGGTTAATAACCTGGTTAGGATGAAGCGGCTTCTTGAGGTCATCGCGGGCCGGCTCCAGCGCTGAATAACCCGCCCGCTCGGAATTGTAAACGTCCACTCGGTCGCGAACAAACTTCCCCCATTCCGTCATCGGTTCGGCCGCTGCTCGTGCCGACGTCGCGGGCTTGGTCTCGATCGGCTTTGCTGCCGCGATTGGCGTTGATTCGACATCGACGACGGGCTCAGTCGCCGCCGGCTTGGTCAATCGAGCCTTGAGTTGCTGATTGAGTTTGGCGCTCACCTCGGATGCCGGCGTCGCCGTGACCTCGATCGCGTCGATGTCTTCGGCCACCTCGATTCCAAGAGCGACACCTGGCAGGATCGCATTGACTCCGACCGACTTTGCCCGTGCCATCAGCATCTGCATCGGGCTTTGCATCCAATTCTTCTTGAGCTTGCCTTCATAGCCGTGCGTGACACCCTTGGCTTTGTAGTCCTCGAATTCGCGAGTCACCTTTAGGTGCTCCGGGTGGAGCGATGGGTGCCAGAATTCAGCCTCGACGACCTGATCGGTTGTCGTGACCCACTTGTGCCGTCCGCCCTGCTCCTGGAATCGAGCCAGGAGTGTCGCTGCCTTGATAGCCGGTTGATCCTCGATGATGTGGTACTGGAGCAAGCCGTCGATCATAGGGATGCCCCGAGCCCTTGCGATCATCATGAGGATGAGTACTTGAGGAACAGTCATCGGATTCTTGCCGGACTTGAAGCAGCCCGACTTGGCGATTGCCGTCGCCTGCTTTTCCAGGTCTTCCCATGACATTTGGGCCTCACGCCGTACGAGGTCTGTATTCGCGGGCTCCATCACCGCCAGGTCCGTCGTTGGTCCATTGCCGATTCGGTTGCTCATTTCTTCTCCTTCGGTAAAGTCACTCGAAAATCCACGTAGGTTGTCGCCGCCACGCTGTACGCCTTTCGCTCGATCGCGCTTCTCTTAATCGTATAAGGCCCGATCCTAGCCAGGGACGCTTCGCCAACAGCGACCCGCAACTCCGCCTGCAGCTCTTCTTGTTGCGTCTTGGCGTACTTCTCCGCTTCCTTAGCCTCCATGTATCTCTTGGCCGTCTCGATCGTCTTCGTATTCTCGATCACAACGGCTCGCTCGTAGACTCGGCTAAATCGCCGCTTGAGGAACTCGTTGTCGCTCGGATCGAATTCCGTCGGCATAATCCCGAGTTCGACCTGTTCGCGAAACTCGCTCAAGAGCGTGATCAGAGTGTCGATTAGCTCGTCATCCCGCTCGATCCGGAAATGCTTGAGCCGTAGCTCGCTCCCCGCGAAGCAGGCCCAGTGAGCGTGATCGACGTCGCAGACCGCCATTTGATGCTGAGCCTGGAGATGATGTCGCGGGCCGAGCGTCGTCGGGTCGCCGCCCTCTAAATCGCGAGCCCCATAATAAGTCATCGCCTTGAAGTCCACGATTTCGCCGGATTCGGTTACTCCATCAATAAGGGCCGTCATCCAGGGGTATTCAGGGTGAGCGACAAGCACTTGATGCGAAGCGAATTTCAGACCGGTATCGAGCGTAAACCGCTTGGCGATGACCGGCTCAAGCTCATTGCCCCACCAGAAGAGATTCTGCGTAAAGTCGTCGGCTTCCTCTTGTTTGCCCTCCCGTTTTTCAAACCAAAGCTTGAGCCGACTCGATCCGGAATAGCCGTGCCCCGCGATGATTGGGCTGTCGCTAGCCCCGTAGCCTCGCAAGGCGAAGACTTGATCTTTGGTCAAACCGTCAGTGTTGACTATATTCATCGTACCTCCTCTTGTTTGTGGTGAATCAAAAACGTCTCGATCAAATCCCGGAAGCATTCCAGGTCGTCACAATCCGTTGTGCACGCCGGAAGGTCGTTAACGGCATCGCGTGTTATGCGGCGAACTGCTCCAGCGAATTCGTCATACGCCGCGTCCAGCTCGATCAGCATATCCCGCCGCACGCTCACGATGTGATGACTAGCTACTCGTTTTGCCACTGTTCGCCTCCCACGCTTCTTCGGCTGCTTCCTTGAATCGTTTCCTCGCTCGTGCGAGCAGATATTCCTCGAAATCGGGATGATCGCCGCATGATTCATCCCGTTCTGTTTCCCACCAACTTGAATTTGCGCTGGCTATCATGGTGGCAGGAACATAAGTAGGTGCATGGCGACGGCACTCGCCAATGCTGTGGTCCCCTTCTGAATACCAGTACGGGCACGTCTCGCACGTCGGCCGCTCAGATGCCATGATCCACGTCTCCGTTCTCATCTCGCCGTTCCAGTATTACGTATCCCGCTTCGGCCCGTTCGAGGTCGGAACGGCGCTGGTATTCAATCGAGCAATCCGGTCTTGCCATTTCGATGAACGGCTCGCCGTGATAAGAGCCTTTAACCCAGTCATCGACCGCCGCGTTATGCTCCGTGACCGTCCGCTCCTCTGGCTCGAGGATTGAACGAGTGGCAACGAAAAACCAATCGACATGCTCCCATCGAACATGATGGCGCACTCCGATAGACGCCACTGCTCCCGCGTGCCAGTTATCGAGCCTATGGCTCGTCCAAATCTTCCCATCCTCGTGCCACATCGCATCGTGCAGGCCGTCAGCGCGGCCGCAGATCACCAGGGATTGCCCGTGTCTCATGTTCCTTGCTCCCTTTCCGCATGCCAGGTCACAAGGCCCGAGAGTTTGCCCGTGAGTACGGTTTCATTCAAGATTGCCAGGGCCTTGTATCGGTCGATATTGGCCATCGCGTAAGTGCGCCAGGTTTCTCGGTTCGCCGGCCTGACATCACACTCTCGCGTGACCACAACGCCCCATGCCCCGCTGTCGAGCTCGCCGATTGATGCGTGCGTGACTTTCATATCCAAGCCCGTCCTTTCATTGCCTCGATAAGCTCCTCTTGAGTCTTTGTGAGCGCCTTGGTTAATTCCCTGCCCCGCTGCTGGAGATCCTCGAGATGCTTGCTCGCGAGGTCGATGGCAAAACTGATCGCTCGCTGTTCAGAGCGTAGGCATTCAAGCTCGTTGCGAATCGAATCGATGGATTCGTTCATTCCGGCGTCTCCTTTGTCTTGACTTGCCATGATGTTCCCGTGGTCATTCGCAGGATGCCCTCGATATCCCGAAACGGCATCCCGTGCCTCCGATCAAGTTGACGCACTGGCACGCACTTACCGCAATAGGCCGTGCGTACCAGTGCACCGCATCCCAGGCAGGGTTGTGGCTTCGTGGGGATGGGAGGGAGAGACTGGGTCATTCCGGCTTCTCCGCTGGCAACTTGAGGTCGCTCAGGTTTAGTCGCCCGCTCGTCGGGAATCCTTGCGGCACGCCGATCAGCACGATACGGCCATCGCATTCGAGGCGAGGCGCCACGTAGGCACAGCCAGCGATTACGTCGTCAATGCTCACGCCGAACACGGGTCGGCCGGTGGTAGTCATCATGGCTCGGTCTCCTGAAATGTAGTCACGGCATCGTCTCAATGGGTGGTACTCGATTCGCTTGGCCCGGGTGGCGAGACAGGTAATCTTGCGTGACCTGCTCGGTCGATGGCTCCACGAGGCTATAGCACTCCCATCGCTGGCCTCGGTAATGCGTCCGGTATTGCTGGCCGGATTGGATGACCCGTCCAGAGGTCGCGTCTCTCTTCACTTTCTCGGTGCTCATCTCCCTCACTCCTTCGTCTTCGCCCGTTGCCGGGCGGGTTAAATCAGCGTTCGGCGCCCGAGACCCGCCAGCGTGCTTTCTGGCGGGATTCAGGGGTCGATCAGGACGCATTGTCGTACCACTCGAACAGCTCGCGAGGCGCATCGGCTGTCGAGTCGGTGAATGATGCCAGGTGCTTTTGTTCGAGGATCGCCCGCACTTCGCGGCGTTCGCGGAGCAAATTCCGCTCGGACTCGCATGCCGAACAAAACGGGTCACACGGCCTTGATGGATCGGCTCGCTTGTAATCGTCGAGCTTGTTCCCGATCTCCGCGTCTCTCGCCAACAGTTCGCTCGTGGTCATCTCGGTCAGGGGTTTGGTCATGGGTAGGTCTTCGGGTTCGAGGGGAAGGAAAGGCCGTCCTTGGCCGTGAATAGGTCAGGAATAAATCTTCCAGTTGTTCCGCTTAAGTTCGTCGAGTTGATTGGCGTGAATCGCTTGGTTGGGAAGAGATCCAGGTACCTCAGCCATCAGGTTTCCATTCGCCCAGCGAACCAAATTGAAGGTTCCGCCTTTGCTGCCGTGCATGGCACAAAAGCCCAGTGCTTCGCGGTTCCAGCGGACCATCGTGTTGTCTACCATCTGTCCCAAAGTCGCGGTCGTCATCGTCTTTTCTCCGGTTCGAGGTCGTTTCTTGCGTCCCACAATTAGAGTATAGGGTATGGACTAGACCACGTCAAGACCACAAGCAAAGATTTTCAGAATTATTTTTTCGCACGGTCGATCAGATCGCGGAGCACGCTGGCCTGATCCCATTTCGGCCCGTGATTCGCCTGGTTGCGTTGATCGACTAGCCAAAGCAGTTTGGTCTTGAGCCCTTCCGGGAGTTCGAGGAGCACTGCACCTTTACGTACTCGGGCTCTTACGTTATCGGCCATGTTTTCTCTCCGCTGGTTTGACATTAGACTTCAGTCAGTCTATCCTAGTCTATAGACGTGGTCAAGACAACCGGTCTCAGGAGTCCCACCCAATGACCCCCGAAGAATGCGAGGATCTAGCCGTATGGATTGAGTGCTTCCCTGTATTCACAAGGCACGCGCAATCCGGAATGAGACGAGTTGCCGCTCGCATCAGGGCAACCGCGAATTGCGAGGCGATCGTGACAGCCCTGAACGAGTTGGTTGATGATGTGCCATACAGCGATACCTGGAACGCTACCAGGGCTAATGCTGTTGCTCTTTCCGCCGAACCAAAGGAGAAATGACATGCCCGTTCCCCTCCCCGGCTTCTACGTCCGCTTAACCGCCCGTGAGGGCCAGCCCCTCGTGGCATGGTTCAATGTCGCGAGCGATGCCGTAAATTTCATCGAAGTCAACTGGCCGATTGGCTCAGGCTGGACCGTGCAACCTGGCGCGATCACGCTCGACGTTGCCGAAGGCATCGCCGGCGTAAAGGTCCACAATGACTACGCCGCGAAAGATATCGCCTGGTTCCGAGCCGAGTACCAGGCTCAAGCCGAACTGCTGGCTCAGTCAGGCACCGACTGGCATGTTGTCGAGTCGGCGGCGTTGTTCAACATTTGAGAGGAGGCGTGACGTGTATATGTTCCTGATCGTCAGAGTGATAGGAGAAATCGCATGCGTGGACTGATCGATCTCCCGTCAATCCTATGGATAGCAGGCACAGGCTATCTCGCTCCAGTCCGACTCGTGCGAGGCGATGACCGGATCTATCGCGGGACTGCCAATGTGATCAAAGCCCCGCTCTCGCCAACGACAGAAGGGAACAAAGAATGCGTGGACTGATCGTGATTGGATTCGTGCTCGCCGCCGCAACGCTATTTGGCCTTGTGGCGCTCGAGCGAATGACCTTGCCGGACGTGCAACCGAGTGGCAAGTATGCGGCATTTTACCGGCCGTTTGGGCCGCCGCAGACGATTATTTTGCCGAAGTGATTAGATTGCGGACTGACCGCAACACCCACCGCGAGCCGGCTCAGTCCCGGATTGCATGAATGCCCGATCGAGCCTTGCCATCGCCTCGGAGTCTTCGCTGACTTCGGGGCGTTTTCGTTCGATGCAGATCGCTCGGAGATGAACTGGATCGGGATTCTCAACTGCTGCCCATTGGCAGTAGATCTCGCGGCCGTCGCATAAAAGCGGGCATGGACATCGCTCGCATCTCATGACTGGATTACCACTGTGCCGCCGACTGGATCAGAGAGAGGGGGGCTGCCGGTCGTAGTC
>Ga0075019_10000814_pt1 | contig 17661 bp, 16 predicted proteins | sample ColStrG_CSR_2013_FD_71473 | JGI IMG/M metagenome (GOLD analysis project Ga0075019, IMG submission 71473) | Freshwater sediment microbial communities in response to fracking from Pennsylvania, USA - Cold Stream Run_MetaG_CSR_2013 | ecosystem: Environmental > Aquatic > Freshwater > Creek >...
TGCACACCGAGAACGGCCACGTCCGTGCTGACAATTGCCTGACCGACGAAGGGGGCGAGCACCGCGGCGTCGTCGCCTATGTGACGTTCGCCCTTCGAGATATTGCGTTGACCCACGATCGAAGCGATACGCTCCAATACGTCATCTTCGCGCCGGAAGTAGTCCCTTTGGGGAGTGGTTGGGTCAACCGGCGTGGACATGGTGCATTCTTGAAATCCGGCGCTCGCAGAGGAGCGACGTGCCGCGAACGGAGGAACACGACGTGACGTACCCAACCAGTAACGCGAAACTCATTGCATGGGTGGAGGAGGTCGCTGAACTCACTACCCCCGATCGTATCTACTGGTGCGACGGATCGGCGCAGGAGTACGACGAACTCTGCCAGTTGCTCGTCGATCAAGGGACCTTCACCCGCCTCTCGGACGCGAAGCGTCCGAACAGTTACTACGCAACCTCCGACCCGGGCGACGTCGCGCGCGTCGAGGACCGGACCTTCATCTGCTCGACGAACGAGATCGACGCCGGACCTACCAACAACTGGCGAGACCCGTCTGAAATGCGCGCCACGTTGAAGGAACTCTTTGCCGGATCGATGAAGGGACGGACGATGTACGTCGTGCCCTTCTCCATGGGACCCCTGGGTTCGAACATCTCGCACATCGGCGTCGAGATCACCGACTCCGCCTACGTCGCCGTCTCGATGCGGATCATGACGCGAATGGGCAAGGGCGCCTTGGACGTGTTGGGTGACGACGGGGCCTTCGTGCCCTGTCTGCACTCGGTGGGCATGCCCCTCGCCGACGGACAACCAGACGTGAAGTGGCCGTGCAATGCCGAGAACAAGTACATCGTGCAGTTTCCCGAGACCCACGAGATCATCTCGTTCGGTTCGGGCTACGGCGGCAACGCGCTGCTGGGCAAGAAGTGCTTCGCGTTGCGCATCGCCTCGGTGCTGGCCCGGGACAACGGTTGGCTCGCCGAGCACATGCTCATTCTGAAGTTGACCAACCCCGCCGGCGAATCGCGATTCGTCGCTGGGGCCTTCCCGAGCGCCTGCGGAAAGACCAACCTCGCGATGCTGGTTCCCACCGTGCCGGGCTGGAAGGTCGAGACCATCGGCGACGACATCTGCTGGATGAAACCGGGATCCGACGGGCGCCTCTACGCCATCAATCCCGAAGCCGGCTTCTTCGGCGTCGCCCCCGGCACCAACCTCGAGACCAATCCAAACGCGATGTACTCGATCGAAGCCAACACGATATTCACCAACACCGCACTGACCGCCGATGGAGACATCTGGTGGGAGGGGTTGGGCGAACCGCCGGTCGGACTGACCGACTGGAAGGGTCAGCCCTGGTCGAAGGAGTTGGGCACCCCCGCCGCCCACCCGAACTCGCGTTTCACCGCGCCGGCCGAACAGGACCCGGCGATCGCACCCGAGTGGCAGGACCCCGCCGGCGTTCCGATCGACGCCATCCTCTTCGGTGGTCGTCGCGCGAGTGTGATCCCCCTGGTCTTCCAGTCGCGGTCGTGGAGTCACGGTGTGTTCCTGGGATCGATCATGGCCTCGGAGACCACCGCGGCCGCGACGGGCGCCGTGGGCAACCTGCGCCGCGATCCCTTCGCCATGCTGCCGTTCTGCGGATACAACATGGCCGACTACTTCAGTCACTGGCTGACGTTCTCGGACCGGTTCGAAGAGGAGAAGCTGCCCAAGATCTTCTACGTGAACTGGTTCCGCAAGGGTGCCGACGGCCGATGGCTGTGGCCGGGCTACGGGGAGAACAGTCGAGTCCTCGAATGGGTCTTCGAACGCACCGCCGGTCGGGGTGACGCCGTCGAGACCGCCATCGGTTGGGTCCCCACCACGAGCGCAATCGACGTCGAGGGACTGGACGTCTCAGTGGCCGACATGGACGAGTTGCTGACCGTTCACGCCGACGACTGGAGAGCCGAAGTGCCATTGATCAGGGAACACTTCAGCCAGTTCGGCTCACGGATCCCGGCGAAGCTAATGGCCGAAGTCGACGAACTCGAGCGTCGCCTGGGCTGAGCCTCGAAGGGTCGGGTGCAGGACTACTCCGCCGTCTCGGCATCGGCCACGATGAGCCGCGGCCCCGACGGCCAGTCGAAATAGCGCCAGGTCCAGTTGATCATCACTCGGATCTTGTTGCGAAATCCCACGAGGTACCAGAGGTGCAGGCCCAGCCACGCGAGCCATCCCGCGGTCCCCTTGATGACCCCGCCCCGCGGCAGTTTGGCGACGGCCGCGTGGCGACCGATGGTGGCCATTATCCCCTTGTTGCGGTAGCGAAACGGCACCGTCTCCTTCGCGTCGAGGACCCGCAGGATCTGCGCCGCGCAGTGCCGCCCGGACTGGATCGCCACGGGCGCCAACTGAGGACAGAACTCTGAATCGTTGATCGGAACGGCGGCGGCGTCGCCCACCGCCCAAACGTTGACGCTCTCGACCAGTCGAAGGTCGGCGGTCACCCTGGCCCGTCCGCCGGGGCCGGGTGAGGCCTGCAGGTCGTGGCTCAGCGTGCCGCTCGCGGTGACGCCCGCCGCCCAAACCACGGCGGCGGTCTCGATGCGTTCACCGTCCGAGAAGCGAATTGCGTTCTCTTCGACCTCGACCACCGACCGACCGAACTGGATCTCGACGCCGAGCTCCTCGAGCTCCTTCTTGGCGTATCGACTCGCGGATTCCGGGAACGCCGTCAGTAGTCTCGGGGCCAGGTCGACCAACAAGACGCGGACATCGGAGGCTTCGAGACGCAGTCCATCCCGCTTGATGGCGATCCGGATCAGCTCCGAGAGCGCCCCGGAGGTCTCTACGCCGGTCGGCCCACCACCGACCACGACGAAGTTGAGAGTCACCGAGGCCTGTTCGGACTCGACGTCGGCACGTTCGAGTGCCAACAACAGTCGGTTGCGGAGCTTGCGGGCGTCGGCGAGTGAATACAACGGCAGGGAGTACTTGGACGCTCCGGGGATCCCGAAGAACGCCGCGGTCGCCCCCGTGGCGACCACGAGGTGATCGTAGGCCAATTCGGTGTCGTCATCGAGCACGACGAGGTTGCGCGAGTGGTCGACGACGGAGACCCTCGCGTGGCGAAATCCGATGTTGTCCGCGTTGCCGAAGATGGTTCGGATGGGGTAGGCGACGTCGGCGGGCTCGAGCCCCGCGGTGGCGACCTGATACAGGAGCGGCAGGAAGGTGTGGAAGTTGTGCTTGTCCACAATCGTCACTCGAACGTGCTGGTTGGCCAGACCGCGAGCGGTCGCGATACCGGCGAAGCCCCCGCCAATTATCACCACGTGCGGTAGACGAGTTAGATCTCGATAGGCCGGAGTACTGCTCGTTGACGTCGCCATATCCCCCTAGAGCATACGGCCGCGGCCCTCAAGTTGTGTCAGGATCCAGCGAAACGTCGCTGCGTCACGTAGATGAGACCACCGACGAAGGCCAGAACGGCGAGCAACCGGTCACCCACGGAGAACCTCATGGTGATCGCCACCGGGATCAGCGCGCCGACCACCCAAAGGAGTTGTTGGCGCACCGCGAAGCGTGCGAAGGTGCGGCCCTGCGCCCCCGCGGCCACGTTTCGTTGGGTGATCGCGTCGAAGGTCGGCTGCGCGACTGCCGCGCAAAGACCCAACCAGCCGGCGAGAAGTATCTGGACGACGAGCGTCGGATTCATCGAGGCGAGCGCGGCGCCGAGGCCGGTCGCGAGTAGAGCCAACCCGAGCAGCGTCGACTCCTTCAACGAATTGCGGACCCGGGTCACCAACGCGAGTCCGAGCAACGCTCCGATGCCGCTCAGGACCAGCGCGAACGCGAAGTAGCCGAGTCCCGCGTGTTCTCGGCGCAGACCGAACGCGAGCAGGAAGGTCGCAAACCCGACGGTGAAACGCATCAGGGAGGCCGCCGACAGACCCCAGACGACCTCGGAGTCGCCGAGGGGATTGAGGACGTGGAGGTCGCGCTGGGTCTGGCTCAGCCCCGTGACCGCGTCGCGCAGCGCCTTGGTGGGACGTTGCAATCGAATACTCGCCACCGTCGCACCCGAATACACGAACGCCGCCGCTATCAGAACGGCCGATGCACCGATGCCCTTCAACAACCCGGCCCCGAGCGCTCCGGCGATCAGACCGGCGAGGGTGCCCAACAACGTCAACTGGGCGTTGAACCCCGCGTAGCCCCGCTCCTCCTGCGGGCCCTCCGCGGGCCAGCCCGCCCCTCCGACGCTCTCGGTGTGACCGCGCAACTGGTCCGTTCGGGCCATCTCGGGGACCAATGCACCGCGGGTCACCACGTACAGCTTCGAGGAGATGAGCACCAGGAAGGCTTCGGGGAAGAGCCATAGGGAGTTGAGGTGCTGACTCATCGCCCAGCACAACAGCGCCCGCAGACCGGCGGACAAGGCTACGAGGACGCGGCGTCCATTGGCTGATCGGTCGATGAGGGGTCCGAGCAGCGGTGAGACGACCGCGAACGGCGCGATAGTGATCAAGAGGTAGGCGAGCACCTTGCCCTTGGCCTCCGTCGGCGAGACTGAGAAGAAGAGCGATCCCGCCAGCGATACGGTCACGAACGTGTCTCCGGCCATCATGATCACGTGGACCAGCGCGAGTCGACCGAAGGCGGTGCGCTGGTCGAACAGGTCCTGAGCGGAGGCCCACGCTAAAGAGCCAAATCCCCGTCGACGCATGATCATCCAGAGTAGGTGATTGACGACGGCGCAGAGAACCCGTCTTCGGTCACGGCGAAGTCAGGAGGTTTCCAGCCCTCGCAGCGCCGGACCACGATCGGTCCCTGCTAGTTCGAGAAGCAACCCTGGCGATAGACGAGGTCCGGCAGCCGCCCCGGCTTGCACCACTGCAGTCGCGAGACGAAAGACCAGCCGGTCGTCGACGAGTTGAATCGCAGCACCTCGGTGACCCCGATCTCCTGGGGGCCGACGCCAACGGTCGCCCACGCGAATGCCCAACCCTCGGCGCAGCCGAAACTCTCGATCGACCTCAATGCGAACTGACCGCCGAATGCCTTCGCCAACGCATTGGGGGTGCAGGCGGTCGACCATTCCTTCTCCGTCGAAGATGGCCCGGCGCGACCGGCCGCGAACGCCAGGGCCAACACCAACGCCGTCGTCGCCGCGGCACGCAAGAACTTCATGCTCCGCAGTCCATCACATCTCTCGACGTGGTCACCGCAGCACCCGGGCCACACCGACGCCGCTAGAGTGAGCCGGGTCAATCGGCAACCTCTGGTCGCACCGCCGTCGGTGTCCCCGATCGGGTTCGCTGAGGTGATCCCAGAGCCAAAGGAAAGTCTCCGTGACAACTCCAGTACTGCAGGTCATCATCGGGAGCACCCGGCCGGGTCGGGTCGGTCCGGCGATCGCCCGATGGTTCAACGATCTGGCCGTCTCCCGCGGCGGTTTCAACGTCGAACTCGTGGACATCGCCGACTTCGAACTGCCGGTTCTCGACGAGCCGAACGAGGCGAACCTCCAGCAGTACACGAAGGAGCACACCAGACGTTGGTCCGCGACCATCTCGCGAGGCGACTGCTTCGTCTTCGTGATCCCCGAGTACAACCACAGTTTCAACGCCGCGACCAAGAACGCGCTCGACTTCCTCTACTACGAATGGCGCTACAAGCCGGCGGGCATCGTCTGTTACGGCGGCGCGGCGCTTGGAACCCGGGCGGCGCAGGCCCTCAAGCCCGTCTTCTCCTCCTTGAAGATCTTCCACGCCGGCGACGTGACGGTCCCACTCAAGACGGTGCCGGTAGTCGATGGAGTCTTCTCGGGCAGCGAGATCCTGACGAGGTCAGCGAACTCCCTGCTCGACGAGTTGGCGACGATGACTCCACTGCTCATGGAGCGTCGAAGCGGACCGGAGACCCACGCCTAGCAACGATCTAGAAAGCGACCTCCGAGGCCAACGCGAATTCGCTGGTAATCGTCCATGAACGGTCCGGACGCACCGCGAAGGCCTCGTAGCCATCCAGCCCCTCAACGATCCTGAGCAGCTCGTCGCCCCCGACGACAAGGGCCGTCGCCAAGGCGTCGGCCAGGCCGAGGTCAGGACCGCACACCGTGGCGGACGCGAATCTCGTCGCGTGTCGTCCAGTGAAGGGGTCGATGAGGTGATCACCACGCTCATAGTCGCCCGAGGTGGCGATCGCCGAGTCGACACGCACGACGCACGCCATCTTCGAGGTGTCGAACGGGTTCACCACGCCGACGGTGAATGGTGCCGTGTCGAAGGGACTGCCTGAGACGGCGACGTCGCCGGCCGCGTTCACGATCGCCCCCCTCGCTCCGAGTTTCTCCAGAACCGTCAGGGCTCGTTGCGCCGCCCAGCCCTTGACGTATCCAGTGGGGTCGACGCCGCCCGGCATCGACCATGGATCGAACCAGCCCAGGGTCATCGCCTTGACGCCACGACACCGGTCGAGCACTTCCTGCAACTCACCGGGGACCTGTGATTCGCTCAGCTCGCCTCGGCGAAGGCGACTGATCGGGCTCTGGGGCTTCCACGTGCTGAAGACCTCGTCAATGTGGTGCAAGACAGCCGCCGCATCAGCGAAGGCGTCGGCGACGGCAGTCTCATGGAAACCGCGCTCGTCGAAGAGGTCGAACGTGACGATGGTCCCCATGACCTCTTCTTCGTGATGTCGCATGCCTGTGAACCTAACGGGCCAAGTGACCGCCAACTTGCTCCCGGAGCTAGATGCCGAGCTTCTTGAGTGCGGACTGAAGGGACATCTGGAACCCGGCACTCGTGTAGCTGGCGCCCGAGATCGACTGGATCTGAGCATTCTGCGCCTGCATGGCCTCTTGTTCCAGCAATGGAATCGACATGCCGTCGATCTGCTGGGAACGGTAGTTCCCGCCATCGGTCAACTGACCAATGGTCACCTTGGTGATCTTCTTGCCGGTTGCCGTCACGGTGACCGACAAGATGCCGAAGTAGTAGTTGACGGCTTCGCCGGTCACGGTCCGTGTTCCCGTCGCCGCGATCGTCGTTGTCGTCGCCGGCGGCGCCGTCGTGGTGGTCGAAGTCGAGGTTGACGACGGTGACGAGGACTTCTTCGATCGCACCGTGCTTGTGGTGGACGGGGTCGTCGTGGTCGGTGGCGGTGCGGAACTGGTTGTGGTCGAAGAGCCGCCGCCGCCACTGTTCGAAGCCCCTGAACCTCCAGTAACCAGCCCGCCGACGGTGAGGCTCACCGGCGCGGTGTGGAAGGTGAGAACCCCAGCGAGTCCAGCGGCGGTCGCCGAGGAGAAGATAATGGCACGCTTCATGGCAGTAATTCCTTGTCGTTGAGGGGACGGTCGAGAGTCATATCAGAACGCGAAAACCTCGGTATGGACGCGCTCGCGAGCGACCCCGAGCTTCGCGGCGGTGGCCGACATGTGGTCGGTGAACGCCGCCGGACCACAGATGTAAACATCGCTGGAGGCTATTCGCGGCACCAGACGGCGGATCGACGCCGCATCCATCTTCACGCGCTGTCGTGAACCGACGAGTTCATGAAGCACGCCGTCGCGTTGAGCGACCAGCGCGGCGATCTCCTCGCGATGGATGAGGTCGTCCTCCTGTGAACCGCGAGTGATCACTGTGACGTGCACGTTCGACGGCAGGTCCTCGAGCAGTGCTCGCAACGGCGTAATGCCGACTCCAGCTCCAATCAGGACCACCTGGTTCGTCTCGCGCTTGTGGTGGGTGAAGGTCCCGTACGGACCTTCGGCGTAGACCCTCGTGCCCGGCTTCAGATTGGCCACCGATCCGCTGTGGTCGCCGAGGTCCTTGATCGTGATGCGGATGAACGGCGGATTGGGTAGCGCCGAAAGCGAATAGGGGTGCGCCTGCCACCAGAGTCCCCTGGTCAGGAAGCGCCACTGGAAGAACTGTCCCCCCGAGACCGCCAAACTGGACATCCTCTTTCCCGAAAGGACTATCGAAAAGACACCGGGTACCTCCTCGTCAACTGATACGACTCGCAGCTTGTATCGCAGATTGCGCACGAAGGGCAGACCGAAGCGGAACGAGGCGATGGTGAGCGCCCCGATGAACCAGAGCGCGATCCAGAACGACTTGGCGAGGGGGTGATGGAGGAAGGCGATTCCCGTGACGACCTGGTGAGCGAAGGCCAAAGCCAGCGCGAGGTAGGTGTAGAGGTGGACGACCCACCACGTCTCATAAGCCTGACGGCGTCGAACCACCCGATATGACGAGACGCCCACCATCACCAAGAGGCCGAATCCGACGAGCGACGCCAGGACATCGGGATAGTGGAAGATGAACATGTCCATCTGCTTGATCCACGACACCCCATCCACTTTGGAGTAACCGAGGGTGACGAAGACAATGTGGAGCGCGATCAGGACAATCGGCCAACCACCGATGCGACGATGCCAGCGGACCAACTGGTCCTGTCCAACGGCGCGCTCGAGCCACGGGATCCGCGCGATCAGAAAGACCATCATCAGCATCAGATACGAACCGAGGAAACCGGTCAGTCGACCGGCGGCGGTGAACCAACCACCTGGTGACGCTAGTGAACCGGAAGACTCGTTGACGACGACCAACGCCATCGTCAGTCCGAATCCCAATCCGGCCAGGCCTCCCAGGATGTCCGCGATGATGGGACGCGGCGCGTGGCCCGGTCGACTCGTTTTGGACGGTGCCCTGGGGGCGGTTCGATTCGCCGACGCGCCTCGAGTTCGCCGGATCTGGGTCGGTTGCGCGGACTTCATCCGTGACACCCTAGGGAAATCGAGTAAACGCAGACCGATGGAATTGTTAAGAGATGAATAAGAGTCGACCCCTCGCGCAACGCCATCTCGCTGATCTCGATGGGAATCGGCCCAGGGCCATCGATGCACTCCGGAGGTCGCGACGTCCCTCAACGGCGCGCTCGGTGGAGGAAACCTACCGCCAACCGCCATCCCAGCATGAACGCGCTGAGAAACACTCCGGCGACGACGACGAACGCGAATGCGGTGCCCTGTCCGGCGATCACCCGCAGCACCATACCGACCGCGACTGTGGAAATCACGATCCATTCTGCGTCGGCCAACGACATGCCCGAACGCCTTCGTCGCATCATCGCGGCCCATCCGACCAGCAACCCGATGGCGAATGGCCAGAGCGTGGACGATACGCCATCGACGCTGATCCCATGGTCGTGGCTCATTCGTCCAATGATCACGAACACCAGAATTGAAACGAAATCTGCGAAGAAGGGGACTGGATTCACCCAGAGAACCTAGTCGTCGTGGTGTCCTTCGAATCTACCGCCACCGACTGTTCACCGAAAGAACGGCTACCGATTCATCAAATGTCAGCGTAGAGTCTAGGAAAATGAGTGCTTTCAGACGTTTCTCCGAACGCTCGCTCGGGAGCCGGCGGTCCGAGGACGGCGTTTCGTCATTGATCGGGCTCTTGGCCGTCGTCTTGATCCTCGGAATCCTCGCCTATATCGCAATGTCCAGCAGTCCGACGGCCGTCATCTCCCTGGGATCCCAGCCCACCTCGCCGGGAACTGCGGTACCGGGGAGTCCGGCGAGCGGAGCATCACAAGCTGAAACCAGTGTCTGCAAGACCGATTTCCTCGCGCTGACGTTGGCCGTCGACAACTACAGGGCAATAAATGGCGCCCTGCCACCGAGTGGCACGTCGTGGGCGACAAGTGCGAGCGCCGGGAGCCCCATGATCCAATCCTGGCCGAAGATGGGCGGCTTTTCCTTCACGTGGAACGGTTCGAGTATCACCGTCGAGCCCACGAAAGGAACTCCTTCAGTCGGGAGTTTCGGGACCAGTTCTCCCCCGACTGGCTGCTTCGCGAATTAGACACATCATTCGCGGCTCGTACCGGCTGGCCACTTTGGTCATTTAAGCCGATCACTCTCGGTCCACGTTCTTTAGCATCGAAGCAACATCGTGAGCGGAGGACCGACATGGGAACGGCAATTGTGACTGGCGCATCGAGCGGTATCGGCTCGGAGATGGCCAGATTGTTGGACGCCGACGGACATGACGTGATTCTCGTCGCCCGTTCGCGCGACGCCCTCGAAGCGCTCGCCCGAACCCTGAACAACGCCCGAGTCGTGGTGGCCGACCTCGCCGAACCTCGTGGACCGTGGCTGGTCGGTGAAGCCGTCGAATCGGCCGATATCTTGGTGAACGGTGCGGGATTCGGCGATGTTGGTCCCTTCGCTCGAAGCGACGCCGCGTTCGTCGGATCGATGATCCAGGTCAACTGTTCGTCGCTCACACAGTTGACCCGTATCTACCTGCCGGGGATGATCGATCGTGGACGGGGCCGGATCTTGAACGTCGCTTCGACGGCGGCCTTCCAAGCCGGACCGAACATGGCGGTGTACTTCGCCACCAAGGCGTTCGTCCTGTCGTTCACCGAGGCGGTGGCCGAGGAGATCCGCGGTTCAGGCGTCACCGCCACCGCCTTCTGCCCTGGTGTCTTCGCATCGGGATTCCAGAAGGTGGCGGGGGCCGAGAACACTCGATTCGTCAAGGGCCGCAAGATGCCGACGTCGAAGGAGATGGCCCACGAGGCGATGAAGGCCATGCGGCGAGGTGACGCGGTCTACGTACCGGGACTCGCCAACAAGATCGGTGTCGCCGGCACGAGGTTCGTCCCGCGCCCACTCCTTCGCCGAATCTCGAGCCGCGTGACCCAGGAACATTGAGGTCACGAGGATCTCGCGGCGCCTAGTGAAGATCCGACCTTCGACGGCCTTCCCGGTCCGCAGGTTGCGGCACGAATGTCGCGGCGAAATTCAATTCGACAGACCCCCGCTCACCCGCCTGCCCAAGCCACTGATCCACGACGGATAGATTCAAGGTTCACACCAAGATTGGGGAACCGTGAAGGCGTTCGTGATATTCCAGGCCGAGATTCTCGATGCCGAACGGTACGAGACGTACAAGGCTGCGGCGGAGCCGAACATCCGGTCCGCCGGCGGTCGATATCTCGTGCGCGGCGGCGAACCCGAAGTATTGGAGGGTGAGCCGACCAACAAACGCACGGTCATCCTGGAGTTCCCATCGCGGGAAGCCGCCGTTCTCTGGTTCCGCAGCGACGAGTACTCCAAGGTCCGGGAGCTTCGCTCGGGCGCGGCGGTCGCGAACGTGCTCCTCGTCGACGAATATCAGTGACGGCGCCCGGGGTCGATGTCGATCTCCCTCGCCCTGACGGTCCGTCACCCCAACCGCGTCCAGCGATGGTGACGAATTCGTCCGATGGCTGAAACCTCGGATTCAGCCGATCCGTGGGTCTGAGCCACGAAGGTAGCCTGCAGCCATGACGTGGTGGCGAGACGCTGTTGTCTACCAGATCTATCCCCGATCGTTTCGTGACTCCGATGGCGACGGCGTCGGCGACCTCGAAGGAGTACGGAGCCAACTGGACTATCTGGTCTGGCTCGGCGTTGACACCCTTTGGCTGTCGCCCATCTACCCTTCGCCGATGAGAGACTTCGGATACGACGTCGCCGACTACACCGACGTGGACCAGCTCTTCGGCTCGCTCGAGCAGTTCGATCAACTGGTCTACGACGCACACGCGAAGGGCCTTCGCATATTGCTCGATTGGGTGCCCAATCACACCTCCGACGAGCACCCATGGTTCTCACAGTCGCGCGCCTCTCGGGACAACCAGCGGCGTTCTTGGTACGTGTGGCGCGACGCCCGCGAAGACGGTTCCCCTCCCAATAACTGGGTCAGCGCATGGAAGGGCGAGTCGGCGTGGACCTGGGAAGGTGACACTGAGCAGTACTACTTGCACTGCTTCCTCGAGAGTCAGCCAGACCTCAACTGGGCGAACGTCGACGTGCGCGAAGCGATGCACGATACCTTGCGCTTCTGGCTCGACCGCGGCGTCGACGGATTTCGCATGGATGTCGTCCACCTCCTGGGCAAGGACCTGGACGTCGACGATCCCGACGACCTGAGAGCGCTCAGCCACGTACCCCTCAACGACGTGCCGGTCACCCACCAATACCTGCGAGGGATCCGTTCGGTCCTGGATGAGTACGGCGGGGAACGACTCTCCGTGGGAGAGGTGTACCTCCTGGACCCCCATCGCGTCGCCGCCTACTACGGCGACGGTGACGAGCTGCACCTGTCTTTCAACTTCGCTTCCCTCTACACGCCCTGGGACTCTCTGGCCTGGCGCCAGTTGATCGCCACTACGGAGGCGGCGATGAACGGGGTCGGGGCCTGGCCGACTTGGGTCATGAGCAATCACGACAACGTTCGAGTGGCCACGCGCCTCGGGGGTGACGGCCGCCGTGTTCGCGCGGCGATGACCCTACTCTTGACGCTTCGCGGCACACCCTTCATATACGCCGGTGAAGAACTGGGCCTTCCCGACGCCTACATTCCACCTGATCGAGCGGTAGATCCTGGTGGCCGCGACGGATGTCGCTCGCCGATTCCCTGGAGCCCCGGCGAACTTCACGGCTGGCCGGCGACGCCGTGGTTGCCCTTCGTCGAAGGCGCCTCGCGGTTCTCGGTCGAAACCCAGCGAGGCGACCCCACATCGATCCTCAATTTCACCAGGACCCTGCTCGACCTGAGACGCGGTGACGATGCCCTGCGCCGCGGTGATGTTGATGACCTGGAGGCGTCGGAAGGCCTGCTGCGTTTCATTCGGCGCTTCGACGGTCGACGGGTGATGGTCCTGGTCAACTTCTCAATGGCCCCCCGCGAAGTCGACATCGTAGGTAGGTTGCTGTTGTCCAGCGAAGCCGGCGGTCGCGTTGGACGGGTGGCACCTGGCGAAGCCCAGATCGTGGAACTCTCGTAACTTCGATGATGGACAGTGACCCGGTGCCGGATCCTCGAGGGCGCCCAAGGCCACCAGTAGCTCTTCACCAGTGTCATCACAACAACCCGGAACCATTCGGCGGCGGCTACCATCGGGCCTCGTGGTAGTAGGAATCAATTCTCAAAGTCACGCGAACCGACGTAGCTAAATGGAGTCGGTTCGGTGTCAAAGACCGGAGGGAACGCTTTGTGAAGTGGATCACCCGAGAACGACCCAAGACCGACAGGATCGCGTGCCCTTGGCTGATCCGCCGGTTCATCGATCCCGATGCGGAGTTCCTGTTCGTCCCCGACGATCAGGTGCTGGCGGTCGCCGAGCGATCGGGAGGGCGGTCCTTTGATGCGCCGGGGGCGGAGTTCACCCACACCGAACACGACGGCGTCGAATGGTGCACATTCGAAACACTCCTCGACCGGTTCGATCTGGGGGCGGACCCGGTGCTGTCGCGCCTGGCGCGGATCGTCCATGCGGCCGACGTCAGTTCGGATCTCGACACTGATCCAGGCGGTGCGGGTTTACTGGCCATCGGTATCGGCGGGCTCAGCGTCGAGGTCGATGATCATCGACTGCTCGAACGCGCTTCGTTCGTCTACGACGCCCTGTACGCCTGGTGCGAACTGGAGGTGAGTGGGTGACCACCTTGGAACTCAGGCAATGCCAGGCGGGGCCAGTCAGGAACTTGGTTTCTGACTGGGATAGTTGACAACACTGACCCGCCCTTCGCTGACTTAGCTGCGTTCCTCGACTGACGTTCCCTCGGTCCAGAGGTCTTGCGAAAGGAGATCGAAGGTTGCGAGGAGGACATGACTGAGGACATCGCGACCGAATGGATCAACATCAGTCGGCGCAACGCGCGCAGCGTGCAGACGACGATCGGGTGGATCTTCTGGGATCCGGGAGCGGTTCGTCGCTATGAGCAGCGGGGGCTCGGGGCCGGACTCGGATATATCGCGTCGCGCGGAGCGCCGTTTGCGGGTGCGGGCCCTGACGCTCTCATCGGAGCGTTCGGTTCGATCTCCAGCTCCGCTATCCGCCACCTCTACGACGAGCTTGATGGACCCGGCGATTTCCTCGAGTTCTGGCGAGACCGAAACGAAGCGGTACTCGAAGGGCTCCAGATGCACGCCCCCGAGATCATCGAGCCCCTGCAAAGATTCGGACCATTGCTGTGGAATGTCGTCGCGCAGCTGCCAACGGCTGGACGACCCTTCTGCGCGAGTCACCTCTCTCTCGAGATACCCGGCGACCCCGTGCTGAGTGGGTGGCACGCAGTGAACTTCCTGCGCGAATGGCGCGGAGACACCCATTGGGCGCTGGTGGCGACCAACCTCCTCAGCGGAGGCGAAGCATCGATCCTCCACAACGCCTGGCTCGGCTACGACGGCGACTGGCTCTCGCTCTCTCGTGGCAATGCGATCGACGAGATCGATGCAGCGTGGGCGAAGCTCGAGGTCAAGGGACTCGCCGATTCGAGGGTCGTCAACTCTGCGGGCCTCGCACTCCGTCAGCACCTGGAAGACGAGACTGATCGTCATACCGCGCTCCCTTGGGAGCTCCTGGGCCATCGCGAGTCCATTGCCTTCGCTGAGCAGTTCGAACCGGCTTGCGAGAGGCTTTTGAGGCGCGTCGACGTCACCGCGGGAGTCAACTATCAACCCGCATCTCGAATTCGCTCGGTGCGTTAGGTCCCGACCGTGGACGACGGGACTGGTGCGGCGCGATCTCAACTTATCAGCGACTCTCGAATAGGCGGGTCCAGTTTCCGTACTTCATGTTCCAACGACTGCCAAGGCCGGGTTCTACTCGCTCACGATCACCGTGGTCAGGGTCGCTCACCCTCCGAAGTGTCGGGATCTTCAAGATCAAGCCATAACCGTGCGAAATGGTGAAGGTCAATCAACCTGACCGGGCTGGCAGGTCCGACGGTGGGTGGCTCGACCGTCGTGGCGGCGATCCCCGCCAAGAGTCTCGCGACGCCGACGGGAACCGACACATCACCAAGGGTGCCTCGAGTGGCCACTTTCAATCGGACCCTCAGCGCGCTTCGAAGACGCTGCCGCCGACCCGCTGGAAGCCCTCGTGAGCCGCTGGCCCCGCCAATGCACCTTCCTCGGGGCAACTTCCAGTTGGGAACCGGGATTCGCTCCGATGAAGCCGTTGGATCCCTGGCACTGGGTCGCCCACCTTCACCCTCCGAGTTTCACCCAAACGGTCTACGGGAGTTCCGGCAACTCCTGAGTAATGTCTGGCGGTGCCACGACAGAAGCTGAGTGGACCGCGAAGTCACTAGGGAGTCAGAGCATGCCAGGACCATTCACCTTGAGGAAGCGACTGGTCTTCACCGTTGCCGTTCTCATTTCGCTGTCCACGTCGATCTCGACCGCGAGGGCGGCGACGCAGACGGTGGCCGCCGAGGGACTGAAGGTCTCCTTCACGTATCACGGCACTTCACCGCTCTCCCCGAATCCGCACCTGCAGATCGCGCAAGACGGCAGGGTGGTCTACGACCAACCGATCGAATCGGCGTGGTGCGGCAAACAATGCTTGCCCAACGTGATCGCCGGCGCGAGGACAGTCATCCATATCGTCCACCTGCAGCCCAGTGGGCCACCCAGTGTGGTCCTCGACCTCTACAGTGGCGGCGCCCACTGTTGCATGATCGAGCAGGTGTACTCCTTCAAAACGAATTCGACCACAATCGAGAGGACCGAGTACAACTTCGGCGACCCCGGGGTACGACTCGTGAAATTGGGTGCTGGCGGGAGCTTCGACATGCTGACCGCCGATGACGTGTTCGCTTACGCGTTCACCGATTATGCAGCGTCCGGTCTCCCGATCGAGATACTCAGTTTCGCTAGCGGCAGGTTCCACGACGTGACGCGTTCCTTTCCAAGCCTCATCGCGAAGGACGCGGTCCAGTGGATGAGCGCTTTCAGGGACCAAGCGAGCACCAACTACCAGGACTCCGTTGGCGTCGTCGCGGCCTGGGCCGCCGATGAGGACATGCTCGGTCACTCAGCGGCCGTTGCGAGCTTCCTAGCCAACCAGGCCAAGGCAGGTCACCTCAACAGCGCACTGAGCCCGGTCACTTCAAGTGGCGAGAAATTCGTGGTCGCCTTGCAGAAGTTTCTCCACCAGCACGGCTACCTGAAGCCGTAGTCGAACTGTCGCTGACGCGAAAGCCCTTAGAAGTCTCTAGGGCCGACATTCTGTTGAAGGCGTTTGTTTGCACTGAAGCAGTAAGTGTGATTCCGGCGGTGAACGACCGGGGGATCCCCCCCTGCGGATAGTGAGCCCGACACCTGGCAGAAGCACCTGAGACTCTTGTAGCCATTGGCAGAAGAAGCATTCCGATGGGTAGCGGTACCGGAGACTGGTCCGAACAACTCACAGTCCAATCGACTTCGACATGGTCTCGCCAGAGTTTGATCGGTCTCAGCCAAGATGGTAGGGCCGGTGGGGATCGAACCCACGACCGAGGGATGATGAGGAGGCTGCAATCGGTCGAACTGGTCCGGTGACGTCGGATTCATCCGGATTTGAAAGAAACATTCTCCAGTGGTGTCGGCTTGGTCCGGTCGTGTCGGTTTGGTCTGTGGGATGAAACATGGGATTACGTCAGTGAAGGGTGATGTCGCCAGAACCTCTCCGATCGCTTTCGATCCGCACGGAGTCATCGGTGCTTAGATGAATGGAAAGTAGAAGATTGTCAACTTGCCGATGTTCGAGAAGGCCGGGTACGGTCCTTGGATTTGGCTTTCTGAGCAGTAAGTTCCTCAAGTGACACGACTCCATCGGCAGATTGTCGTTGCATTTAATCTGACGATTGAATTTGGTAGTGGACTGGAGGTCGACGATTGAAGAAGCCAGTTGTCAATTTCACCTCCACATGGGTGGTTGTAGCTCTCGCAGCCGTGACAACCTTGGTGATCACCTTGGTGGTCATTCTCACCGGCCGGGGTCAAAATGCAGTTGCCTCACGACTCTTGAACACATCCGATCTTCCCGCTGGCTGGAGAGCCGTCGCCTCGCAACCTTCGACGCTTGACTTACCTAAGAGCGAGTGCCTGTCTGGGTTATCCGCCAAGTCGACGGCAACTGTCATCAGCGCCTCGGTGTCCTTCGCCGAGCGTTCAGGGCTTCCAGGTCTCGGGGAGTATCTGGCGACTGGCCCGACGATCGCTTCGGGCTACGCGAAAGGTGTCCGGGCTTTAGCGACATGCCATTCGCTCACCTTCACCCAGGACAAGAAGACAATCCAGGCCACGATTACACCAGTCCCATTACCGATGGTTGGAATTGCTTCGGCGGCCTATTCGTTGCGATTCACCGTCGCAGGCTTCCCTGTTGTCGTCGATATCGCCCTGTTCCGCACTTCGAAGTATCTCGGAGAGGTCATCTTCTCAGACAGCGTGCCTCCGCAGTTGACGGCCCTCGAGGCCCTAGCAAGGGCAGCCGCCGAGAAGACCCAGGGAAAGATTATGAAGGTATCCGCAATCTCAATGGTGTCGATTCCGGTCGTGGTATCCCACACCAGCGTGGGTGGAGTCGGCTACCGAGAGTTCGGGAATGGCCCGCCGCTGATCTTGATCACGGGCTACGGCGGAACTATGGAGTCATGGGACCCACGGTTCGTCGACGCCCTGGCCCGGCACCACCGAATCATCATCTTCGACAATGCAGGAATCGGCAAAACTGAGAAGCTGCCGTCGCCGCTCACCATCAACGCAATGGCTAATCAGACGAGTGCGTTGATCGACGCGTTGGGACTGAAGAAGCCTGACGTCTTGGGC
>Ga0075019_10000815_pt1 | contig 17659 bp, 17 predicted proteins | sample ColStrG_CSR_2013_FD_71473 | JGI IMG/M metagenome (GOLD analysis project Ga0075019, IMG submission 71473) | Freshwater sediment microbial communities in response to fracking from Pennsylvania, USA - Cold Stream Run_MetaG_CSR_2013 | ecosystem: Environmental > Aquatic > Freshwater > Creek >...
ATTAAGCAGATTCCAACAGCGGATGGGCCTCGCGTGGACGGACTGAATCCAGGCAGCGTCATGATTGCTTTTGCACTACTCAATTCAGATGTGTCTTTTTTCGTGAGCGAATCCGATGACGTTGTTTCGCACTTCATAGCCAGTCATACCGGAGCAAAACCGACATCGGTGGAGATGGCAGACTATATCTTTACGGAAGGTGATGCGATAAATGACCTGATGGTAAAGGCAAAAAAAGGTAATCTCTCCTACCCCGAGAACAGCGCAACTTTTATTGTTGATGTTGAACAGATGAATTCAATACTTTTTGAAGGCGCGCTGAAGGTCGCATTGACGGGACCGGGTGTCGAGAAAGAAAACGTCGTGTATATCCGTGGGATGGCACCGGAGATATTGACCTTGATGGGATTACAGAATGAGGAATTTCCATTGGGCGTCGATATGATGGTGGTCGATGAGGAGGGGCAGATTATCTGCATCCCCCGAAGCAGTCATGTTATAGTAGGATAAGAAAAAAGTTTATGGGTTACGTTGCAGTCAAAGGAGGAACAGACGCTATTCATAGGGCGCAGGCATTGGTTGAATTTTACCGATTGAAGGATGCGACCGCGCCGCTCGATATTCGTCAAATCCAATCGCAATTGCGACTCGCTGTAGACAAGGTCATGGGAGAAGGTGGCCTATATGCACCCGAATATGCAGCGATTGCTGTGAAACAGGCGGAAGGGGAAGTTTTCGAGGCGGCCTTTATTATGCGAGCCTTTCGCACAACCTTGGAACGGAGATTTTATTCAGAGACGATTGATACCCGCGATATGTTTGTTAAGCGCAAAATCTCGGCATCCTTTCGTGAAATTCCAGGTGGCCAAATTCTTGGACCCACACGTGACTATACGCAGCGTATTCTGGATACGAGCAAGGCCACTGAAACCACCGAGGACGTACAAAAATTTCTGCAGGCGTTCAGCGCCTCCATTGAGGAGCAAAAACTTCAGCCAGTAAAGACCTTTGGGAAAGTGATCGATTTACTGAAAGCGGAAGGATTGCTCAAGAAAGCTGACGAACAGGAAGACCGCACGTTAATGGACATCACGCGCGAAGCCATCAAGTTTCCGGCGCCGCGATCCGCGCGGTTGCAGATGTTGGCCAGAGCAGAAACCGGTGCATTGATGGCACTGGGATACAGCAGCATGCGTGGGTTTGGTAGCGTTCATCCCACCGTGGGCGAATTGCGTTATGGTTCGGTGGCAGTGCATATCAAAGATCCCGCCGGGCGGGTGCGTTACGCGGGCAAAATTGATGTGACCGAGGCCGAAATGATATCAAGCGTATCAGTGGCAAAGAAAAATTCCATTCCCCAATACACAATTGGCTATGGTCTTTGCTTTGGTCAGAATGACTCCAAGGCAATTTGCATGGGGATACTCGACAGCACCATGCGGCATCCTGACCAAACGCTGCCGGCCAACGATCAGGAATTTGTACTGTACCATTCCGAGGGCATCGAATCGATGGGTTTTACCAACCACCTGAAGCTTCCTCACTATGTGACTTTTCAATCAGGGCTGAAAAATATCAGGGAGGCCATCTTGCGCAACGGGGCCCGCGAAGAAGAGCAGAAAAAAAAGAAAATGAGCGAGTCACCTGTATTCATCAGCAACAATGGTTGAAAATCGAAAGTTTGTCAACAAGTATAATTTCGCCTTTATAGATGAGGCCACAAAAAAGGAAATCCGGCGCAAGCTGTTAAAGGCAATTGCCATCCCCGGCTACCAGGTGCCCTACTCGTCGCCGGAAATGCCCATCGCGCGGGGTTGGGGTACCGGTGGCCTGCACGTCACGCTCGCCATTATTGGCCCCGACGATGTATTCAAGATCATCGACCAGGGTAGCGACGCCAGTGTAAATGCCTGTAACCTGCGTGAGTTTGTGCAACACATGACGCAGGTGAAGACTACCTACGATACGGGAGAGGCAACCATCATTCAAACCCGTCATCGCATTACAGAAGAAGAACTGAAGGAGGGTCAAATTTTTGTTTACCAGGTGCCGCAGCCCGAGCCACTGCGCGGCGTGGAACGATACGAAAACAGAACCCGGCAGATGCACGGCGAGGCGGACTATGCAAAGATGTGGGTGTCACTTTATGAATCGTTTGTGCAACATGGCGACATCATGTTGGGCGCAGGCTACCCGGTGATGGTGGACAAGCGTTACATCATGGCCCCCTCTCCCATTCCCAAATGGGACGTTCCCAACCTTAACCAATCAAAAGCGCTGCATCTTTTTGGGGCAGGTCGCGAAAAGCGCCTTTATGCGGTGCCTCCTCATACCATCGTAGAACCGTTGGAGTTTGAAGATGTAAAATTTCATCCCGAAAATTTCAAAGGCATCCCTTGTTATAAAACCGGTTACAAAAAAGCATTCCTGGATGAATTGTATTTTGACGACGGCACGCAACACTACGTAGTCAATGACAGTAATTTTCTTGACAAGTTACTAGAGAAGGCTGCGCCGGTACAACATCACAACAAGTATCTTAACCCATCTGGTTCATGATCCGCAATGAAGATAACTGGTTGCTCCGGGTGCGCGATCTAACAAAGATTTACGGAGAGCCCAACGAAAATACGCTGGCATTGACGGGCCCACAATTCAACTCCAACCAATGCCCTGAAACCGACAGCATCGTGGCCTGCGCCGGTATCTCGTTCGACTTATTTCCTGGAGAAGTCCTCGGCATCGTAGGTGAAAGCGGATCGGGTAAGAGTACCGTTGTGCGCTTGCTTTATTTTGATATGGAGAAATCGGCAGGAGAAGCAATGTTGAGACCCTATCAAGACGGGCAAGTAAACATTTTGGATGAATCGAATCAAAAGAAGCGATTTATAAGAAACCATCTGATGGGCATGGTTTATCAAAATCCGAGAGATGGTCTCAACTTTCGTTTTACATCCGGTGGAAACATCGCCGAAAAACTAATCATGGCAGGTAATCTGCACGTGGCGCAAATTCGAAGCCGTGCGTCGAGATTACTGGAAAAGACAGAAGTGCCGGTGCAACGGATGGACGATCGACCGGCATCATTTAGCGGCGGCATGCAACAACGGGTGCAGATTTCTAAAGCAATCGCCAACAATCCGCCTTTACTTTTTCTTGATGAAGTGACCACCGGGCTGGATGTGTCGGTGCAAGCACGTGTGCTGGATTTGATACGCGAATTGCAACAAGATCTGGGGATCGCCATGATCGTGGTGTCACATGACCTGTCCGTGATCCGGATGCTAACCGACCGAACCATTGTGATGAAAAATGGCCGGATTGTAGAAAGCGGTCTGACCGACCAGATATTGCAAGATCCGCAACACGCGTATTCTCAGTTGTTGGTGAGCTCCTTGTTATGACCGTAATCAGTAGCGCAACATGAAGATACTCGACGTAAAGGATTTAAGTAAAACATTCGAACTGCATGTGCTCAGTGACAAGCGAATCGAAGCGCTACGTCAGATTAATTTTTCCATGAACGAAGGCGACATCGTGGGACTGACCGGCAAATCAGGTTCCGGGAAATCAAGTTTAATGAAGTGCATTTACCGAACGTATCTGGCAACATCCGGTCAAATCATGTATACGTCGCAGGCGGGACCAATTGATTTGGTGAAAGCCAACGACCACCAAATTATCGAATTGAGGCGCAATGAAATTCGATATTGTTCTCAGTTTCTGAGCGTGATTCCGCGTGTGCCTGCGGTCGATGTAGTTTGTGAGAATTTGTTTCGTGTAGAAAAAGATAAAGAAGCGGCTCGGAGTCAGGCGAAGGCCATGCTCGAGCTGCTGGGTTTGCCGCGCGAATTATGGGATGCTTACCCCTCAACGTTTAGCGGCGGCGAACAGCAGCGCATCAACGTTGCGCGCGCCATCATCTCGGCGCCTCGGTTTTTGTTGATCGACGAACCGACGGCATCACTAGACGCCAAAACCAAAGATGTCGTGATCGACTTGATTCTTTCCTTGAAGAAAAAAGGGACTTCGGTTTTGTGTATTTCGCATGATGAGTATACCCTGGAGCGACTGGTCGACCGGCGTTTGGATTTGGTCGCTGGCGAAATCGTCGGCTCAGAAATGGCGCCGGTTAGTTTGGAAAAAATGTAATCAAACTCATAAAGAATGAATTCATTTAGCATCATCCATGCCAACGTTGTAACGCCGGAAGCAGTCATCGAAAATGCGACGGTAGAAATTGAAAGTGGCAAAATTTCACGAATCGTGCAGGAGGAACTTGGGCGGGGCGCGCACGTGATCGATGCCCACGGCGCCTTGGTGTTGCCCGGCATTATAGATATTCACACCGATGCCTTGGACGCCGAGATTATGCCTCGACCCGGCGCGGACATACCGATTGCTGTTGCCTTCCGGGAACTGGAGCGGAAAATGAGCGGATGCGGGTTTACCTCCGTGTATCATTCGCTGCACCTGGGCTACGAATCGGCCGAACTAAACTCACGAAGCAAATATGCCCGGCGCGATGTTTTTGAAACCGTTTTCCGGGAGTCGCAGCGGAAGACGTTGCTGAATAATAAAATACACCTGCGGTTTGAGTTGTCGGGAATCAATGCCTACGAAACTTGTTTTGAGTTTTTGGACAAAGGCTATATTTCGTTGTTGTCGGTGATGGATCACACGCCAGGGCAAGGTCAATTTGGTAGAGATCAGTATATCAGCCATTTGATGGCCCGGGGAAAAACCTTAGAGCAAGCACAAGTCGAATTTGATGAGCGGGCCCTTCGCCCACTCATCGAGGGTGAAAAACTGGAAGCTTTAATTAATCACTGCAAAAGATTAAATGTGCCGGTGGCATCACACGATGACGACACCATTGAAAAAGTGAATCAAGTGCGCGCACTGGGGATTAATATTTGCGAATTCCCCATCACAATAGAAACTGCCCGCCATGCTACGCAATTGGGCATGCATGTGATCGGCGGCGCCACAAATATTTTGCGCGGCGGTTCTCTTTCAGGAAATGTGAGCATCAAGGAGGCCGTGCTGGAAGGCGTGGTGGATTCGCTTTGTTCCGACTATTATCCGCCGGCCATTCTACATGCAATGTTCAAACTGCATCAGGAAGAACGAATGTCATTGCCAGCGGCGGCCAATCTCACATCGCTGCATCCGGCGCGAGCGGTTGGAATCGATCGCAACACAGGCAGCATCGAGGTGGGCAAGGATGCGGACCTATTGGTCGTGCGCCTACACGGTTCCATCCCAATGGTGACTCATACGGTTGTAAAGGGAGAAGTAGTGGCACAGTCGCGGGGCAGCGTAAATAATCAGGTAAGTGAGTCAGATCATCAATTGGCTAATGTTCATGGCTGACGAAGTAACCGCGCCGGTATACGACATGACCTTTGATGAATATCACCAAAGGCAGATGGGTGAACTCGATCCTTCTCGTATCTCTGCGCGAGCAGCGGAATGCAGGCCAGCCAATCATTTCCTATTTTCAAATGACACATGGTCCCCGCAATCATATGTAGGGGCCGCCGTGGTATCGATGCTCGATGAAAATCCAGACAATGCGCAACTAACTACGTGGTTGACCGAACTTCAGGGAGCGTTGTGCGAAGGTCTCGAATTGCCGCAGGCCTTGTATTTGTTGCCAGCTTCAAGCTTTCATCAGACGGTAGCCAACACGTTGTCGGGACCGCGTTATGAGAAATTTGTTGTCGATGCCTACTTGAAAGATGACTATCCGCGATTGGTACAAGAGGCGTTAAATGCAATTAAGAAACCTCGGCTGCAAAAACCAATCAAAATGAAAATGATCGGGTTGTCGCTTTTCTCCAACGCAGTAGGAATGCTGGGAAGTTTTGAGGCAGAGGAAGATTATGAGGCCATCGTTCAGTTTAGGTCATCGTTCTACGCCGACTCAACTTTGCAAAATTTGGATGTCAGGATGACGCGCGCATTCATTGGCCACGTAACCCTTGCCTACGTTGAAAGTGACCTGGATCAGGCCTCCCGCACTAAGCTCGCGCAGGTCGTTAATTCCCTCAATGAGTCAATCAAAGACAGCGTTCATTATTTTAATATCGAGCGGGTCGAGTTAAGGCAATATGAACATCTAGCAAAATTTGATAAGCCAGAAGTCGAGGCAAGCTACAGTTTCATTACGGGAAAATAGAGATGCAACACATACATCAATTTCCGCCAGGCGACGAACATTTGCCAACTCTGTTGAGCGAAGCACCATTCATCCATCCCACCTGTGTAGTTCGCGACAGTCACATCGGAGCATGGACGGCGCTGGGGGCGCACACCTGGTTGGTCGACTCATCATTTGGCGACTATAGTTATACCGCCGGCCAGGTACAAATCATTTATGCGGAAATAGGAAAATATTGCTCCATTGCCAACAGCGTGCGGATCAATCCTGGCAATCATCCGCAATGGCGTGTGACCCAACATCATATGACTTACCGCCGGGTGCAGTACAAACTTGATCAAACCGATGATCATGAATTTTTTCATTGGCGTAAGGACCACCTTTGCAAGATCGGTCACGACGTTTGGATTGGGCATGGGGCCATCATTATGCCGGGGGTACAGGTGGGCACTGGGGCCATCATTGGAGCGGGGGCCGTGGTGACAAAGGACGTAGGACCGTATGAGATTGCTGTTGGGGTGGCTGCACGAGCAATCAAGAAAAGATTTGACGACTCCACGATCGAAAAATTACTGGAGATACGGTGGTGGAACTGGGACCGGCAGACGCTGGAAAAAAACTTTAAGGATCTGCTGAATGTCGGGGAGTTCGTTGAGAAGTACAGCTCACATTCAAAACGCTGATGAAAAAATTCGCGGCCATCTTGTTACTCGGTGCGTTGCTAGTAAGTGCGTGCACGACAAAGCGAGTGGGCGGCGGGTCTGACCTGCCGGACAAATTGATATTCGGCGTAGTGGCCGGTGCAGATCCTGGCACACGCAAAAAAATGATGGATCCCATCTGTGACTATCTCTCCAAAAAAATAGGAATACCGGTGTCGTTCATAGTAGTAGCAGACTACACGGCACTCATTGAGGCGCTGCGTGCAAAAAAAGTTCACATGGCCGACATCCCGCCATACGCCTATGTCATTGCTTCCCGCAATATCGAGTTGTCGCCGCTGATCGTGCTGGGTGCCAACGGCAAGCCCAGTTTTTATCGGAGCATGATCATCGCGAGCAAAAAATCACTTCTTTCAAATATGGCCGAGGTGCGGGCCCGGGCCAAAGACCTGACACTGTGTTTTGCGGAGCCGGCTTCTGCTTCAGGGCACTTGATCCCAAAGGCTTATCTTGTTTCGGTTGGACTCGAACCGCAAACAGCGTTTAAGGAAGTAATTTTTGGCGGCGGTCATCAGACGACCGTGTACGCCGTGAAATCTGGAAAAGCCGACCTCGGGTGCGTCACACAGGTGGTGCTTAACCTGATGATAAAAATGGGCGGTATTCGGCCGGATGAATTTACAACCGTGTGGACATCTGATCCGATTGTGGCACAACCCATTGTAGTACGAAAAGACCTCGATCAGGCATTGGCTAAGAGGATTCAGAGCGCCTATCTCGACATGCGAAAGGATGCGCCAGAGACCCTGAACAATTACCTATCCGTTTACCGCAAGGACTTTGACAGCCTGTCCTACCAAGTGGCTTACGATTCGATGTATGATGGACTGCGCAAAATTGCAGCAGGAATAAAAGAATTGAATTGAAAATGAAAGCATCCACTATCAGTTGGATTTTCGGGGTGCTGCTGGCGCTCACTGCTTGCACCAAGAATAGTAAAGAGGGTAATGATAAAATGCCCCGGCAACTTTTGTTCGCACTGTATGGCGGCGACAATCCTTCGCAGTTTAAAGCCGCCATCGAACCGCTTCGACGGCACTTAGAAAAAAAACTTGGCATGGAAGTAAAATTCTTCTTCACCACTGATTATGCCGCCGTGATCCAGGCCTTTCGCTCGAAGAAAGTGCACATGGCAGAGTTTACGCCATTTGCTTACATCATTGCATCTCAGAAGCCAGGCCTGCTGCCGCTTGCCACAATGGGACGTAGGGGTGCGCCCGCGCTGTACAAAAGCTTTATTTTCGCCAATCCAAAAACTGGCATCAAAACGCTGGCTGATCTCAAAGCAAATGCAAGCCACCTTACTTTGGGCTATACCGATCCGGCGTCGACCTCCGGACACCTGGTCCCGCGGGCGTTCCTCACTTCGATCGGGCTTGAGCCGACCAGCTCGTTTAAGGAAACCATGTTTGCCGGAAACCACGCAGCATGTATTTTGAGTGTAAAGTCGGGCAAGATTGACATCGGATGCTCTTCCAGCGACCTGGCCTACGACAAATTGGTGCGGGAGGGCATGATGAAAAGAACGGACATTGTGGTGCTGTGGGAGTCGCCCGGAATTATCAACAACACCATCACTATCCGCGATGACCTGGATACGGCGTTGATTCGAAAAGTGAAGACGGTGTATCTTAATTTGGCAAAAGACAACTATGAAGCGTTCAGCAGTTATGCCAAGTTGTATTATCCTGATCCGTCCGAAATGAGTTACCTGCCGGCCTACGATTCTATGTTTAATACGCTTCGAAAAATCGCGGGCAACATCAAAGACTTGCAACTTCTTGAAAAATAACATGCTCGAGGTAAGAAATTTAACCAAATCACTGCCAAACGGGCGCCGGCTACTGGACGGAATTAGTTTTACCGTCGAACGGGGTGAATTTGTTGGCATCCTCGGCGCCAGCGGCGCTGGCAAAACGCTTACGTTGCGTTGTCTCAATGGACTGCTCCGGCCCGATGCAGGATCAGTCTTCGTGCGCGACGAGCAGGACATCGCGCACGACATCTGCAAAATCAGAAAACGACAATTGCGTCACATGCGCGAGAAGATAGGTGTCATTTTTCAGGGCTATCACCTCGTGAAAAGGTTGTCGGCGCTGGAAAACGTTTTGATCGGAAGACTGGGTCAGATAAGCACATTGCGAAGCATTCTCTACGGCTTCACCGACGACGAGGCAAATCAGGCACTGTTAGCCCTGGCGCAAGTGAAGATGGACCACCTGGCCGGCACCCGAACGGGAAGCCTAAGTGGCGGCGAGATGCAGCGCGTGGCCATCGCGCGTGCCATCTTTCAACAGCCTACACTCCTGCTAGCCGACGAGCCGATTTCCAATCTTGACCCGAGCAACGCAAAGGTGATCATGAAATTGATCAAACCGCTTTCGGAACAAGTGCCCGTAGTCGGCGTTTTTCATCAACCCGACATGACAGCCAAGTACTGTACCCGAGTGATTGCCATCAAGCAAGGCAAGGTGATTTACGACGGTGATCCGAAATTATCAGACCAGTTGCTGGCTGAAATTTATGGCGAGGAGCTAACTGTTATCGAGAACAAAATTTTGGTCAAGCAAGGCGAATCGGTAGCGTCATGACCTGGCGCGATTTCCGCCCAACGCGGTACCGGAAGTACCTGATCCCCACGCTGGCGGTGACATTGCTCTCGCTCGGCGCCGCGCGGGTCTGTGGCGTATCATTGCAAAAATTGCAGGAAGGACTGGTCACCAGCGGATTGTTCATTGCGCGAATGTTCCCACCCGACTGGCAGGCATTCCCCGAAATGCTGGAACCGGCATTTGATTCGGTGGTCATTGCTTTTCTGGGCACAGCGTTTGGCACGCTCATGGCCATGACGTTTGCGTTGCTGGCGGCAAACACCATCGCCGCCCCCTGGATCAGAAACACGTCGCGTTTTCTGATTGGTCTCGAGCGATCGCTGCCGGAGTTGGTGATCTTATTACTGCTGGTGGCGGCCTTTGGCCTGGGCGCAACGCCGGCCATTCTTACGTTGGCGATCGGCTGTGTTGGAATGATGGGCAAATTGTTGGCGGATGTGATTGAAGAAATTGATCCGGTGACAATCGAGTCGATGCAGTCGGTAGGCGCCAACAAAATGCAGGTCATCATTTTTGGCGTTTGGCCGCAGATTTTGCCCAGCCTGATTTCATTTGCTTTGTTTCGGTTTGAGGTGAACTTACGCCTGTCGGTGGTTTTGGGTGCCGTCGGTGCAGGTGGCATCGGGTATGAGTTGGACTACGCATTCAATACGCTGGCCTATCACCGTGCCCTGACCGCGTTGCTGGTCATTTTGGTTTTGGTATTTGCTACCGAGAGGTTGTCACGTGGGCTTCGGGAAAAAATTAAAGTGGGCGACCCGCTAAAATGAGTTTGGCGAACTTCATACTGCCGTCCAAAAAATACCGACAACGAGCCTCGGTGTCTGGCCTTGTGATCCTGTCAGTCGCGTTGGCCTGCGCCTACATTGGGTTCAACCCGCTTGGCTTTTTTACTGAATTCCATTTTGTTCAGGACCTGTTGGGCGAAATGCTGCCACCAAATTTTGATGCACTTTGGAGCAGCTCATCAATTGGGTTTTCCTTTCTACAGACCGTTTCAATGGCATTTTTGGGCACGCTATACGGCGGGCTGATGGCAATCATCCTGTCATTTTTGGCGGCGGCGAACACCATGCCCTTTCGCGTCATCCGGGCTTTTGCTCGGTCGCTGCTGTCGTTGCTGCGCGTCATTCCGGCTTTGGGTATTGTGCTGATCTATGTCATCGCCGTGGGAATCGGCACCTTTGCGGGATTACTCACGGTGGTCACCATCACGGTAGCGACTTTTGGGAAGCTTTTTACAGAGATGATTGAGAATGCTGAGGCGCCGCCGAGCGAAGCCATTTATTCGGTTGGCGCTACGCAGGTGCAGGTGATCCGATACTCCATCATCCCCCAGATGCTTCCCACCTTCATCGCCAACCTGCTCTTCTCGTTTGACCTCAACATGCGCATGGCAGTATGGCTAGGAGTGTTTGGCGGCGGGGGCATCGGATTTCAACTCTACCTGGCCATGCGCGTGCTTCATTACAAAGACGCCACGGCCTACATTTTCTTCATCATCGTCCTTGTGATTTTGGTGGAGAAGGTCTCAGATTTTCTTCGAAAAAAGGTCCTGAAGGCAAGCGCCTGATACAGAATATGCCGAAGAATCACGTTTGCTACCGGAGGCTTAAATCAATCGGTATTTTGAAGGTATCAAATTTGCATTTACTTTTACCTTAGAATATTCTTACCTATACCTGCGATGCTATGAGACTATCGGCTGTTATTGCTATCGGGCTATCATTTGCCTTATCCCAAACTTTCGGAAACAACATTCAGGTCGCCAACGTGACAATGACCGGTCAAAACACAGGGTCACAGTACACCTATGTGCAGTTTGACCTGTCTTGGGACAATTCCTGGAACTTGTCAACCGGCCCCAACAATTGGGACGCGGCTTGGGTTTTTGTCAAGTTTCAGATTACCGGTGGATCGGGCTGCACAGCCTCTACCTTATGGAATCACGCGACGCTCAGCACGGTGAGCGCCGACATGAGCGTGGGCAACAACAACAGCGTCCCTGTGGGGATTACAGCCGAGTCGGATGGCAAAGGTGTCTTTATTTATCGCAATACAGCCGGAAGCGGATCAAATTTATGGCAATCCGTAAAACTGAAATGGAATTACGGAACCGATGGCGTGGGCAACTTATGTACGGTCACGGTGAAAGTATTTGCTGTAGAGATGGTGTATGTACCCGCCGGAAGTTTCTACTGCGGCGATGGAGTGGTGCCTGGCAATGGTCGGTTTGAGTCTGGCGCTTCGGGCACCCCTTTTCAGGTCACTTCTGCTGCCACGCCAAGCACCTTGGGTGGCGGGGGCGCAGGATCTTTGGGTAATAACAGCAACGGCGGAATGGTGACAGTTGATGATTTTTCAAGTACTGGAGCATCGCAGGCTTTGCCCGCTTCATTTCCCAATGGCTACAACAATTTTTACTGCATGAAGTATGAAATTAGCCAACACCAATATTATGAATTCCTCAATACGCTGACGGGGACACAGCAGACCAACCGCACGCCCGCCACCACAGTAGGTTGGTATCATGCAAACGCGGGCGGGTTTACTACCCCACAGTCCCGGAATGGAGTTAAATGTCAGACGGCGCCAGTGGGAGCTACATCGGGTGTCTATGGCTGTGACCTGAACAACAATGGCATTTTTAATGAGGTGTCGGCGGACGGTATGTACTTAGCGATGAACTTCTTAAGTGGCCCTGATTTACTGGCGTATCTCGATTGGTCCGGGTTGCGACCAATGTCGGAATTAGAACTGGAAAAGGCTTGCCGCGGATCACTGATCCCGGTTGCAGGAGAGTTTGCTTGGGGAACGAATGTGGCGACGGCCGTCGCTTCTGTTACGAACGCTGGTGCGAATAATGAGATTTCAGCCACGGCAAACGCCAATATCAATTACAACAATTTACTGACCGGTCCGGCCCGATGCGGAATTTTCGCAAACGGTTCGTCTACCCGGGTTCTCGCTGGCGCCAGCTATTGGGGAATTATGGAATTGTCGGGAAATGTATGGGAAAATGAGGTGGGGCTAGGATCAGCGGCCGGCCGGTCTTTTACTGGAATACATGGAAACGGATCACTGAATGCCGCCGGTTTTGCAGATGTGAATTATTGGCCCGGCATCAACGGAAACAATACGCTCGGAAGCGCCAATGCAACCTATGGCGGAGTGACCGGCTGTTCAGGCTATGCAGGGTTAGGGTTTGCAGCTGGCACGTTTAACACTACATCGTGGGCCACCGTGTCGGATCGTCAATACCGTACCGGTTGGGGAGGTCTCACCGGTCGCGATGGGCGAAACGGGGGCCGCGGTGTTCGTATTCCATAAACGGAAATTTTTCCAAGACGTCAATTTGCGGCCATGCTGAATGGAAAGACCATAGTAATCCTCTTTTGGTTTTTGTGCTTTGGAGCACACGCCTATGGACAGTATAAAGGCGGATCAAACGACGGTGCTGCATCGGCCATTTTTTGCGGCAGTGACCTGAATGGTACTAGTCTGGTACCCATTTCGCTCAATGCCATTTCGGGCAACAGTACCGTCTGTTCCAATTTTGGAGACAACTACAGCGTCACACTCACATCGGGACTGGCGTCTAACTATACGTGGTCCTTGCCGGCTGGTGGATTCATTACCGGAACAAATAATTCATTTTCGTCCAGTCAGGTCAGCGCAGCATTTGCATCGACCGGCGGAAGCATCAGCGTCACCGCCAGCAACGGATGTTCACAGGCTACTGCGTCGCTGGCCATTACGGTGACTGCCTGCAACAGCAGTCTGGGCGGCAGCTACGACGGAAATTCTTCTGCCATTTTTTGTGGCAACGATCTCAACGGCACCGTGGCGCCGGTTATTTCATTGAACGCCATTGTCGGCGATGCCATAGCCTGCAGCAACTTCGGCGATAACTACACCGTAGCGCTGGCCACAGGCCTGGCTACTACCTATTCGTGGACGCTACCGGCTGCGTCTTCCGTTACCGGAATAATGTCCACGCTCTCGTCGAGTCAGATTACGGCGGCTTTAGGAAATACCAGCGGGAGTGTGTCGGTTACCGCAAGCAACGGCTGCACGGCCGCGACCGCTACCTTGGCAGTGACCATCGGCGCGTGCAATAGTAATTTTGGCGGGGCAGGTGATGGATATACATCTGGTGTATTTTGCGGCAACGACCTGAATGGAACGATAGCCCCCGTCATCACATTGAACGCCGTCACTGGCGATGTCGTGGTTTGTAGTAATTTTGGCGACAACTATTCCGTTTCACTCGCCACGGGATCTGCGACCACCTTTGCATGGGCGTTACCATCGGCCGCATCAACGTCGGCAATTATCAACTCCTTCTCATCCAGTCAGGTTTCGGTGGCTTTTGCCACTGCTGGCGGAAATGTGTCGGTGACAGCCGACAACGGGTGCTCATCGGCTACTGCTACACTTGCGATCACGGTAAGCAACTGCGGAAATGTATTGGGCGGTAGCAATGACGGCTATGCATCCGGTACGTATTGCGGCAATGATATGAACGGAACTGTTGCAACGACGATCGCGTTAAATCCGATTGTGGGCGCTTCCACCAATTGCATAAGTCTGGGCGACAATTACTCAGTTTCCTTGTCTTCCGGAACAGCCAGCTACTATTATTGGTCAGCGCCGTCTGGGTCAGGAATTACAGGCATCGTCAGTTCGACCACGGTCAGTGCGGCGTCTGTTACGTTTGGTGCCGCGAGTGGAAATCTCTCTGTGATTGCAACAAATGGCTGCTCCAGTGCGACGGCTTTGCTGGCAATCACGCTTGTTCCTTGCAATACGACACTGGGCGGAGTCGGAGATGGTTTCTCAACGAATTCTTTTTGTGGCAATGATCTCAATGGCACCGGTTCGGCCGCCGTCGTGTTGAATGCTATAACGGGGCCGGCTACGTTTTGCTTCAATTATGGTCAAAACTATTCAGTCAGCAACACTTCGGGGTTGGCGACGACCTACAGTTGGTCGGGGCCATCAGGGGCGGTGGTTGGCTCAATTTTGAACTCATTTACCACCAGCGTGGCGACCATCAATCTCGCGAACACCAGCGGAAGTATATCCGTGACGGCGAGCAATTCGTGTGGAAGTTCCACGGCCAGTCTGGCAGTAACAGGTGTGAATTGCTTCACGGCGCTGGGCGGTGACAAGGACGGCTTCGCCGTTGCGATGGCCAATTTGAATTTACCAGTCACGTTGGTCGACTACAGCGCAAAAGTCTTGCCCGATGGCCGCGTAGAAATTCTTTGGTCGACAGCCAGCGAAATCAACAACAGCTTCTTTTCGGTAGAGCGCTCCATCGACGGCAAAGTCTTTACGCTATTGGCCAAAAAAGATGGCGCCGGCACCTCGGTGTCAGCGCACGATTATAGCATCATCGACCCCACTCCTTTCGCGGGCATTTCGTATTACAGACTCAGCCAAACAGATTTTGACGGCCGTCAGGAGTATCTGGGCATCGCGTCTGTGGACGTGACCAGCCAGGACGACTTTGGGCTCGAAGTTTATCCCAACCCGGCGGTAAGCAAAACGGTGACGTTAAAGTTTAGCCAGGACTGGTGGTCCCGTACGGCACAAATGACCGTAACCGACGTTTTGGGGAACCCGGTAATTAATGCATCGTTCACCATTTCACCCGAGCGGCAACTGAACCTCCAAAACAGTTTGCCGAGCGGGCTTTACCTGATTATCATCCACGTCAATGACCAAAAGATGGTCAAGAAAATTGTGTTACCGTAGTAATCACAGTCCAAAAACCGAGGTAAGAAAAATCGTGGAATTGATGTTTTTAGTTTCGATTTAAAATCGAACTTTCGCTTCGTTTTTGTTAAAAACTGAAAACTTAATCCTATTCAACATATGATTTCCCGTCTTCTCATCGCCTTGGTATGTATCGGATTTGTGGCGTCTTCGGCTATGGCCGGCAGTGTCAAACCGATGAACAACGGATACCACATTGTGGTGTCTACCTATAAGGACACGCAGGAAAAAGAAGCGGCCGCGCTGGCCAAGAAACTGACGGCAAAAGGCCTGAAAGCGGACTATGGTTTGGAAGAAGGAAAGCATTTTATTTACGTATTTGTCGATTCCTTTGAATTCGGACACTTCGACGAAGCCGTCAAGGCCATGACCGACTTGCGTAAAAATCCGGATTTCAAAACTGCCTGGGTGATTAAAATCAAAGATGGCCGCGAAATCAAAGAAGGAGACCCCGTAGAAAGCGAACCGGTGGCACAACCAACAAAACCGGCAGGCATAGTGACCGAGTTTATTGAGAATCCTCCCATGAAGCCCATTCCCCAACCTCAAAATCTTGGGAATTCACCTGCTTTTTTCAGCGTTATGCGCGACCGTGATGGCAAAATCGTGGATGGTGAAATCAAAGTGTATGATGCCGAAAAATCGAAGTTGATTGCCACGGCCAAGACCAATCTCTATTATAATCTGCCGGATCCAAAAACCAAGAGTGGCAAACTCACGCTGGTCGCTACCGCCTTTGGTTACAGCGATGCCAAGATTGATTTGACTTACTACGATACCCAAAAAGATACATCGCGCAACGTTGTACTCTTCGGCACCTATTTTCAGTTGATCTTCCCCATGGAGAAGATGAAGAAAGGGCAGGCTGTATCTCTTTCCAAAATCGCTTTCTTCAATGATGCAGCCATCATGACGCCGACCAGCAAAGACCAACTCCAAGCACTACTGGAAGTTCTGAAAGACAACCCGACAACCCGCATCCGCATCAACGGTCATACCAATGGCAACGGCCGGGGCAAGATCATCTATGTAGGACCCAGCAAAAATTACTTCGCACTCTCGGCCGATCGGATTGAAAAGACCGGCTCAGCGAAAGATCTGTCGCTGGCACGGGCGCAAGCCATCAAAGATTGGCTCGTTTCGCAGGGAATTGCCGACGACCGCATCGAGGCGCTTGGCTGGGGCGGCACCAAACCCGTCTTCGACAAGAACAGCCCCAACGCCAGGATGAATGGCCGGGTGGAATTCGAGGTCATCGCCGAGTAGCCGAAGATTGGACTACTGACTTATCGATTATTTTTTTGCCTCGAAATACAACGGATAGTGCTTCGCACATCCCGGATTGAATGCGGCTTTGCAGTTGGGACAGGTGTTCTGGCACTGCATGTAGCCGTTGATCGTTAACTCCTGACCGCACACGCCGCAAAGAATGGCCTTTTCATTGAACTCGCCGACTGGCCAAACGACGGCCGGATGATTGGCTGTTTCCTGATGGCAGGAATAGCAGGGATAATACTTCCCGCAGCATTTAAATTTAATGGCGATCACGTCCAAGGCGGAGTGCCAGTGAACGCAGCGCTTTTGGTGGTCGATGGGTTTACCGTAAACCACAATGTTTTTAATATGAATGGTGTCGCCGATGGGCTTCAGTGATGATTGTTGCGCGCCGGCAGCAAAAGAAATACCGAAGACTAAAAAAAGCGCTGCTATTCTTAACATGGTCAATTGCTGATTTGAGTTGATCGAGCGTGCAAACCTATCAAATTTTAGCACGCAATACTTAGTCATTTTTGTTCACTGGTCCCTTTCTTCCGACGTCTGCGGACCGTTCCGGTAATGGTGCCGGATCACCACTTTTTGTACGAGTCGCTTGATGATCAATTCTGCAACCACGTCGGCGTAGGGCCGGTCATTGTTTTCATTCAGATAGCGCTTGAGTTGCGATTCGCTGATGTCGATGCGATTCAACAACGGCATCCAGGCGGCCGCGCTGTCCGTTTCGGTGTGTTGCAATTCAAGTTGTATCCGGTGGTGAATGGATGCATAATCGGGCACCAATTTGTCAATGAACGCCGTGGCAAACTGGGCCTGTTGGAAATCCTTTAACATTTGCTTTTTAAAATCTTCAAACAAATCCCGGCTGCGGAGCTGATTTCTGATTTCGGGAAAATTTGTCATGTTAATCTAATTCGAAAGCAGATGAAAAATATACATAAACTGCAAAAGTACAACTGGGATTCCAATTCATAACAGCTTGAAAGAAACGGGGTACCCAGCCTGCAAAGTATTGACAATCGATTTTGGTGTTAACACCTCGACGACACCATCAGTCTGAGCAGTGGCCAAAGAATAACCAAATGGCGACCACTGATACA
>Ga0075019_10000816_pt1 | contig 17636 bp, 13 predicted proteins | sample ColStrG_CSR_2013_FD_71473 | JGI IMG/M metagenome (GOLD analysis project Ga0075019, IMG submission 71473) | Freshwater sediment microbial communities in response to fracking from Pennsylvania, USA - Cold Stream Run_MetaG_CSR_2013 | ecosystem: Environmental > Aquatic > Freshwater > Creek >...
ACCTGCCGAAAAGGGATGCCCGCCACCACCGAGGCCTTCCGCAACCTCCAGCACTTCGATGTGGCCTTTGCTCCGCAGACTGACCTTGTATTCATCGGGCGAGTCTTCGCGAAACAGAACGGCCGCCTCTAAAGTTTCAATGTTCATCACCATATCGACAACATCGCGTGAATCATCTGGTTCAAGATTGTAATGAAATAAATCGGCGTCGCGAATTTTCAAAAGCGCCAATCGTCCCTCGGCAAAATATTCGATCTGTCCCAGAGCTTTGGCTAAAAAAGCCATTTTGTGGACTGTCTGATTGCCAAACAAGCCGCGGTGAATTTCCTCTGGCGCGATGTCATGTGTGAGCAGTTCGGCGGCAATTTGATGCGACACTGGCGAGTTGCGAATGAATCGATACAACTGGGTGTCAAAAGTGATGCTGGTGTAAAGGGCCCGAGCAATTTGTCGGTCGAGCGGAATCTGCAAGCCTTTGATCAGCATGTAACTCATTTCGCCGGTGCTGGCGGCGCGGGTGTCGATCCAGCTTTCGGGGCTCGGTGCTGGACCCATTTTCAAAACGGGATGGTGGTCGATAAACGCCATCGCGGGCTTCATTTTGAGAACCGCCGAAAAAAGGGGCTCCACCAAACGTTCATCGTTGGTGTCAAAAACCAAGAAGAGATCCACCTTTTCAGGCAGCGTGGTATTTTCCGAAAAAAAAGCGATGTGCTGCTCCGAATCCAGGAAGTGATATTTGCGGGGGGTTCCATCAACATTGACGATGCGGACATTCTTGCCGATTTTCTTGAGGGCATAAAAAACGGCGAGCTCGGCGCCAAGGCCGTCGCCATCACACTGGCGGTGCGTGGAAAGAAGAATATTTTCACTTTTGTGAATCAGGTCGACAACTCGCTGCAAAAAAGACTCCCCTCTTGATGAGTTTAGTCTTCATCTCAGGCGGCTGGGAAGAATCCTTTCCCAAGCCCAATCGAAGGTCGCAATAATGCAGCGCAGAATATTCCGCCTCGAATTCATCAGAAGTCGATTGCTGTTGAGCATCAGGAAGAAGGCTGATAGAACTTTCGCCCTCACAAGACCAGGGGAGGGACCTTGATGTCCACTCAGACGACTTCTGACAAATTTCCAATCACTCTGCATGGCAAAAACATGCTGGAGAGCGAATTGAAGCGCCTGCTCCATGAGGAGCGTCCTTCAGTGATTCGTGCGATTGAAGAGGCTCGCGCCCATGGCGATATCAGCGAAAACGCAGAGTATGATGCGGCCAAAGAGCGTCAAGCCATGATTGAAGGCCGAATTGCTGACTTGCAAAACAAAATTGCAACTGGCGAGGTCGTGGTTCCCAGTGAAATCAAATCGGACCGCGTGGTTTTTGGCGCAACGGTCACAGTTCAGGACCTCGACTCGGACGAAGAGTCCACCTATCAAATTGTCGGAATCGATGAAGCTGACGTGAAGGGCGGCAAGATTTCGATCATGTCACCTTTGGCGAGGGCCCTGATCGGCCGTAAAAAAGGCGAAGTGGTCGCAGTCAAAAGCCCCAAGGGCGAAAAAGAATACGAAGTCGTGAGTTTTCTGTTCAAATAAACTCTGAGAGTTGTCAGACTGTGGGGGATGGCAGTGTCCCCCGATCGCAAATCCCTTCAGAATCGCGAAAAAGAACTCGTCGCCGAGCAGCCCGGGCTTGCCGTGAGCATTGCTGGAGTTTTGCTCGCAGTGTTCATGGGCTTGGCCGTGCGTGCGGCTTTGTCCTCTGAGCGAATTTTCGAGCTTGTTCAGTCAGCAGCCGCAAAAGCCGATCCACGTTTTCAGCATCGAATTGGCTCCGCCTACATCAGTCTGGCGGATGGAATTTTTCCAGAGTTGGCCGTGGTGATTCACGATGTTGTTGTGGAAAGTGACGAGCTCTGCTGGATGGGACCTCTTCTTGAGGTTGATGAACTCAAGCTCCCAGTTGATCTGTGGCATTTGGTTCGCGGTGAAATTCATGTTCACGAGGCCGTGGCCGGGGAAGTTTCTCTGTCCTTGCGCAATGAGCTTGCCAAATGTGGCGCCCATTCTGGCGCAAGCCAGTTCCCAGCGACAGCGACTGAGGGAGGGCGCTCACCGGCACAGAAAAGTTCAAGTGCTTGGGATCAGCTGGCGCAAAGTCAAAATTCGATAGACACGATTCGCATCAATCGGCTGCGTGTGCACTACCTGCCGGTGCTGTTCAGTTCGTTTGAGATTCGCAGTTTGGAAGTCAATGTTCGCAAGGCTGGAAATCCTGAACTTGAAGCCACCGGCATTCTCAGCCTGGCGGGGGAAACCCTGTCCGGAGATTACTCCTCGACGGCTGCTTTGCGTGTGGAGTTGGTCTCGACACCAGCGCAAATGTGGTCCCTCAAGGTGGACGGCAACTGGCGTGAAGGTCAGTATGATCTTCAAGCGCAGTACTATCCGAGTGACCAAGACGTGCAACTGACTTTTGGAATGAATCACATCCCGCTCAATCAACTTCTGCCGCTGTTGCGCAAGTATCACATGTTGAATTCCGACTTCAATGGTCGCCAGACATGGCTGACGGCCCGAGGGCGATTCGTCGGCCCTGTGGATCATCCTCGCGAGCCCCTCCAATTGGATGTCGTTCGTCTCGAAGGTGCGATTGGCGAAATCGAAGTGCAGCGCCTGAAATTCACCAGTCTGCGTCGATTTGAGTTCGATCCCTTCGATGTGGATATCAAGTCTCTGCAATTGGATGGCCTGATGACTTTTTTAAACTCGTCCCATCCTTCGCCAGTTTTGGGAAAGCTGGGTGTCTTTCAGGGGCAAATGCGAGTTCAAGATCCGCAGAATATTCGTCTTCGCGGCGAGGCCTCGGGCCTTGAGGTTATTTTTTCCAACCGTGGTCAAAGGCAGGCGCAAACAATCAGCTTGATCGACGGTGAAGCAACTTGGAAACAAAACAAATGGAATCTACGGATTGACCACGTGCGACCGCATGAAGGAATTTTTCTTGGCGATCTCAATGTTGAGGCCGATGGGCGTTGGCACCGAGTGGCCGTTCGCAGTCACATTGACGAGTTGGGGATTTCGCCGGCTGTCCAAAAGATTCTGACAAATGGCGGAGGGGTCGGTGCCCTGGCAGGCGACGTCTCGGCTGTTCTCGTCGCGGGACATCTTCAGGATTTGAGTGGACACTTGAATATAGCCGATCTGGACGTCGAAAAAATTCGCATGCACAAAGTGCGAACTGCATTTTCGACTCAGGATCAGCAAGTGATTCTGGATTTGAAAGCACAAACCCTGAATTTCGCGGAAGAGGGTGAGCCCTTGCAGTACATTCGCTTAGTGTCGAGCAATCCGATCGCTGCGACTGAGTACTCGAGTCTTTCGGCAGTGATTAAAACGCGTGGGCTGCGCGACTTGAGCTGGGACGATTTGCGACTCCAGGGGTCGTCCGGCCTTCTGCGCTCGAGTGGCGGCTGGAATGAGCAGTCAGTTTTGCACGGCACCATTCAGTACCTGGGCAAGCCCCGGGCAAGTTTCGAAATTGGTGGCGTGCGGGATCGCCCCGAGCTTCACAAAAAATAGAAATGTTCCGCGATCACTGAACCGGAATGGGTTCTGGCAAATCCATCTGAGACTGGTCTTGCAAGTTGCTATTGTCATACACGTTGGGCGCGTTGACACGGCTGTCCGGGCGATGATTGACGGCGGGTCTGGGATTCTGAACTTTGGCAGTTTTGGTTTTAACGCCCAGATTCTCAACTTCACGTTGGTAGTCATCTTTCAGACTGCGCAGGCGCTCTTGGTAATCTTTTTTCAGACGTTGAATCTCAGCGCCTTTGTATTCATTGACGCAGTCGCGGTAGGTGTCTGCGGCGATCTCCTTGGCCTTGGCGCGACAGGTGAGCTCGGCTGAATTTTCGCTGGCAAAAACACCGACGGAGCTGTTCAAAGTCAGAAATGAAAATCCCAGAATCCAGAATTTCAAATTCATATTCACCTCGCTTGCATCCGCACGAGGGTACAAGAAAGGTGCCAGAGGAATTCAAGGCTCAGCCTCGTTCAGAGACCCTGTTGGGCAGCTGGGCACCAGCCGGAGTCTGAAAAAAATTCAGGGGTGTCTTACAATCAAAGGCCGAAGTGGCCCCAGCAAGAGGTCGGGCCTTAAAAATTACTGCCCCATCCGGCCAGATCAAAATCGACCTCAGACTTGTCAAAACGGAGAATCAGTTCACCAGTTTGAAAACCTTGCATCAGGGGCCAAAATGAAATGTCGACTCGGCATTTTTGCTTGGGTGCTAGCAACTGATCACAGTCAGTCTGGGCGTCATAGCCTGCTCCGCCGATATTGAAGGCCGTCATTTTCCAGGGGACAGTTTGGTCGTTGGTGATGATGTACGAGAGCTCGGTGCGAGTGTTGACCCGAACGTTACCAAAGTTCACTGACAAGGATTCGACCGGAGTGGCGTGGGAAATCTGTGTTCCGACAGTGGTGAGCAGAAAAAGAATCGCGGGCAATTTGAAGAGATTTCGGCCTGACATGTTGGGGACTCCTTTGCAGGTTCGGTTTTGGTTTTGCAAAATCCTTTGCGACCTTCAGTATTTACATTTGAGGTTGCCTGAATTGGCGTGAGGATTCAAGTCTCGGGTGCTCTCAATGTTGGGCTTTGACTTGGAGTGCAAAAGTCGAATTTGTTGCAAGATGCAACAATCTCATTGTGCAAGTTCTTCGGAACAAGGTAAGAGATTCTCATGACAACGAGTGAGGGCACAAATGACTGAATCTTTAGGGTGTGACGAGGGGCTCGAAAGCCTCCCGTTGGCGAGGCCTCAGGGCCTCCAATTGAATGACAGACTAAGCCTATTTTCCATTTGGCAAATTCGCGCAGCACTTGGCGTGGTCCTTTGCCTTTGCACCAGCAACTTTGCGATGGCAATTGAAACCAGTCCGACGCTTGCTGCGGGTCGAATTTTCGATCTGAAGTCTGCAATTGCTGTGGCTCGCGAAAACAATCCAACTTTGAAGCAGTATCGCGAGACCATCAATCAAGCCACGGCCAGTTCCGACCTCACACGCACGGCTTTGTTTCCTGTGTTGAATTGGAATATCAACGCGGGGCCTGCGCAAAACTCGACTTTAAATGTGGCGTCTCCGCTCTTTGGGGGAAATTCGTACAACTATTACAACACCAATCTGCAGCTCATACAGCCGCTGTTTGTGTATGGCAGTTTTTCGGCTGTGGACAGCGCTAAGTTTCAAGTCGACATCAATCTGAAGAACGTGGAACTGCAGGAGCGCAGTTTGGACAGCCAGGTGATCCAGGCCTTCTACAACGTCATCTACAACAAAAATCTTTTGCAATGGCGCATGGAAACCAAGCCTGTCGTGCAGAAGTCTTTGGATGTTTCGACCTATCGTTACAAGATTGGTCGAGCGCAGCTCCTTGACGTCTTGCAAGCCAAAACCCAATTGGCCAATTTGGAGCCCCAGATCGAACAGGCGCGGGCCGCGTTTGAAGCGGCAGGGGCGCAGCTTGCGACTCTGCTGGGATTGGAAAACATCAAGTCGATTTCGGTGCGCGGCAAGATGAAAACTTTGCTTTTCAAAGATGTCGTTCGCCGTGTGGACCTGAAGAAATATTACCTGCCTGAGCTCGAGCAAAACAAGTTGCAGATTGATCAGTTGGTGAAGGCTCGCGATGTCGAAATGGGCAAATATTGGCCGACGGTGAAATTCACGGGCACCTACGGTCCGACAGCCTACAGTCAGTCAGACCTGTGGAATCCGAATGCTGTTGCTTGGAGTGCTTATATCAATGTGACGTTTCCCCTGTTTCAAGGTTTTGGATCGAAATATGATGCGGCTGTGTACACGTCTCAGCAGCTGCAGTTGATGCATGTTCGCAAGCAGTTGGAAGAAACGATCTTCAACAATCAAACGACCAATAAGACGAATTTGGATTCGACTGAAGTGTCTTTGATTTCGGCTGTTTTGGCAGACAAGCTGGCTGAAGAGTCCTTGCAAGAGGCGATTCGCCAGTACCGTCTGGCAACGATCGATTTTCTGCAATTTCTGACCATCCAGCAAACTGCACTTTCGACCAAATCGCAGGTTGAACAATTGAAATATGCAAGTATCGCAGCCTATGCAAATTACTTTGTGGCGATGGGGCAACCCCTGAACCAACTGGTTGATCTATTGACGGAGGAAGAGGGCAAATGAAAAACAATTCGCGGTCTTCAATGCTGGGACGTCTGATTTTGGCGCTGACTTTTTGCTTTTCGATGTTCGCACACGCAGCGCCGAAGCCGTTGAGCCCTGGCAACGACGGTGTGGAACCGATTGTTGTGCCTCTAGCCGTCCAGCCTGTGCAGATGGAAATGGAAGCGGCTCCGCCTTTGCAAAAAAAGGCCAGCTATTCGGTGGGTTTTTCGTCCTGGTTGCCTCGCAACTTGAACATTGCATCGGTTGCACCGGCACCTGATTTTACCCAAGTGGACTTCCCCGAGGTTTCATTGAATGTTCTGTCCCAGTGGAATTTTTTGGAACGCCTGACGTCTCGAATGCAAGCTCACGGAGAGTGGCTTGTGGGCGCCGCTTACGAACAGTTGCAAAGAAGTGGCCCGGGCGGATCACAGGTTTTGCATCTGAGCTCATTGCGCGTCGGTGCAGGAGCGCGCTGGGTTTTGTTAGGTGGAACTCTGCAGCCGCAGGTCCAAGTGGCTGTCTTGCCCACGTGGATGACTTCTCAAGGTTCAGTTTTGGCGCCGGATGGACTGAGCGCTACTGGTCTCCTGGCTGAAGCCTCAGGACTGGCTCTTTATTCTCCAGGTTTTTTGCGAGGAGCCGCGGACGGGGATGGAGGAGTCGGTCTGGGGTTGCACCAAACTCTGGGGCGAATCAACGGCAATGATATGAGCGGCTTGGGTTATGATTTGATTCTTCGCCAAAGTTTCTAATCGGCGCAGGGAGACTTCGATGCGAGTCCCAAAATCAAAAAAGCACGACCAAACTCGGAGCCCTGAACGGGACCTCGGTCAGCTTTTTATGGAGATTGTGCCCGAAGCCATGCGTGAATTTCGCGAACATGTCCGTCGTGCTCGAGGCTCCAATCTCAGTCTTCCCCAATTTCGCATTTTGGCGATCCTGTGGCGCTCAGGAGAAACCAATAACAAGAGTCTGGCCGAGCATTATGGAATCAGTGTCGCCTCAACCTCACGCATGGTCGATGCTCTGGTGCAGATGGGTTTTGTGGCGCGGCAAGTGGCGTCCTCCGACCGCCGTCAGGTGAATCTGAGTCTGACTCCGCTGGGTGCGCAGGAATTTGCCTCAATCCGAAAAAAAGGCGCCGCGGAGCTTGACCAGGTTTTTCAGAAAATGGCGAACAAAGAGCGGGCGCAGCTTATCGAGGGGTTGGAGTCTTTGCGTCGTTGTGTTCAGATTCTAGCTGATCCCGAAGGCGGATCCGTCGACGCAAATTTACAAACAGATGCACCGGAAAGAGGGTCGCGATCGAAGCCCCAAAAAAAGGCTGGATTGCGGAAACCGCATGCCGATGAAAATCGATGGACGTCACCAACAAGGTCCAGCTGAAGCAGAGAACACCAACAACATGAAAAAACAACAAAACTCGAACCCATTTCACTTGCAAACCGACACTGCGAATTTCGGTGGTTCGCAACACTCCGACAATCAAAAAGACCACGGAAAAAAACAAAGTCAACGCGGTCAGAATTTGATGTGGCAACGGCAGGTGCCACCACGACTGCAAGTGCTGCAAATCGAAAAGATGCTCAACAGACAAGGGCAGGATCGACTCGGTCAGGTTCATCAAAGATTGTCCTTTTGGTTTCACCGCAATGAAAATTCATACCACTCAAGCTCAAGTCACTCAAACTTAAGCCAGGTGGAGTTGTCAAGACCTGGAGGTCAGCAATGAGCTTGTCAGAAATCTCCATTCGACGGCCTGTGTTTGCTTGGATGTTGATGGCGGGTCTTATTGTCTTCGGTGCCCTGTCCTTCACCCGCATGGGCATCAGTCAGATGCCAGATGTGAATTTTCCTGTCGTGAACATTGCTCTGCAGTTGGATGGCGCGGCCCCAGAGGTCATGGAAACTGACGTGGTCGATATCGTCGAAGATGCGGTCATGGGAATTGAAGGGCTGAAGACTGTGAGCTCCAGCACCAGTCAAGGCACAGCGAACATCACCTGTGAGTTCAATATGAACCGCAACATCGACGTGGCATTGCAAGAGGTGCAGTCGCGTATTTTGCAGGTGAACAACCAACTGCCCTCGGCTCTTTATCCGCCGGTGATCTCCAAAACCAATCCCGAAGATCAGCCGATCATGTGGGTGATGGTCACTGCAGATGACAAAGTTCCGCTGTATCAACAGATGATTTACGCACGCAACACGCTCAAAGATCAGCTGTCGGTGATTGATGGTGTGGGCTCTGTGACTCTGGCCGGTTATGTTGACCCGAATTTGCGGGTGTGGATGAATCGTGACAGTCTGAAAAAATTTGAACTGACCTCAGCCGATATCGCATCGGCAATCCAAAGTGAACAGAATGAGCAGCCCGCTGGGCGAATTGAGGCGCCGCTTCAGGAAATGAATGTGCGGATTTTAGGCGAGGCCAAAACGCCAGCTGATTTTGCGCAGATTCGGATCAACAGCCGAGGGGGATCGATCAATTATGATCCCATTCCATTGTCACGGGTGGCGCGAGTGGAAGAGGGCATCTCGGACCTGCGTGCCATTTCCAGATTCAACGGCAAAACTGCTGTGGGTTTGGGGATCGTCAAGCAGCACGGTTCGAATGCTGTGAAGGTTTCAGAGTCCATCAAGAAGAAAGTGGCCACCATGCGCCAGTTTCTTTTGCCCGGCTACGCTTTGGACATTCAGTTGGATTCCACGCAGTTTATTCGCGATTCTGTCGAACAGCTCAATGAGGCTTTGCTTTTTGCCGCTCTTTTGACCGCCGTTGTTTGTTTTCTCTTTTTGGGTTCGTGGTCATCAACCTTCAACGTCCTGTTGTCGATACCCACTTCGATCGTCGGTGCGTTTACTGCGCTTTATTTCTTTGGTTTTACACTGAACACTTTTACTCTTTTGGGTTTGAGTCTTGCGATCGGTATCGTGGTTGACGATGCCATTATGATGTTGGAAAATATTGTGCGCCATTTTGAAATGGGTAAAAGCAAGCGGAAAGCAGCGCTTGACGGATCCAACGAAATCACCTTTGCTGCGATTGCCACAACTTTGGCAATTGCAGCGATTTTCATTCCCGTCATTTTTATGAAAGGCGTGGTCGGCGCTTTCTTCTATCAATATGGCATCACCGTGACGGTCGCGGTCTTTTTGTCACTGCTTGAGGCGGTGACACTGACACCCATGCGAAGTGCCCGTTTTTTACATTCAGCTAAATTTCAGCCCACCTGGATGAGCCGCACGATGGACAACGCTTTGGAAAAGCTGTCGCACAATTATCGCCAAGCTCTGGCGGGTTGTTTGCATCACCGTTTTGCGGTCGTCGCGGCCTCGATTGTCTTATTCGCGGGATCCTTAATTCTGGTCAGTCGCTTGCCTCAGGAGCTGATCCCACCGCAGGATCAAGGGTATTTCCTTTTGAACCTGAAAACGCCTGTGGGAACTTCGATTGAAGCGACAAATCAGGCTTTCAAAAAAGCCGAGGCCACGATTCGTACCTTTCCTGAGGTCACTGATATCTATTCCACGCTTGGGAATTACGAGCACAACAACATCGTCAATGCTGGAACCGTCTATGTGATTCTCAAGGACGCGAAGGCTCGCCAGAAAAATCAAACGCAGATGATGCGCGAAATTCGTGAAAAGGTTCAGGCGCTTGATCCCCAGTGGGCGGTCTTCACGCAGGATCTGTCTTTGACGGGCTTCAGCGCGACAAGGGGATTTCCGGTTGAGTTCACGGTGGATGGGCCCGATTTTGCGAAGGTTCGCGACTTCACGACCCAAATCAGCGCGAAAGCTGCGCAACAGGGATTTCTTCAAGATCTCAACATTGATTATCAGGACGGGATGACAGAGTTGCAAGTGGTCCCGAATCGAATTCGGGCTGCGCAACGGGGAATTCCAATTGCCAGTATCAGCCAAGAAGTTCAGAGCATGATTGGTGGAGAAATTTTCAGTGCGAACACGGAATACCCGAAGGACGGTCATCGTTACTACATTCGGATTCGTGCCGAAGCTGATCAAACCGCGCAGATTGAGGATTTGGGAAAGCTTTTTGTTCGCAATAACCGCGGCGAGGTCACCTCGATTCAAGGATCGGTTGATGTGCACACCGTGAAAGCTCCCCAGGTCATCACGCGGGTGAACCGTCGACGTGCGATTCCAGTTTTTGCCAATGTCGTGGATGGGAAGTCACAGCAGGATGCTTTGAAATCGGTGCAAGAACTTGGCAAATCCCTTTTGCCGGACGGTTATTCCGTGAAAATCACGGGCAGTGGCGCCGCGTTTCAAGAGGCCTTCGATGGGTTGATCTTTGCACTCCTGCTTGGGGTTGCTGTGGCCTATCTCATCTTGGCGTCGCAATTCAACAGTTTCATTCATCCGGTGACAATCTTGATGGCTCTTCCTTTCAGTCTGACGGGGGCCCTGTTTGCGCTTTCGGTCACTCACCAAAGTTTGAGTTTGTTTTCGATGATCGGATTGATTCTGTTGATGGGGATTGTGAAGAAAAACTCGATTCTTTTGGTGGATTTCACCAACCAAAGACGGACGGAAGGTTTGACGGTCACAGATGCACTTCTGGAGGCCTGTCCTGTGCGATTGCGACCGATTTTGATGACCTCGATTGCAACGGTGGCCGGAGCCATTCCGGAGGCGTTGAATTTCGGTCCCGGTGCTGAGACTCGGATTCCAATGGCCATTTCGATCATTGGCGGTGTCACGCTTTCGACTTTACTGACTCTGTTTGTTGTCCCTTGTGTCTACAGTCTGTTTGCAAAACTGGAGCGTCCCGATCTGGATGATGTGGAAGAAGCTCGGCTGGCGGGGGGGCAATCGATATGAGTTTGGCAGAAGTCTCAATTCGTCGGCCGGTTTTTGCATGGATGTTGATGGTTGCGATTCTGTTGTTTGGCGCGATCAGTTTTCTGCGTCTTGGGGTCAGTCAACTGCCGGATGTGGACTTCCCTATGGTATCCGTTTCAGTGAGTCTTCCAGGCGCGGCGCCCGAGGTCGTTGAATCGCAAGTGTTGGATCCCACCGAAGATGCGATCATGGAAATCGATGGGATTCGCCAAGTGAACTCTTCAGCCAGTCAAAGTTCAGGCTCAATTTCAGTGGAGCTGGAACTGGATCATGATGTGGATGAAGCCGTCCAGCAGGTGCAAAACAAAATCAATCAAGTCCGCAATTTGATGCCGACATCTCTTTACCCTCCGACTGTCCGCAAATCTAATCCTGAGGACAGTCCGATTCTGTGGGTGGCTCTGACGAGCACCAACAAAGATATTCAGCCGATCGAATTGATGATTTATGCCCGCAATGTGCTCTTTGATCAGTTTGCATCGGTACCCGGTGTAGGCAACATCGCCCTGGGCGGGTATGTCGATCCGTCTTTGCGAGTGTGGGTGGATGTGAACAAGTTGGATCAGTTGAATCTGACTTCCGATGATCTGATGCAATCCATCACCGACGGACATCATGAGATTCCGTCCGGGACGATCGTCAACTCCAAGCAAGAGTACAATGTGCGAATGATGGGTGAGGCCACTTCGGTCAAAGAATTCGGTCAGATTCCGATTCTGCAACGTCAGCACCAAGGTCCGGTTTACAATCCCATCACTTTGTCCCAGCTGGGCACGGTTGAAGAGGGCACTTTGGATGTTCGCAAACGAGCACGATTCAACAGTGTGCCGACGGTCGCTCTGGGAATCGTCAAGCAGCATGGCTCCAATGCGGTCGAGGTCGCGGATGCCGTGCGCACCAAGTTGGAAACGGTTCGCAAGTGGCTGCCGGCGCAGTACCAGCTGAACGTGCGCTCTGATAACACGCGCTTCATCAAACAATCCGTGCGCCAACTGCTTTTCACTTTGGGTTTGTCGGCTTTGCTGACCAGTATCGTGTGTTTGCTTTTTCTGGGATCCTGGACTTCAACGCTGAATGTGCTCTTAGCCATTCCGACTTCAGTTGTCGGCGCATTCACGGCTTTTTACTTTTTCCACTACACTCTGAACACCTTCACGCTGTTGGGTTTGAGTCTGGCCATCGGAATCGTAGTCGACGATGCGATCATGATGCTTGAGAATATTGTGCGCCACCGGCAGATGGGCAAAAGTAAACGACGGGCCGCAATTGACGGTGCCAATGAAATCTACTTTGCTGCGATGGCGGCCACCGTTGCCGTCGTCTGTATCTTTTTACCTGTCGTGTTCATGCAAGGAGTGATTGGTCGCTTCTTTGCTCAATTTGGAGTGACCGTGACAGTTGCGGTCTTGTTGAGCCTGCTTGAGGCTCTGACCCTCACGCCGATGCGCTGTTCGCGGTATTTGAAGGTCGAGTCTCAACCCAAGGGTTGGGCAGGAGTTGCGGATCGAACTTTTGATCGACTGGCGCATGGATATCAGAAGATTTTGACCGTCCTGTTGCAGCGACGCTGGTGGACTTTGGCCGTCGGGCTTTTGGTTTTTGTCGGTGGGATTTTATTGGCCCGGCAGCTTCCCAGTGAAATGATGCCACCTCAGGATCAAGCACTCATTCTTTTCCGCTTCAAGCTTCCGGTGGGTTCGGCTTTGCCTTTGACGGATTCGAAAATACGTTTGGCTGAAGATTATCTGCGTCAGCAAGCGGAAGTCGAAGGCGTTTTTTCAGCGGTGGGTGGTTTCGGTGGCGATGCGGTCAACCAAGGCATGGCCTTTTGCACGTTGGTGGACAAAGACAAACGAAAAATGCGGCAAGTGGATCTGATTCAAAAGTTTCGCAAGGATTTAAAATCCAAACCCGAGTTTAAAAAAGTCGAAGTTGTGGTGCAGGATTTGTCGCTGCGGGGTTTTGCCTCGGGGCGCGGTTTTCCCGTTGAATTTGTTGTTCAGGGGCCCAATTGGGAAAAGTTGCGTGAGGTGACAAACAAGATCATGGAGGCTTGGCGTGGATCAAATGTCTTGACGGACGTGAACACAGATATCCAAGCCAATATGCCTGAGGCCCAAATCATTCCCAACCGAGAAAAACTGGGACGCCACGGAGTCAATCTCAAGACGGTCACTGGAGTGATCAATGCGCTCGTGGGTGGAGCGATCCTCAACGGGCGAACGCTTTACCCCAAAGATGGGCATCGCTATGCGATTGAGTTGCGTTTGTTTGCGGACCAAAGAGACAAGGTCCCCGATCTTTCGCGAATCAAGCTGCGTAACAATCGGGGTGAGGTTGTTCCTCTTTCCGAACTTGTGGACATCAAAACAGATCCCAGTTTGATGCTGATTTCACGAATCAATCGGCAACGAGCGATAACCGTGTATGCGAACCCGGCTGTCGGCGTGGCTCAACAAGATGCGATGACCAAGGCTGATGCCTTGGCGCGCGCAGCTCTGGAGCCCGGTTACAGCATCGAGGCCGCGGGAAGTTCCAAAAGTTTCAAAGAAAGTTTTCGCAGTCTGTTTTTTGCCTTGGGTTTGGGAATTTTGGTGTCTTATATGGTGTTGGCAAGTCAATTCAACAGCTTCATCCATCCGATCACGGTGTTGATGGCTTTGCCGTTTAGCTTTAGCGGAGCCTTCTTTGGATTGTATCTTTTTCATCAGTCGATCAATATGTACAGTTTCATCGCTTTTATTTTGTTGATGGGAATCGTGAAAAAGAATTCAATCCTTCTGGTCGATTACACGAACCAAGTTCGCAATGAGGGCGAAAAAGACGTCAACAAAGCGCTTCTGGCCGCGTGTCCCGTGCGCCTGCGACCGATTTTGATGACCTCGGTGGCCGTTGTGGCGGGGGCTTTGCCTGAGGCTTTGGATCTGGGGCCAGGGGCTGAGGTCACAATACCAATGTCAATTGCCATCATTGGCGGAGTCATCGCTTCGACTTTGTTGACCCTGTTTGTCGTACCTTGTGTTTACAGTCTTTTTTCGCGGCTGGAACGCCAGGATGCCTTGGAAAGCGAGTCCGTTGGAACGGGACTTGGTCAAACCGTATAAGCCTGATTTGCAAATCTTACGGACTGTGAAAATCTTGACTTCTTTTGATGTCAAGCCTATCTGAATGTGTCGCAATTTCCAACTCAGGAGGCTCTCATGAGCGGTCGCGTTCAAATCAATATCAGTTTGCTCAGCTCGGTTGTTACTCTGGTTGCCCTGGGTTGTGCACCCGATCGTTCGCAAAGCAGCTACCGTTCGCAACAGGCGCAGGCGAATTACCAGCAGTACAAAGCTGTTGCGACAAGTTATTCAGGCTCCGCAAATTCGGCGCTGGATGGGCAGCAAGTGGGTTCGGCTCAATTGACCTTGCAGGCCACCTTGAACGCAGTTCCTTCCGCCGATGGCTTGGGTCAAGAACAACAGGCCGGAATGAGCGGAATTTTGGTGATCAAGGGCTTGCGAAACACTTCGATGACTTTCACGACGATCAGTTATGATCCCGACCAGCACACGATCTCGGCGCAACCCACAATCACCGATTACTCTGCCAACTCTTCAACCGCTGTGCAAAAAATCAACTTGTTTGGCACCATCAACAACGGCCAGTTTTCGGGTCATGTGGAAATTCAAGGAATGGACTCTTATGGTCTGTTAATCGAAACGCAGGCGCAAACGAACTCAATTGCTTCGATTTACTCCGCAAGCTCGTTGCGGGTGAAACAACTGTCAGTCGTCGATACAATCTACCATGGACAGGTGCAAATTCCTGCGGTTTCGGTCAACGGCAATCTTTTGCCTGCAACCACTGCGGCAGTTGAGATGAGTTTTTCTTCGCAACCTGCGTCTGAACTTGAAAACTTTTTTGATCTTCTGTCCAGCCGCCGATTGGTGATGGTGGTCTTGACGACCAAAGGTGGCTCAGTCATTGAAGACACTTTGAATTTGACTGGCTACATTGAAGAGCAAGACTCGGCGACACAAGTTCTGCACGTGAACAACAACAGCCAGGCTGCGACAGGCGTGCCGAAGGTTGAGCTCGATTGCACAAGCGGACTGTTTCCATCGGGCGCGACTTCGGCTTACGGCTGGAGCTGCACCAAAAAGACTCATGTGGGTTCGACTCAATTCGTGGTTCTTCCCTAACTGTTGGAATGGAGAAATTCATGCGTCAGATTTTCTTTTCAAGCCTCCTCGTTCTGACCACTCTGTCGGTGGATCTCTTGGGAGCCGATGTTCCGCCCGCTCCGGCACAGTTTGTGGTGAATCCAGACTCGATTCGTCAGCAGATCCTCGTGAACAACCAGAGCCTCTATGCCAGCTACCTTTCTTTGAAAGATGCCAAGGATAACGTCGATCAAGCTCGCGGCAATCTTCTGCCCAGTCTGTCCATCTCAGGAACCAACCTGGCGGCCTTTGTGTTCGGTGGCCCCGGATTCATCCTGTCATCGGTGCAGTTTCTTCTGCCGTTCTTGATGCCCGCGAATTATTTTGCTCTGGATCAAGCCAAAGAGACCTTTTACGCCAACATCGTTGCGTATCGGATTTTGGAATTGAACACGTACAGCTCGGCTCTGTCTCTTTATTACACGATTCAAACCGACGTGAACTTACAGAAGATCTATCAAGAGGAAGCCGACAACTTGAATCAGATCGAAAAAGTGAAAGAGTTCCAATATCAAGTTTCGGGAACGATCAGCCCTTCGGATTTGAGCCAAGCTCAAGTTGCGGCGGATCTGGCAGCGATTCAGGCCAGCCAGTACGCGGGTAAAGTTGCAACCGAGATTGCATCTTTGCGGCAGGCCCTGGGGATCAACAACGTCAACACGCAATTGGTCCTGGCACCTGCTCCGATGCCTGAGTCTCCGGCTGAATCTTTGGACGTCGCCACTGTTGCGAAACAGGCCATGGCGGCGGCACCTGAAGTCGAGCAGATCAACTATCTTTTGCAAGCTGCTGAAAAAGGTGTTTACGCGAAGGGACTGAGCTTCATCGGAAATTCAACTCTGTCGGCGCGTTCGGGTGGATCGGGCAGCAGCGTTGACACCAGCAGCTACGCTTTGGGACAGGTGCTCAACATCGGCATCGGAATATTTCCAACAGTCGAGATCGCCGACCGGGCCGTCGAGGAAACTCAGCAGCAACTGGCCTCTTTGACTCAGCAGCAGACTTCGGTGATTGAAGGAACCCTGGGCAACCTCAAGCAGGTGAAGTTTCAGGGTGGTCTGGCAAATCAAGCTGTTGGAGATGCGCAGGCTTATTATCAGCTGGTGATGCAAGAGTACCGCAATGGCGAGCAGCCGCTGCTGAATGTGCTTTTGGCGCACTCTCAGCTGACTCAAAGTTCAATCGCGCAATTGCAGTCGCAAATGAATCTCAACATGCTGCGAGTGACCCTCCATCGCGCCTTGGTGACAGCGCAGTTTGCTGACATCAAAGGTTGCACGGCCACTCCGGTGGAGGCCAGTGGCAGCTTTTGGGATATTTTTCGCACCAAGCCCGTGGCCAATTCGTTGGACTCCTACTGTCGCGAAGGTGGCGTCAACGCTCCCACTGCGAATTGATATCACAAGGACTGCGACCTTCTTGCCACTGAAGTTGGAGAGATTTCAAATTCACGATGGGTTTTTGCCAAGTTCGGGATCCAGCTGTTACAGCTTGGTTTTGAAATGGAGCTCGTCGTGAAATTTGTCGGATGTCTTTTTGTTTTTATGGTGGTTCAGGCCCAGGCCGTCGTGGGGACGGATTCCTTTCCCCTGTTTCGGACAAATTTCAAATGCGTGGCCGACCTGGAGATTTTTCCTACATTTGTCTCGGCCGTGACGGACCCCAATCATGTCGTCATTAGTTGGAAAGGCCAGCCGGATCAAGTCATCATCAGTCGCTCGCATCAAACAGACGCGAATCGCGTTTGGGAGTCTGAACAGACGATCTTCGCTGTGACATTAAAAAAGAGTGAGTGGGGCAATTATTACAACGGAAGTTTCGGCTTTCCGACACTGGATGCAGCCTTTCATCCGGATTCACAAGGCATGGCTTGGCTGCCCCTGTGGTGCTACGAAAACTCTGCCAACTGACACGCTGCAATCGAACGTCATGAATTGCGCAAACGCTCGACCGTCGTTACAATTCAAAAATGTCTTCAAATCCAGTTCGTCTTGCCATTCTCTGTTTGGGTCTTTGTTTGAGCGTGTCGCCTTGGGGAACTTCGGTATGGGCATTGGCTCTGGGCGTGCTTTTGGCGCTGACGGTTGGCAATCCGGTCCCGCAGATCACCAAAGAACTGACGCCAAAGCTTCTGTCGTACTCGATCATCGGCCTCGGTGCGGGGATGAATTTGGTGACGGTTGGTCAGGCGGGATTGGCGGGTTTGGGATACACAGTCGTGAGCATCTCGCTCACTCTCATGGTCGGTGTCTTTCTGGGACGTGTTTTGGGTTCAGAGAAAGAGACTTCACTGCTGATCTCAGTCGGTACGGCGATCTGCGGAGGCAGCGCGATCGCCGCCATTGCTCCCGTTCTTCGTG
>Ga0075019_10000818_pt1 | contig 17608 bp, 18 predicted proteins | sample ColStrG_CSR_2013_FD_71473 | JGI IMG/M metagenome (GOLD analysis project Ga0075019, IMG submission 71473) | Freshwater sediment microbial communities in response to fracking from Pennsylvania, USA - Cold Stream Run_MetaG_CSR_2013 | ecosystem: Environmental > Aquatic > Freshwater > Creek >...
GGCGTCTTTTTTGGCGGCAGCGGCTTTGAACCTGCTTTTTGCGCCAGCGCTGGCCCGGCCAGACTTTTTGTCAGACATTGAAAATCCCCACTGAAAACGTTCCACCGCAATAATTTTTATGAACCTCTGTCCATTTCGCGCCATTAAAACGCATGGATGGGCGTTGGCCAATCACTTATTTGCCTGTATTGACCTAAATTATACCATAGTTTGTAGTGCTTTTTTGAAAGTCTCGCTCATGTCGAACCTGAGAGTTTTAGCTTTATTTGGTCTGGCATTGGCCTTGGGCGGTTGCGCGGGCGATACTAATTCATTTGAACATCTCGCGGCTGGGTCTGGTCTCGCGACCGCCCCGACTGAGGCCAAGGACTTTGTCAAGGCCTCGCGCCCGGACCCCGCGAAGCTCGACTATGTTGCTGTGGGTTTTGATGAGAAAAAACGCGCCACCGCGGTGCGAACAACCGCCGAGGTCGCGGCCGATGACCGCTCGCTCCGCGCCGCCTCTGCAGCCGCGCACAGTAAGGCGGGAAATCCGCTCCCTGCCGACAAATCAAATTCACCGGGAAAAAAGCACAAGAAGCCCATCGAAGACCCAATTTTGGCACCAAAAAGCAATTAGCCTTTGCTGAAAACCGGCGCTTGATGCTAGGAAACTTTTGGGTGTGATCAGCGCCGCCTGTATGATTCATCCCCAGATATCGAGTATTTAGGACAGTTCCATGACCGATTTTCACAACACCCGTCGCCTTCCGCCCTATGTTTTTGAGCAGGTCAATCGTCTCAAAGCAAAAGCGCGCGCGGCAGGTGCGGATATCGTCGATCTGGGCATGGGCAATCCCGACCTTGATGTGCCGCGCCACATCAAGGACAAACTGATCGAAACCGTCAACAAGCCGCGCACAGACCGCTATTCGTCCTCTAAGGGCATTCCCGGTTTGCGCCGCGCCCAGGCAGCCTATTATGATCGCCGCTTTGGCGTAAAACTCAACCCTGATACGCAGGTCATAGCTACGCTTGGCTCGAAGGAAGGCTTCGCCAATATGGCGCAGGCCATTACTGCGCCGGGCGATGTGGTGCTGGTGCCAAACCCGTCCTATCCGATTCACGCCTTCGGCTTCCTGATGGCGGGCGGCGTGATTCGCTCGGTGCCTGCCGAGCCAACCCCGGCTTATTTCCCGGCGCTGGAACGCGCGATTATGCACTCAATCCCCAAGCCGATTGCGGTGGTGGTGTGCTATCCGTCCAACCCTACGGCGATGGTCGCCGATCTCGATTTTTATCGTGATCTGGTGGCTTTTGCCAAAAAGCACGACATTTTCATCCTCTCTGATCTGGCCTATTCTGAGCTTTATTTTGACGGCAATCCGCCACCATCGGTGCTGCAAGTGCCAGGCGCGATGGATGTTTGCGTTGAATTCACCTCAATGTCGAAAACATTCTCGATGGCCGGTTGGCGCATGGGCTTTGCGGTAGGCAATGACCGCCTGATTGCAGCTTTGGCCCGCATCAAGTCCTATCTCGATTACGGTGCCTATACGCCGATTCAGGTGGCGGCAGCTGCGGCGCTGAACGGGCCGGAGGCCTGCATCGAAGAAATGCGCCAGACCTATAAAAAGCGCCGCGATGTTATGGTGGACAGTTTTGGTCAGGCGGGCTGGGATATTCCCTCGCCGCTGGCGTCGATGTTTGCCTGGGTTCCTGTGCCGCAAAAATTCAAGCACCTCGGCTCGCTAGAGTTTTCCAAACTGCTGATCGAAAAAGCCGATGTGGCGGTTGCTCCGGGTATCGGATTTGGCGAGCACGGCGACGATTATGTGCGTCTGGCTTTGGTCGAAAACGAACAGCGCATCCGTCAGGCGGCGCGCGGTATCCGACGCTTTTTTGATGGCGCGGACCGCACTTTAGACAATATCATCCAGAAATGAGCAAAGATTTTGGGGGCGAAAGCCCCCATTTTTCATTTCAACGTCTCAAACAGCATCTTCTTGAACGCGGCATTGTCCAGCGTCCAGCAAATGTCGGCTTGGTGAATTTGTTCACCCCACACTTCCATATTGTTGCCGTCGCGGCTGACATTGAGTTCATCCACCACGGTCATGCCGCGCGTCATTTCGCTTAACGTCTCGATCTCGACAAAATGGCGGCTCCAGCGGGTGCCGACGTCCTTGTTCAACGCCACCGCCATGGCTGTCGGGTCGGGCAGGGAGATGCCGTCCTGCCCAGTCTGGGTTTTGAACGCTTTGCGGGCGATGCGGTTGCATTCAATGGCAAATTTCGCCCGCTCGGTGCCAAAGCCCAAAACCTGCTGGATTTCCGCCTCATGCAACACGGCGTCATCACGGCTGACCTGCCAGCCGACCATCTCAATCGGCAGGCCTGAGCGAAACACGATTTTCGCTGCTTCTGGATCGACCCAGATATTATATTCGGCGGCGGGGGTGACATTGCCAACGCAGCAGGGGTTGCCGCCCATAATCACGCAGCGGCTGACCTTTTTGAAGATGTCCGGCTTTTTCAATACGGCCAGCGCAATATTGGTCAGCGGCCCTAACGTGACCAAAACCAACCCCGGATGCGCTTCAATCGTGTCGAGAATAGCATCGACAGCATGTTTAGTTTCGGGTGCACGCAGCGGGGCAGGGTAGTTCATTTCGCCCATGCCATCCGCGCCGTGAAACCATGATGCATCGAGATGCGTCCGCATCAGCGGCTTGTTGGCGCCCGAGTAAACCGGAATGTCTCTGCCACAGATTTGCGCGGTATAGAGCGCATTGATGCTTGCCTGAGCAGCATCCACATTGCCGGCCACAGTGGTGATCGCGGCGATTTCAATGTCGGGTGCCATCATCGCCATCATCAGGGCAACCGCATCGTCGGAGGCCGTATCGGTATCAATCAAAAACAAGCGTTTCATTTTTGGTCCTCGTCAATGTGCCCGCGCTGCCGCATCCACGCTGCATTCAATTCGCCGCCAAAAATGAACGTCGCCGCCAAACTATAAAGAAAGGCGATGGTAATAATCGCAGAAGCCAAGCCCGCATAGGTGGAAACATAATTCCCGGCGAATCGCGCCAGATAGCCAGCAAAAATATCGCCAGTGACCAGCATCAACACCAGGTTGAACAAGATTCCCAGCCAAATATCCTGCCATGAGCGGTGCCCGTGAGGCAGAACTTTATGTGCGACGATCAATGCCACCACAACGACCAAACCTGCAGCGGCAAATCGCAACAGGGTCACAATCTGGGTGAAACGATCAAATGCCGGCAAATAGCGCAGCAAAATGGCCCACAGCAACGGCCCCAGAACCACCAGCAACGCGAGTATCAGCAGAGCCAGCGCACCGATCAGCACATAGACGGTTGATTCGAGCCGTAAAAGCCACCACGGCCTAGTTTCGGTGCCGTCATAAGCGCGATTGAGGCCAATTCGCATCGCTTCAATGCCATTCGACGAAAAATAGATCAGCAAAAGCACACCAATGGTCAGCAAATCGCCGCGACTTTGCATCAAAACATTGTGAATCTCTGTTGAAATCGGTGCGGAAGCCTGTGCGGGCCAGCTTTCAAACAGAATGGGGATGACTTCGTCGGCCAATTGCTTGGAGCCAAAAAAGCCGGCCAGCGACGTTACAAAAATCAGGAACGGAAACAGCGAAATCAAGGCTGAAAGCGCGACATGACTCGACATGGCCCAGCCGTCATCGGCCACAAAGCGATAGTAGGCGTCGAGAAACAGTCGAAAAAACCGCAAAAGCAGCCCGTCCTTCTCCGATTCATGCTGCAAATTGCTCATCGCTTTTCTTGATCGCCGTATCGAAATCGGGCACAAGCAATTGCCCGTCGAAATTTGGGCCTGCCCGTAGCACAGCAAATCTAACCCAGGTTGTTTCCCATGTCTTCACCGCTTCGCGTCGGCATCGCCGGACTTGGCACCGTCGGTGCTTCAGTTATCCAGCTTCTGCGTAACCAGGCCAACGCCTTGAGCAGCCTGACCGGCCGCGCGATTGCTGTGACTGCCGTATGCGCGCGTCACAAAAGCCGTGATCGCGGCGTGGATATTTCCGCGATGAAATGGTTTGACGATCCGATTGCACTAGCAAAATCGGCCGAAATTGACCTGTTTGTTGAACTCATCGGCGGTGATGAAGGCTCGGCGCGTTTGGCCGTAGAGGCCGCGCTTGAGGCCGGAAAGCCGGTCGTGACAGCCAATAAAGCCTTGCTGGCGAAACACGGCATGTCTCTCGCGGCACTTGCAGAGGATAAACGAGTGGCCCTGGCCTTCGAGGCTTCGGTCGCGGGCGGCATTCCGGTGGTCAAAACCCTGCGAGAAGGGCTGGCTGGAAATTCGATCCTGCGCGTCTACGGCATTCTGAACGGCACCTGCAATTATATACTGTCGAAAATGGAGTTAGAGGGCCTCTCTTTCGAGGAGTGCCTCGCCGAGGCGCAGCGACTTGGTTATGCCGAGGCGGATCCCACTTTCGACATTGGCGGTTTTGATACAGCCCATAAGCTGGCCATTTTGACCAGTCTGGCCTTCGGTTCCGCCATCGACGCAGAAGCCATTCATATCGAGGGCATCCAGTCGATTACGCTGGCGGATTTGCGTTCGGCTGACGAACTCGGCTTCCGCATCAAATTGCTCGGCGTGGCCCAGCGCACAGAAAAGGGTATCGAGCAGCGCGTTCATCCCACCATGGTGCCAAAATCTTCGCCTATTGCTCAAGTGATGGGCGTGTTGAATGCGGTCACTATTGACGCGGATGCGGTGAAAGAATTGACACTGGTAGGCCCCGGCGCAGGCGGATTGGCAACAGCCTCGGCTGTCGTGGCGGATATCGCCGACATTGCGCGCGGCATTCGTTCGGCACCCTTTGGCCGCCCGGTTGGCGAACTTGAAGTTGTCGAACGTATTCCGATGCAACGCCACGAAGGTGGCTATTATATTCGCCTTATGGTGCATGACCGTCCCGGTGCAGTTGCTGCGATAGCGAGCCGAATGGCTGAGCGCGGAATCTCGCTGGAAAGCATAATGCAAAGGCGTTCGTTAACCCCTCGTGGATATTCTGCCCCCAACGGCCCGGTGCCGGTGGTTTTGATTACCTATGCGACAACAGAGACGAGCATTCGTGAGGCTCTGGAGAATGTTGTGGCGGACGGAACCATAGCCGAAGCGCCCCAGTTGATTCGTATCGAGCGTGAGTAAGTCAAACCCGATTTTTGCCTAAGGACTCTCCCTGTCATGACCGACCTTCTTATTAAACAGCAAGACATCATCGAACGCATTTTGACTCTGGAAATCGTCCGTGTCACCGAACGAGCCGCCGTTTCCGCCGCGCGCCTGCGTGGTCGTGGCGACGAAAAGGCCGCCGATCAGGCCGCTGTGGACGCTATGCGCCGCGAACTCAACCGTCTGCCGATTGATGGCGAAATCGTCATTGGCGAGGGTGAGCGCGACGAGGCGCCAATGTTGTTTATCGGTGAAAAGGTCGGCACCAAGACCGGCCCGAAAGTGGATATTGCGGTTGATCCACTGGAAGGCACTACGCTTTGCGCCAAGGACATGGCTGGCTCGATCGCCGTCATGGCAATGGCACAGGCGGGCTCGTTGCTGAACGCACCGGACGTTTACATGGACAAGATTGCCATTGGTCCGGGCTATCCGGCGGGAATCGTCGATCTGGACTGGACTCCGGAAGAAAACATTCGCTCGCTGGCCAAAGCCAAGGGTGTGAAGCCGGGTGAGATTACGGTGCTGATTCTCGACCGTCCACGCCACCAAAATCTGATCAACGCCTGCCGCAATGTCGGTGCTTCGATCCGCCTGATCTCTGACGGCGATGTGGCAGGAATTATTTTCACCACCCAGTCTGACAAGACCGGTATCGATCTTTATCTGGGCAGCGGCGGAGCGCCGGAAGGGGTGCTCGCGGCGGGTGCATTGCGCTGCGTTGGCGGCCAGATGCAGGGCCGCCTGATTCTCGACAGTCAGGCCAAGATCGAACGCGCCCGCACCATGGGCATCATCGATCCGAACAAAAAATATGACATGAAAGAGTTGGCCAGCGGGGACGTCGTCGTTTCAGCAACCGGCGTCACTGAAAGCGCACTGGTTGACGGCGTTCGTTTTCACCGCGATGTTATCGAAACCGAAACCGTGATTTACCGCTCGCTGACCGGCACCGTTCGTCGCATCCGCGCCGAACACCGCAATATGGGCAAGTTCCGTCTGGATTAAATATGACGATTGTCAGGGATATCACAAAACAGGACAGGGCGGCTTGGGAGCCGCTCTGGTTGGGCTATCAGCGCTTTTACAAGGTCGAGTTTCCAGCGGTCGTAACCGACGCCACTTTCGCCCGTTTTTTTGATGGACTTGAGCCTGTCCACGCTTTGGTGGCTGAAGCTGACGGGGAATTGCTCGGCTTTGTCCATTTCCTGTTCCACCGTTCGACCTGGCTTTTAGGCCCAACGTGCTATTTGCAGGACCTTTTCACCAGCGAAGCGGCGCGCGGCAAAGGCATAGCCACCCAATTAATTGAAGCGGTTTATGCCCGCGCCAAAGCGGCGGGTGCCTCTCGTGTCTACTGGAATACCCACGAGAGCAATTCGACTGCCCGTGCCCTTTATGATAAGCTGGCAGACCGCACTGGATTTATCCAATATCGAAAGATTTTTTGATCTCGTCAGCCCTGACAACCTTACAATTTAAAACCTCCGCGCGCGGCAAGACATGGCGTAGCCGCCTTTCGCCGCAGCAGGACGCGCAAGCGCTGGCGATTGCCCAGCAGCACGACATTCCGGATATTGTTGCGCGGGTGTTGGCTGCCCGAAACGTAACGGCTTTAGACGCTCCCGGCTATCTTGACCCCAGCCTGCGCCAGTTGATGCCCGACCCGGACGTATTGGTGGACATGCAGCCGATGGTTGCGCGTCTGGTGGCTGCGGTTGAAAGAGCCGAAACCGTCGCCATCTTTGGCGACTACGATGTCGATGGTGCCTGTTCGGCCGCTCTGCTGGCGCAGTTTCTGGACTCTGCCGGTTGCAAGACAATTATCCATATTCCCGACCGGATATTTGAGGGCTATGGCCCGAATTCGGCGGCCATTGAGGCCTTGGCCGGAGAGGGCGCTCAGCTTCTGGTTTGCGTCGATTGCGGCACCACAAGTTTTGAAACCTTCGCCGACGCAAAAGGTGTTGGCCTTGATGTGCTGGTCATTGACCACCACCAGGCCCCGGAAAAATTGCCCGAAGTGGCCGCCCTGGTCAATCCAAACCGTCTTGACGATATCTCCGGTCTTGGCCACCTCTGCGCCGCAGGCGTGGTTTACATGGTGCTCGTCGCGCTGAATCGCGCGCTTCGTAGATCAAGCTCCTGGCAGGGTAGGGCTGCGCCTGACCTGCTCGCCGCTTTGGACCTGGTGGCCTTGGCAACCATCGCTGACGTGGTGCCACTGATCGGCCTGAACCGGGCTTTCGTGGTCAAGGGCCTCGCCGTCCTGAAAAACCGCGAACGTCCCGGGTTACGTGCGCTTATGGACGCAGCGCGGCTCGACGGACCACCAACCGCCTACCATCTTGGCTTTCTGCTCGGCCCTCGCATTAACGCGGGCGGGCGCATCGGTGACGCTGTCATGGGGGTGCGCCTGCTCACAACTGCGGACGAAGGTCTTGCTCAAAGATGGGCGCGGGAACTTGACCAGTTGAACCGCGAGCGCCAAGCGATTGAGACGGCGGCCCTCGCTGAGGCGGAAGCTCAGGCTCTGCTTCAGGTCGGGCTGGAAACTTCGATAGAAGGCGTTCTCGTCGTGGCCGAGGAGGGCTGGCATCCCGGCATTGTCGGTCTGGTCGCAGCACGTCTGAAAGAGAAATTTGCTCTGCCGACCTTCGCCATTGCCTGGAATGGCGCGAGTGGCACCGGCTCTGGTCGCTCTATCACCGGCGTTGATCTGGGCCGGGCCGTCAGGCACGCTGTCGACTCAGGGTTGATCGTCAAGGGCGGCGGTCACGCGATGGCGGCTGGCGTCACGCTGACAAGGGAGCAACTGCCAGCCTTCAAAGCGGCCCTCTCGACCGCACTGTCCGCTGAACTCGCCATCGCGCGGCAGGACAGCAATTTGCCGATTGATTCTCTGCTGGGCGGGGCAGGACTTCAGGTTGAATTGATTAAACGACTTGAAAGTGTCGGGCCATTTGGCTCCGGCAGCCCTGAGCCATTGTTTGTGATTCCGGATTTGCATATTCTGGAGGTGATGGAATTTGGCACCGGTCATATGCGCTTGCGTGCGCGCAGCGACGACGGTAGCGCTTTGAAAGCTGTAGCATTTCGCGCCGCCGGAACCGCTTTGGGGCAGGCCTTGCTGGATGCTCGCCACGGTCAAAGCGTGGCCTTGGCGGGTTCGCTTTCGATTAATCATTGGGGCGGGCGAGAGGAAGTGCAATTTCGTGTCATCGATCTTGCACATAAGGGGTAGACAAGCGCCCCTCGGCTTTCTATAAAGCGCGTACTTCGCTTCGCCGAAGTGCCGAGATAGCTCAGTTGGTAGAGCATGCGACTGAAAATCGCAGTGTCGCTGGTTCGATTCCAGCTCTCGGCACCACTCTGCCTTTTTCACATATTCGGATTTGTTCGCAAACGTCCGAATTGCCTCAAAAATCAATGACTTAGCGGGCGATTTGGAGCTAAATCCGTTCGCGGGCGTCCGTTTTGGTGCGCTTGTAGCCGGTGAAATTGTTGGTAGATTCGCTGGTATCTTTTCCATGCCACAAAATCGATACCGTAAAATGCTCGTTGATATGCAAATCAAGAACGTCAAACCGTCTAATTTCGGACTGAAATTTGAGCGATAACTTCAACCTGTATTTGCTGATCAGGCCAAGCCGATCGAGGATGCAGGTCACAACTTTGCTGGAAAACGAAACACACTGTCTCTTGGTGCTTATCCCCAAGTTTCTGGCGTTGAGGCGCGGCGGTTGCGAGACGAAGCCAAAGCCAAGATCAAAGCTGGCCAAGACCCTGCCCATGACAGAAAGATGGAAAAGCTCACCAAGGCCACCTCTGATGCCGTGACATTCGACGTGCATGAAATTTGAGCCTCGGGAAAAAATTGCCCGCGAAAACGGCATATTTGCCCACCGGGTTGTTCATAGCCGTCGCTCCACTACGGGTTTCGTTCTGGCATGAACATTGCTGGTTACTTTTTGTTGCAAATTTTGAGGATCGACTAATGAACAGAAAAGCATTTTTCGCGGGAATGATTGTGGCGCTTATTTTAATGGTTCCGGTGACGACATCGACGATGGCGTTCGCAGATACTTTGGCCGATGTGGCGGCCCGCGGAACCATTCGCGTTGCCGTGCCGCAGGATTTTCCGCCTTTTGGCAGTGTCGGCACCGACATGGCACCTCAAGGTTACGACATTGACATGGCGAATTTGATTGCCGGAAAGCTGGGCGTTAAGGCCGAGCTGGTGCCGGTGACCAGCGCCAACCGCATTCCCTATTTGCAAACCAACAAGGTTGATCTGGTCATTTCCAGCCTTGGCAAAAACGCTGAACGCGAAGCGGTGATTGATTTTACCGCCGCCTATGCGCCGTTTTTTAATGGCGTATTCGCCCCTGCCAGCGTGACCGCCAAAACAGCCGCTGACCTGGCCGGCAAAACCATCGGCGTGACCCGCGGCGCGATTGAAGATCTCGAACTGACCAAAATTGCGCCCGCAGACACGGTCATCAAGCGTTATGAGGACAATAACGGCACGATTTCGGCATTCTTGTCGGGGCAGGTCGAAATTGTCGCCACGGGCAATGTGGTTGCGGCGGCTATTTTGGCGAAAAATCCGCCAAAACGTCCCGAACTCAAATTCCTGATCAAGAACTCTCCCTGCTATATCGGCCTCAACAAGAATGATCCGGGCCTTGCAGCCAAGGTCAACGAAATCATTGCCGCAGCAAAAAAGGACGGCTCGCTGAATGCCATCGCGCAGAAATGGCTGCACACCGACGTTCCTGCTGATTTGTAAAAGCTCTTGGCTCCGGATCATTATTCAGATGATCCGGTCTTTATCTGTCTCGGGAGTTTGGGGTGAATTATCATTTCAGTTTTAACTGGCTGCTGATTTATTATCCGGAATTGCTGAAAGGCATCCGGATAACCGTTCAGCTTATCCTGATCGGCGCTGTGTTTGGGGTGAGCCTTGGAATAGCCTGCGCCTGGGCGCGGGCCTTGGGCCCCGCCTGGCTCAAGCCGGTTGTCACGGCCTATGTTGAACTTATTCGCAATACGCCCTTCCTCATTCAATTGTTTTTCATATTCTTTGGTTTGCCGTCGCTCGGGCTGCAAATGGGTGAAACTTCGGCGGCGAATATCGCCATGATCATTAATTTAGGGGCCTATAGCTGCGAAATTATCCGAGCAGGGATCCAGGCCACACCAAAGGGCCAGTTCGAGGCCGGTGTTAGCCTCGCCATGACGCCGTTTGAAACCTTTCGCTATGTTGTTGTGCTGCCATCTTTGCAGCGAATTTGGCCCGCCCTTTGCTCGCAAATCATCATTGTGATGCTAGGTTCGTCGGTTGTCTCGCAGATCGCTGCTGAGGATCTGACCTTTGCTGCAAATTTTATTCAGTCCCGTTCGTTCCGGGCTTTTGAAGCCTATTTCGTCTCGACACTGATTTATCTGGCCCTGGCCGTTTTGCTGCGCCAAGTGTTGAAATTTATCGGTGGGCGGCTGTTTCCCCGCAGGGCGCCGAGATGACCGAATTCTCGATTTGGGATATTTTGCGTAATCTTCTGCTCGCCGCGCGCTGGACGATTATGTTGTCGCTGGTTTCCTTCATCGGCGGCGGCCTGTTGGGGACGCTGTTGCTGTTTATGCGAATTGGCCGCAATCGCGCCGGACAGATTTTTGCAAAAATCTATGTTGAAGTGTTTCAAGGCACCCCTTTGTTGATGCAACTGTTTCTGGCCTTTTTCGGGCTCGGGTTATTCGGCATCAGTGTGCCGTCCTGGCTGGCGGCCGGGGTTGCGTTGATATGCTGGACGGCGGCCTTTCTGGTTGAAATCTGGCGCGGCTGTGTTGAGGCCATTCTCAAGGGCCAGTGGGAAGCCGCCGCAAGTTTGGGTATGGGGTATGTGCAGCAAATGCGTTACGTGATTTTGCCGCAAGCCCTGAAAATTGCGATCCCGCCCACGGTGGGCTTTTCAGTTCAGGTGGTCAAAGGCACCGCGCTGACCTCGATTATCGGCTTTGTTGAACTGTCCAAAGCCGGAACCGTTGTTACCAATGCCACCTTTCAACCCTTCACTGTCTATGGCCTTGTGGCACTAATCTATTTTGCGATCTGCTGGCCTTTGTCGAAATCGAGCCAAATTCTGGAAAGAAAACTCAATGTCGCTCATCGAAATCACTGAAGTTCGCAAGAGTTTTGGCAGCAATGAGGTTCTCAAAGGCATAAATCTTAATGTCGAGCCGGGCGAGGTCATCGCGATTATCGGCAAAAGCGGTTCGGGCAAATCGACATTGCTGCGTTGTATCAACGGGCTTGAATCGATCAATGCCGGTTCCATTTCTGTGGCCGGTGCACAGCTTCTTCCCGACGAATTGCATCTCAAGGCGCTGCGTCTGAAGGTGGGGATGATTTTTCAACAGTTTAACCTGTTCCCGCACCTCACAGTCGGCGGCAATGTCATGCTCTCGCAATCCGTGGTGAAGAAAACGCCCCGCGCGGAAGCTGAAACCCTTGCACGCGCGATGCTGGAGCGTGTCGGGCTTGACGCAAAATTTGATGCTTATCCGGATGAATTGTCCGGCGGTCAACAACAGCGCGTTGCTATAGCGCGGGCGCTGGCGATGCAGCCCATCGCCTTGCTTTGCGATGAAATTACCTCGGCGCTGGACCCTGAACTGGTGGGTGAAGTGCTGGCCGTGGTGCGGTCACTGGCGGCAGAGGGCATGACCCTGCTGATGGTGACCCATGAGATGAAATTTGCCCGTGATGTCTGCTCGCGGGTGGTGTTCATGCATCAGGGCCGCGTCCACGAGATTGGCCGCCCGGAGGACGTTTTTGCAAATCCGCAAACGCCGGAATTGAAACAGTTCCTGGGGATGCTATGATGGAATTAAAGAAACCTACTTCCGAATTTTGATTGAACGCCCCCATGAAAAACCCTGTTTATTCCGACGGTTTTATCAGTGAAGTGATAAGCTTGGCTTGGGCCGATGAGGTTTCTTTTGATCAGATCAAACTTAGATTGGGGCTGGCTGAGGCCGATGTGATCAAACTGATGCGGGGAAATCTCAAAGCTGCAAGTTTTAAAGTATGGCGCGCGCGTGTTTCAGGCCGGAAGACCAAACATAGCAAGCTGCTGCGGCCACTTTCAGGGCCTATATTGTTGGACTTATAAATCGAAACTTAGCTGGGCTTTTGACGTTTTTGCCACCGGTTTGCGCTTGGGCTGTTTGGCGCGGCTGCCAAGCTTTTGATTAACGCTGCGTGCACCCTCTCGAAACTCTGGCGCTTTACGGCATGCGCTGATCTGCTCGCGTGCAAATTTGATCGCGGTGTCATGATCGACAATCGGTGCGTGGTAGGCCGGGGGCGGCTCCGGCATACGCCAAGGCTCGTGAATCCATTGTGCCGAAACATCTTTGAGCTCAGTCACATAGCGGCGAATGAACCTGCCGTCCGGGTCGTGGTCAAGCGATTGCTTCACCGGATTATACATCCGCACCGCATTAATCCCGGTGACGCCGGATTGCATCTGGAACTGCGAAAAATGAATGCCCGGTTCATAATCCGTAAAAAGCCTTGCCATATGGGGCGCGGTTTTTCTCCAGTCCAGCCAGAGATGATAGCTGGCGAAAGACACCAACATGGCGCGCATGCGAAAGGTAATCCAGCCATTGGCGTGCAGGCTCCGCATGGCGGCATCAATCAGCGGATAGCCGGTATGTCCCGAGGCCCATGCGTCAAAATAGTCCTGCCGGAAATGCGGCTCGCGCATGCCCTCAAAGGCCGAATGCATGCATCGAAACTCGATCTGTGGCTGCTGTTCCAGCTTTTGCACAAAATGGCAACGCCAAGCCAGACGCGAGAGAAATACGCCAAGATTTTTACGCAAGGATTTCGAGGCGTCGTCAGTATGGGTCGCCAAATCCGCCATCCGAGCCTTGGTCGCCTGTTCAATTTCACGCACAGACAGAGTGCCAAAGGCAATATGCGCGCTCAAACGGGAACAATGGCGCGCTGAAGTGCCGGGTTTAGAAATAGTCAGCATATATTTACCAGCGCGCTCCTGAAGAAAGGAGCTTAAAACGCGCATTCCTTCCGCCCGCCCGCCGCTTTGAACCGAACCAATCGCCTCGCCAAACATCGGATGGTCTTTTGCCGGGCGCGGCTCGCTGGTGATATCGGCGGCCATGATGAGGTGTGGCGGGGCAGGCGTGATTGGTTCCGCCATACGCCTGTCCCGAATGGCGCTCCAGCCATTCCGGCTTTTAAGCCGGCGCACCACACCGTTGGCGGGCGCTTCGTGCCACTCGATCTCGTGGGCTATACACCAGTCCAGAACCTGTTTGTCACGGGCAAAAGTCCAGCCATTGCCGGTTTCTTCATGCGACCACAGCGTGACTTTACCAAACTTCTGGCGATGCGCTTCAAGCATTTCAACCGCATTTCCAATACGCAACACGAGTTGCGCGCCGCGTGCCTTGAATTCACGTTGTAAATCGCCAAGACAATCATGGATGAATTGCCAGTGCCGCCGCGACGAATCCGGCAAGGCCCAATAGTCAGGCTCAACAATATACAGCGGCAAGATCGGCCCGCGCGCGGCGGCATTTGCCAGCGGCACATGGTCATGCAGTCGCAAATCCCGCTTGAACCAGACAATATTCACGGCCTGTTGCATGCGTGCGAACTACCCAAAACGCAACATAAGTTTTTGCAGGCTTGGCCGCACCCGCAAAAACGCCAGATAAAGCCGCTCAAGAGTGGCCAGAACAAGCGGATTTTGTGCGGCCAAACCAAGCGGCCGCAACAACGGAATGGCCCGCCACATCGCCGCAAAAGCCGCTGCGCCGGAAACGAGTTCTCCATCTTCTGCCGCGTGAAAGCGCGCCAGCAATTTACCCCGGTCAAGGGGGCAAAAGGCGTCCGGCCAGGCAACATCGACAAATTCGATGGCCCCAGCCTTGTCGAGCCGCCGCATCAGCGCTATCTCGCGTGTGCACAGCGGGCATGAACCATCAAACCAAACCATAATTTTTTTCATTGTCTGCATGTAGGAAAAATAGCGGGCTTGGCCAGCCCTCTTGCCAAAAAAAGGAAAATATGAGTGTGAAAATTGCAATTATAGGGGCGGGCATGGCCGGTCTGGCTTGCGCCACCAAACTTTCCGGCTCGGCTGCGGATGTGCACCTGTTCGATAAAGGGCGCGGCGCAAGTGGGCGCATGGCTTCGCGCACCAGTTCCAGCCGTTTAGGCGAGACCACATTTGATATGGGCGCCCAATATTTCACAGCCCATTCCGCCGATTTTGCGGCGCAGGTGAGTATATGGCACCAATTCGGCCTTGTCGCTCCCTGGGCGGCGGCGGGAGATGGAGCCTATGTTGGCGTTCCTACAATGAATGCGCCGCTAAAGCATATGGCTGAAAAATTGCCCGTCACGTGGTCGGCAAAAATCGACTCATTGCAGCGCAGCGCGGGACAATGGACGCTTAGGGGCGAGGCTTTTGAAGCGGCAGGTTTCGACCTTGTGCTGGTGGCGATTCCGGCCGAACAATCGGCGCAATTGTTGCAAAACCATGCTCCGGATTTAGCCGGGCTGGCCAGAAAAGTGCCGTCGGAGCCGTGCTGGACACTGATGGTGAGCTTTTCCGCGCCGCTGTCGCTGCCTGAAGATGTTGTGCGCGATTGCGGCCCGATAAGTTGGGCGGCGCGCAATAGCGCCAAGCCGGGCCGTTCCGGCCCCGAAAGCTGGGTTATCCACGCCACACCCGAATGGTCAAAACAACATCTGGAAGACGATAAAGACAGCGTCTGCAATGATATATTGGGTGAATTTTCAAGAGCCTTGAACATTTCCCTGCCGGAAGTGGCCGGGGTCGCGGCGCATCGATGGCGATTTGCGCGTTCCGGCAAGGCAGGCGTCAGCCATTTATGGAACGCCGGGCAAGGCTTGGGCGTTTGCGGTGACTGGCTTCTGGGCCCACGAGTGGAGTGCGCCTGGACATCAGGCAACACTCTGGCGCAGGCGGTCAAGCCGTATCTGGACACCGCCGGAACGGGCGCTTAACGTAGGATTATGGAGAAGAACATGAGCTTGGATCGACGCCATTTCCTGACCGGCGGAGCCGCCCTTTTGAGCGCGGGTTGCGCTGCGAGGCCGGAGTCTCCCCTCGTCCCTGTCGCACCGATTTCGCTGGTGAGCGCCTTTAGCGGCTATCGCCTTGGCACGGGGCGGTTTCAAATTCCCATTGTCGGGGTAAATCGCGGCTTGAGCGCAAAATTGAACGGGAATCTCCACAATAATATGCTAACATTCTCCGAGGATTTCCTGTTCGATGATGGCGAGAAAAACCGTCTCACATGGCGGTTTAAAAAGACCGGCGCAAAAACATGGTCGGGCCGGCGTGAAGATGTCATCGGTGAGGCGCTTGTCGAGGAAAGCGGCACGGAAATTCGCCTCAGCTATGAAGCTGACGTGGTGTCGAAGGGATCAACAAGCCGTTTGCAATTTGCAGACGTGATTTACCGCCTTCCGAACGGCAGAATCATTAACAATGCCGTGTTTAAAAAGGCCGGTCTGCCAATAGGTTCTATTCATCTCGAATTTAAGTCCTCATAGAACAATAACCTGAACCGCAGGATGACCAGGTCGAAAGGTTTTGATTGTCTTAAATCAACTTTTGCTGTCAATGCCGATTTCATGTCTGAAGGCGGCGGCGTCCTGCTGGATTTCCGCGCGACGCGCAGCGGTCATTCTGGCAAGACTGGCATAGGGCATGGCCATGCGCGGATTGCCTTTGAGGCGCTTCTCGTTTTCTATCAAAAAATTCCAGTAAAGCGAATTGAACGGGCAGGCGCGGGCACCGGTTTTGAGCGCGGGATCGTAAAAGCAGCCGTTGCAATAATCCGACATTCGATTGATATAGGCTCCCGATGCAGCATAGGGCTTTGAAGCCAGCAAGCCGCCATCCGCATACATCACCATGCCATGAACATTAGGCAATTCCACCCATTCATAAGCGTCAAGATACACCAGAAGATACCACTCTTCGATCTGGCGCGGCTCCACCCCCAGCAGCAGAGCGAAGTTGCCGGTAATCATCAGCCGTTGAATATGATGGGCATAAGCCGTGCGGCGCGTAATATCAATCACCTGTCGCAAGCAATTCAGATTCGTTTCGCCGCTCCAATAGAACGAGGGCAGGTCGCGCTGCGCCTCAAGTGCATTTTTTGCCGCATAATCCGGCATTTCCAGCCAGTAGAGCCCGCGCACATATTCGCGCCAGCCCAGAATCTGCCGAATAAATCCCTCCACCGCATTGAGTGGTGCGCGGCCCGCAGCATATTCCGCCTCAGCGGCGCGGCACACTTCACGTGCGCCCAGCAAACCAATGTTGAGATAGGGTGATAATAAACCGTGAAACAAAAAATCTTCGCCCTGTTTCATTGCATCCTGAAAATCGCCGAAAGAGGGAAGACAATCGTTAAGAAAATGCTCCAGCGCTTCCAATGCACCGGCGCGCGTCACCGCCCAGCCGAACGGCTCCGCCGCGCCGAAATGACGGGGAAATTGACGCTCAACCAGTTCTATAACTTCAAGACTGATCGCGTCCGGCGCAAACCGCAGCCGTTTGGGCGCTGCCAAGTTTTTTGGTAAAGTTTTTCGGTTTTCCGCATCAAAATTCCATTTTCCTCCCGCCGGCTCATCCCTTTCCATCAAAAGACCGGTTTTACGGCGCAGCTCGCGATAGAAAAATTCCATCCGATAATTTTTACGTCCTTTGGCCCAAGCGGCAAAAAACGCTTGTGAAGCATAAAACCGCGTATCCTGGCGAATTTCGATCGGGCAATCCAGCGCCCAATTCTCGAACATTTGCATCACCCGCCACTCCGAGGCCTCAGTGACGATGATGCGCTCAGGCCGATGCCGCGCTATCGCGCGGGCCAATTCCCCGGTAAATGTGCCGCTGTTTTGCCGGTCTTCGAGTGCGATATAATCGACGTTAAAGCCCGCATCGCGCAATTCTTGGGCAAAGTGGCGCATCGCTGAAAACACAAACACCAGTTTTTGTTTGTGATGGCGTACAAAACTGGCCTCTTCAGCCACCTCAACCATCAAAATCACATCACCTGCCGCAACATCACGCAGGGAGGACATTTCGCTGGACAATTGGTCGCCCAAGACAAACCGTAGCGTGCTCATTTCGCGCTTCGACATTTGTCAGAGCAATATTTAACCTCTGTCCATACTTTTTCCCATTTTTTGCGCCAGACAAACGGTCGTCCGCAGGCCGCGCATTGCTTTTGGGGCAGGTCGGATTTTTTACGCATTTTTGCCATGATAATCTTACGTGCGTGGATCGAAACTGGACTA
>Ga0075019_10000830_pt1 | contig 17459 bp, 25 predicted proteins | sample ColStrG_CSR_2013_FD_71473 | JGI IMG/M metagenome (GOLD analysis project Ga0075019, IMG submission 71473) | Freshwater sediment microbial communities in response to fracking from Pennsylvania, USA - Cold Stream Run_MetaG_CSR_2013 | ecosystem: Environmental > Aquatic > Freshwater > Creek >...
TTTGGAGGCAATTGCAGCAATGAGTTCATGATCGAAAAAATATCCCCCTTTGAATTCGGGGTAGTGAGTGTTAAGAGCCAGCGCGATTCTCGCGACAGGGGCGTCGATCCCTAACCTCCAAGGCTTGATATCTATATTTTTGATATAACCTGTAATGAGATACACTTGACGGCTCTTGAAATGGCTGGTTGGCTTCATGAATAGTACTTTCTTCAAATTCGCTCTGGTGATCAACTAGGAAATCCTTAAAACCAATTTATGCTCAACTGACCTGAATTTTCCTAACCGCAAAAATGAGGCCAAGAGAGACTCCGTATCGCAGATTGATTACTTCCCCGAAATAGAGCGCAGCGAAGATTACAAAGACGACAAGTGAAATCGCTTCTTGCATGATCTTGAGCTGATAAGTCGACAGGACTTCGGAGCCAATTCGATTTGCTGGAACCTGTAACATGTACTTAAAAAATGCCAACCCCCAACTTGCAAGAGCGTGTTGATTCTGATCCAATCGTTCAATTTTCTGAAAAGGCTTTTTAATTTTCCCCCAGAAGTGACAATTTGGGGTGAGGTCTATTAAGCTCAATTACACTCTTGGCATATGCCTCCTTCAGTTTCCGCATTGGAACTCTCCGAAATGAGGAGAAAAAAAGGGAATATCAAAATGAGACATGCTTTTATCGCAGACATGCAATACAACCTTGCGAGCTCCGTGCCTCAATCATGGCGCTAGAATCAAATCGCAATCGGCGAAGTTACCAGGATCCAATTGCGCCGTGGGTCCCATCGTCTGCACCAAAAGGCGCGCATAATCCACCTTGTGTGGCAGGGCCATTTCCAGAGATTTAAGGGAGAACAGGTCACACCCCTGCCAGGACAGTCGTGGGTCCGCAGACTTTTGGGTTGACCTCGACAGCGCCACAATCTCGGCGCTGGGAAACTTCGCCAGCAGTTTGAGAATGATCTGTTGACCAATGTAGCAACTGGCGCCTGCAACAACAATAGTGGGTCCTGCATTCATGCCCTGCACTCCAATTGGGAAACATCTTGTGTGACATTAGACATCTTTGCCAACCCAGGGTCAGTTCCAGTTGATAGTTTTTGCCGACAGCCCGAAGTCTTGCTAGTCTTCCACCTCATGGCAACTGGTCTTTTGGTGTTGGGCAATCAGCTTTTTGATCCGCAATTGCTGTCTTCTCTGGAGATCGACTGCGTGTTCATGCGTGAGGACTATGAACTCTGCACGTATTTCAAGTTTCACCAGCTCAAAGTGTATTTCTTCCTAGCAGCTATGCGCCACTATGCGGACGAACTTCGGAAACATGGTCTCCGCGTGACCTATCAAGAGATCGACGGCACGACAACTTCTGCGGAAGAAAAGTATGAGGACCATCTTTTACGCTGGCTGAAAAAGCAAAAAATAAACAAGCTTGTGTTTTATGAAGTTGAGGATAAATTTTTCGAAAAGCGCTTGCTCAAAGCACTTAGCAAGATGGAGATTGCCACTGAGATCTTGCCAAGCCCGATGTTTTTGACGACTCACACGCAGTTTAAAGAGTACCTGAAAAAAAGTCGCCGACCTTTTATGAAGACCTTCTATGAAGGTCAGCGCCGGCGCTTGAACATCCTCATGCAGTCTGACGGTCAACCTGTGGGCGGCAGTTGGTCCTTCGACGAGTTAAACCGCAAGCCTTTGCCGAAAAATCTACAGCCTCCAGAGCCTCAGTTGGCCACGACAAAGCCAAAGTCGCAAAGCTCGAACCGCGACCTCGAACTTCTGAGCCTGTGCCGCCAACTGTTTCCGGATCATCCCGGGACGAGCAGTTCGATTTGGTTCCCGGTCGACCGCCTGGGCGCGCAAGCATGGCTTGCTGACTTCCTTGCCCACCGCCTGGATGACTTTGGTCCTTACGAGGACGCGCTCACGGACAAATCCGATTTTGTTTATCATTCGGCATTGTCAGTTTTTTTGAATTGTGGTTTGCTCACGCCAGCCGAAGTTGTCAAGGCGGTTGTGGCGGCAGGAAAAAAGCGCAAGATCCCGATAGAATCCTTGGAGGGTTTCATTCGACAGATGATTGGCTGGCGCGAGTTTATACGCGGCATTTATGCCAATTTTAGCGATGAGCAAGAGCAGCGCAATTTCTGGGGCCATCAGCGCAAATTGAAAGAGTGCTGGTACAACGCCACCACCGGCGTTGAGCCGCTGGATCAAGTCATTCGCAAAGCGCAGAAATTGGGTTATGCGCATCACATTGAGCGTTTAATGGTGGTTGGTAATTTGATGCTGTTACTTGAAGTTCATCCGCAGGAGGCCCACCGTTGGTTTATGGAAATGTTCATCGATTCCTCGGACTGGGTCATGGGACCCAATGTTTACGGAATGGGTATCTTCAGCGACGGTGGTGTTTTCGCCACCAAACCTTATATTTGTGGCTCAAATTACTACCGCAAAATGGGCGGCTACAAGGCCGCCCCCTGGTGCGATGCCGTCGATGGTCTCTATTGGGGTTTCATTGAAAAAAATAAAGGCTTCTTCAAGAAAAATCCCCGGCTGTCGATGATGGTCAGCACAGTGGCCAAAATGGATGCTGAAAAGAAGGCTCGAATTTATAGCGCAGCGGAACTTTTGAAGGCCCGCTTAACGGAGTGAAGACCGCCTCAATCTCAAGTCTGTTTGATAACAGGGTCCTTCGTGACTGAGGCCCCCGACTCAAGCCCAAAATGAGGACAGACACTGAGCCTCTCCACGAACCTGGATTTCATTTGGCCGGACATGTGGTAGGATCCGGCTTCACAATATTAATTCCATCTTTGGTTTGCTCAGTGCAACTCACGTAGATATGAAATTTTCCCGATTGCTGCACTGTTAAGGCAGTTGCACAAGTCTGACTCCCGGTCTTTGGGTCGGTGATGAATTGAGGGCAATAAGAGAAACTGTAATTGATGACATTGTCACCATTGTTCACCCACAAGGCCAACGCGCCGTTGCCACAATCTATTGTAAAGTTATTGTTGATCGTGGGTCCGGACTCGTTTGTGGTTGCACTCGTCACGTCGAGGAAGTAGGCATGCTGAGAGTCCGGATAGGGAATCGAGAGCTGTTGGGTCCAATCCTGTAGGATCTGCACCTGGTCTGTGAGCAAATTGCCACTGCAATCAAAGCTCTGCGTTCTTTGTGAAATCTTAGTCAATGAATAGGGATTTGATTGTGCCCCCGCGGGCGTCGTGTTGTTTGTGTTCACGGGCGCTCCACCACTACAGGCCGTCAAACTGCAAATCAAAAAACACAGGATCAGAGATTTCATGGTGGTTCCCTTCATGCATGAGCAGCCTTAGTTTCGGTCCGTATTTCCCAAAACTCAAGCGGAAGAATCTCGACCTTCAGAGCGATTTCAATCTCGACCTCACTCAATCTATGCATGAGGCTCTCCCATCACAGTAAGTCCAGTGGGTTCCCCTGCAGGCAAAAATTGAAAAAAACTGCAAAACCCATCTACGTCGCTAAATAGGGAGAGCCCTCCGTGTGCTTATGGGGAGCGGCGGTAATCTTTGTGGCAGATCTTAATTACAAAAATTATTTACGCACATGCTTGATCCAGTGCACTCCGATGAACTCTGACAATGAGCACCCGGGGGCAAGTTATTTGATCCTGGATCTGAGCACCAGCCGCCTTGGCACATGCTTGATCCAGCGCACTCCGATGAACTCTGACAATGAGCACCCGGGGGCAAGTTATTTGATCCTGGATCTGAGCACCAACCGCTTTGGCACATGCTCGATCCAGCGCACTCGGAGGAACTCTGACAATGCTCACCAGGGCCTTGGACCTCGCCGCTTAAGACAAAAGATTGCCCGATATCGAACATCAATTTGATTTTTTTTTGAATCTCCGGTGGCTTTTCAGATGCGGCAGCAATGTGTAAACAACAAAAAAACGAAAGTATTGCCATAACAAAGGAAAGTCGCATGAGTTTAACCCCCGAACGATTGGTTGTATTTCGCCCCTTGCGCTCCCGGCTGCAATGACAGTGCCAATACACCTGGTGACTTTTTGCCCCTCAGTAAAATCAGGTTCTTTTAGCTCGCAATACCCAAAGGCCGATTTGAAAGTTCTGAAATGTTGAGAGGAAAGTTTATGAAAGCTTGGGCGCGGGGATTGCTTTTGAGATCGCTGCATACGTTTGAGAAAACTGCGGCGCATTTAGAATTTTTCTAAAAGCAATGGATCAACAAAAACCGCTTAAGAAAACTTTACCGAAAATGAAAAACTGTACGACCAATGCTATGTCGGTCAAGACTGAAAATAGAGTGCCCCTGCCGATTGCGCGGAGATTCGTCTTGATTGTCGATTCATGAAACGGATAAAAAAATCGCAAAAATAAAAACCAAACAATTGGATGAGTGATCGGCAATAAAAAGAGAACTGGATAAATCGAATCAGACTTGGTGAACTGCGGCAGAACAAGAAGAGAAATAAATGAAAAAACCGGAGAAAAAATCAAACCCATTGCAACTCTGGCTATCACAAGAAACATCAGATTCCGTGACGTTTTGTATATGCCATTCAGTTCAATCATGTACCGCCTATAAACATAAATTTTAAGCGGTATATAAATCATTAGGAAGCAGAACAATTGCGCCATACAGTCTAGGCTATCGAACCAAATTGGATCCGGTCAATGAATTAATCCTCGCAAAGTCGCTGGCCTTGGGAATCAAAAACAGGCGGCGGCTCATTCCACCAAGACAATTCTTCCAATTGCGTTCCTGCCGAGCTCATACGGTGACACTACTCCAACGACGGAAGATGTCACCACGTAGAATTTGCTGATGCCCACCGTAATCTCTATTGAGTTTTGATTTCATTTGAGGTCCTCCATGGGATGTAGATTGAATTATTGAGGAGCGGGAATTGCATTTGAGTGGTCGCACCTACGGTGCTCCCGATTGCAATACCCGCTTTCAGGGTTTCGGGCGTCCCGCCCTCCGCACCGAGGCCTCGCTACGCTTGGCTGCCAGTCGTGCTTGGTCAATTTTGTTCTGACGTTCCACCTCGGCAAGCTTCTCCTCGACTCGCTTCCAGCGCTGCTCCTCGCTATTCGCAGGTCGGTATGTAATATGCGAGTCATGCATCTGCTCGTCCGCATGTAGGATGTTTCCGATGAACAGTGCAAATATTGTTGCTTTAATCATGTCCAAAGCATGCCTGATGGACATGTCATCCGAGGACAAAGGGCACTTCGTGCCCTCTTATTGCCGTACAACTTTGTGCCATTTCGGGACTTGGGTGGCCGGGCTGTTTGGCTCCTACGCCGTATTTCTTGCGATGAAAAAAATGCGCCCTTCAGTTCAATTCTTCCGGTTGGTAAATTTCTCTTGTCGTCTGCGAACAGCCTGGACGGCCTCTTGAATTCTCTTCTTTCGAGTCTCAGGCTTGGCAGCTTCATCGATACGGCGAAGAAGAAAATTCTGTTCACCAGGTGGGAGGGCCTTAAATTCTTGAGTCATCCCCACGGATTTAAGTACTGCAAGTAGATCTTTCGGATAAGTGACATCACTTCGATCCAGAACCGTAAGTCGCATGACAACCTGATCGCCAGCCTTTGTCCCTGTCTCTTGTCGGACACTGGCTTTGATCCGGATATAGTGTTTCCCACCACCGACTGGAAACAGACTCACCTTGAAGGGCTTAGAGCTATTCACTTGAGCCAGAACCAAGACGGCCGACTTTGTCCCAAGAGATTTGGTGATTCTCTCAGGCACAGGCACTGCGCAATAATCCATTCCCTCCGCCCAGTTTTCAAGCTTCCCTTTGAAAGAATAATTTTGGCCAGCGATCGGTGATTTTCTCATCATATGATCTTAACTCCGATTTCCAAATAGTTACAATCAGGTCGGTGTCTCACCAACGAAGGGCAACTGGCATTCTGCTTGCACAACACTAAGAAAGTTGTAATTTGCAAAATAAAATATCTAAAATCCATGCCCGCCTAGGGGGAAAATCGTACCGTATATTAAAAACTGAACCACCATTGTGAGGTCCGTCAGTAATGAAAACACAGTACCTCTTGCTATTGACCGAAGGGTCTGTTTTGAATAGAAATTTTGATCTGCAAAAAATAAGCGCATAAATAAAAACCAAGAAATAGGATGCGAAATAAGCAGCAAAAAAATCATAGGAATAAATCCGTTTAAAACCGTTTCGAGCTGAAGATACTTCGGCAAAAGAAGCTTCCATTCCACCAAACCAACTAGAGAAAAAATACTTGAAAAAATCAGCCCCACTGCGATTCTGCAGATCACCAGAAAAACAAGGTTCCGATTTCTTTTGTAAATACTGTTCAACTCCTTCAAATACCGTCGATAAACGAAAATTTTGATCGGCAGATAAAAAAGAATCAAAAAAATTGTATGAAACCCATGCTCATGCTGTTGATGGTAATGAGATACAATTTCGTCGGTCAATGACAATTCCATAGTGGACCAGCCGATTCTTACTCCCACGAATGGAATCATGGGAACAGGCCAACAGTAGATAAACTAAGTGTCGAGACTCAACCGCTCCAGATCGGTAACCGCGGTTAACATCCCTGCCCCTTTCCCGGATTTACCAGCGCCAAGCACATTTCAATTAACTTCCGCTCACCCTCTGGCCTTGGTCGCATCAGCGCCTCCTCTGCCATCGTGTGAAACACCGACATGGTCACCCATGATGGATTGTCCGCCCTCAAACACTGACGGATCATCTTCAAATCAAGAACCCGCAAACTCTCCCCACGCATCGGAAAATCGTCCGCACCAAACTGCAAGCCCTGACCCACATGCCTCACCCACTCAAAACACTTCACAATCTCCTGAACCTCAAAGAACTCACACAAATTTTTTGGACCAAACACAGCCTCCAACTTTTTAACGGAGTCTCGAATTTCTACGTGCCTTGACTCCCCGCCAATTTTCACAAAAAAGTGAAACGCATTGTCATGTGCGCGCACAACCTGCCCATACTGCGGATCAGGTAACCCCAAATACAAAATCGAAAAAGTCTCCCGCAACACCCTCGCCGGCAACGCCGCCAAGTACCGAATCTCGTGCCCCGACAAATGCTCCTTGTTCACAGACAGAAAATAAATCTCAGTCTGCTCATTGATCCACGGCAAAAGCTCCATCACGTACTGCTTCGGGCCCTTAAACTTGGGCTTCACAAATTCCATGAGAGTTTGGTTCCTTTCTTTCTGAACAAGCTGTCAGACTGTTCACATGAAGGAGTCTGGCATGGGGTTGTGTCAGGGAAGGTCAAAGGCTGTTAGTCTCGGTTTGAGGCTAGACATATCAGCGCCAGCACCCCAATATTTGTAGCGCTCGAAAACCTAGGAAATCTAGGTATTTGCCTAAGATTGACTCATAGCAAATCGAGCGTATTATCGTGCGCATGAAAGAGATTAGACTATTCGCCTACACCAATAAGTCCGCACTCGGGCTCCTACTTTTGGGAGTTTTAAATCTCATACTGTTTGAACATGGACGCACAGCTCTGAGTGGTTACGGCGCCAATATTGAACTTCACAATGAGCTCAAAAATTCAAACATGTCGTTTTATCTTTCTTACTTATGGCCATTTATGCTTTTGGCTCTTCTCTCAAGCACTCTAAGTACACAACTTACCGCAGATAAAAACCTTTTGAGAAACAGACTCAATGTCGGTGCACAGGTCACACTTTGGGGATTGGCTGGCGGAATGAAGTGGCTCTATTCAGTCAACTAGATTTTCGAGGGTTCACATTATCGATCTTTGTTTTTTTCCAACAGCTGATTTTATTCATTTAAACTTAAGATAGTTTGCAGCCGAGGGCTGCGAATCGGGAATTGCCGACACGCCTCAGCCAATTGCTTTTGAAATCTGAGCAATTCTTGGCGACTGACCTTGAATTCGAAAGCAAGACCGCTACTTACGCTGTCAAATCGACCCTGCACGAAATGCCCGCTCCGCCTTCGAAACACCTGCGCCCATTTGACCAGTCGAACATGTGGCTTTTTGTATATAATTGAAAGTCCGTCGTGATAGCCGTGGAAAATTTCCTGAGGTTCAGAGGTCACTCCTTGGAATTTTCGAATGTCCTTCAAAGATCTCGCCATCGCTAGGGTGTTTGTTTCCCAATTCGCACAGCGCCAATTGACACCTTTGCTTGCATATTCAATATCAACACTGAGCCAATCATCTGGATCCTCGGCTCGCTCATATCCCTTCAAAATAAACCTAAAAACAGAAACGTGAGAACAATCCCAAAGCTCCGCGACCCGCGAGGAATCGTCATTTTGGCGACCTTTTAAATTCTCATGGTTTTGCATTTCAAACAGTTTGCAGCCACTGTCGGGGGTAAGAGTGGTTATGTTTAAATAGTGGAGTGATGGAGTCAAGAAGGGAATGTTTGGAGATCAGATATCGTGCATTTCAGATAAATAGGCGAGCAAATCTGGCTCTTGTGGCTTGCGCTACGACCTCTGGGCTGCAAGCCTTCCAACTATTGAATCAAAGTTCCAGCATCACAGTTGTAGCCTCTAATCTGGTCAGCTGCGAACGTGATGGCCTCTCGGCCTTCACAAGTTACAGTGATGGTCTTTGAATCATGATTGTAGTCAATTGTACCAAGCCCTATTAACGATCGACAATCACCTTGCGCACAGATTCTCTGCTTCACCTGCCCGTTGCTAACTGTCGAGGAATAGCTCATTGACACACAACCTGACGCGACGAACGCTAAACTCAACAGTGCAGGAATCAAAATAATCAATGACTTCACATGAACTCCTAACCGTAAAAATGTTCGTCAACCGTCGATCTTAAATACGCTTTGACTCCACAAATGAAATAAAAAGCGCATTAAAATCTCACTCAAGGTGTAATTGCGTCTTTTGTGCCAATTTTTAATGCCGCGAGGAAAGGCTGGGGAGCGAGGTTGGTTTTATGGCTCGCGCGGTTAGCGCTCGCTGATTCCAGCCTCGCTTTCTAGGCCCGTCGATGGACTACCATCTCCTAGGCACCGATCCCTCACGGTGTTCGGGCTGTACTTTTATTGGATTTGGATTCATGATTGGGGGAATAGGAGGCCCAAAGATGGCAAAAAAGAAAGCTACAAAAAAGACCGCGAAGAAAACTGCTAAAAAAACGACTAAAAAAGCTGCTAAAAAGAAATAGTCTCTCAGCTTTGAACGATCTCAAGGCCGCCGCTCGTGCCGGGCGCGGCCTTTGAGACTTTGTTTCGCTCACCTCTAGCCTAAATTCAGATCCTGTCGCTCAATTGACGGCGAATCATTTTTCTAAGCAGATTCCAATGCCGAAAAATGAAGTATGGACACTCGTGATGCAAGATGCTTATTCTTAAATTATGAAGATCGAGCCAATGACAATCGCTGATTTAGCCACGGTTGCTCACCTAGCTGGACAACTCGGCTATCCAACAACAGTTGAAGACCTCACGATACGCTACCAGGCTCTTCAGAACTCCAAAGACTATGGCTTTTTTGTTGCTCGTTCTGAAACTGGCAAGATCGCAGACTTCCTCCAGGTCAACCGCGAAGCTGCAAGCCTGCTCTCATCCTCACGCGCTGAAATCGCGGCTTTGGTGGTCGATCATCAAAAAAGAGGATTGGGAATCGGAGCCGCACTACTGAAAGCTGCTGAAGCTTGGGCAAGGGTACATCAGTTCCCGCTTCTGAGAATTCGTTCCAATACAAAAAGAACTGATGCGCATCGTTTTTATCAAAAAAATGGATTTGAAATCCCTAAATCATGGCACCTTTTCACGAAAGAAATCGAGTTGTCATCCTCCTGAGCGTGCAGACCTATAGACTCAATTCAATTTAGCCACTGCATATTCAGCACCAAAAACCATCGAGATCTCTACTCCAGGCACATCCGCACGGTTTCGAAATTCCACTCTCCCGCCCAGGCGTTCGAGATTCTCTCGCACCATCCGAAGCCCCACGCCCGTGCCCCACGTCGAGGTCGGTTGATTGCGCTTCAGATCAGCTAAGATTCGCGGATTGAAACCGCCACCGTTGTCACGATAAAGGAGTTCGACTGTGGCCCCACCGTAAACCGTCAATACAACCTCCGGCCGATCAACGCCACTGCGACGAAAGGCCTCAGCCGAATTGAGCATCAGGTTGGAAAAAATTGAGGTCAAAAGCGAACGATCACAGTGAAACTCAATATCACCCGATCTCTGAAAGTCGACGGATCCCATTTTTTTCACAAAAAGATTTTGCGAATCACGAAGGCAATCCGTCAGTTTGAAAGTCGACATCGGCAGATTGTCCAATGAGCAAAGCCTGGTCAACTCTGCCAGTGATTTTTCCATTCGCAGCAATTGCTGCGAGACCATGCCCAAAGTCTCAGGTACATCCGTGCCTGAAAACTGACCTTTCATCGTATGAACAATCGAGTCCAGATGCAAAACAGGTGCAGCCAGGCTTCCCTTCAAATCATGCGCAATGTGTGCTGCCTGCCGGCCGATCAAACCGAAGCGCCGCTCTGCTTCGAGTTGGTAGTTTTTAATGCGTACAAAGAGGTAATAGATGACCCACAAAATAATAAGAATTTGGCACAAAATCGCGAGATGGTCACCAAACGTCAACTGCAGACTGACTTCGGGAACATTGGGATACCGAAAGATAAAAAGTGCCGAGAAGCCTAGAAGACCCGTCACCACTCCGTACCAGAATTGCCTCACTGTCAGGGTAAAAGTCAGTAGCAGGATGGTCAGTCCTTCGAGCAAAGAGACAACATAAAAGGGCCGAAACAAAGAGCCAATTGTCGAATAGGCGATAAAGGTAATGATCATGACGACATTGATCAGCGAGTTTTTCGGATCTCGGTAAAGCCAAATGACAAATGGAATGACGAGCAAAGGGATCGGTGCCTTGAGAATCAAATATAAAAATCGATCCCCAGCAGGAATAAGCGGGTATTCCATAATATTCACTTGCAGGATCAAAAGCGCGGTGCACACAACCACTGTGACCCGTGGGCGAATTTCAGCTGGAATTTGATTCCACAAATTCAAACAGCTCTTTTTTAGTCTTTCCAATAATACCCTCGGCTGCGAAGGTTGTGGATTTTACCAGCGAAGATTTTGCTCTTTTTCTTCAGATTGCAAAAATGTGTGTCAAGAGTGTTCCCACTTTTCTGCACGTCATCGCCCCATAAAAACTGGGTCAATTCAGTTTTGGAAAAACACGTCCCTTTTTGGGAAACGAGCTTTTCGACAAGACGATATTCGGTCGGAGTCAGTGGCATGACCGTTCCATTTTCCAAGATACATTGCCGAGTTCGAAACAGAACAGTTTCTGACCCCAATTCCAACTCCTCATTTTTTTTGAGTAGGGCTGAAAGGGCTGACTGCAGATCAGAGAGAGAAAAAGGTTTTTCTAGAAAATGATCAACGCCTCTATTCAGACAGCGCACGACGAGATCTTTGGTGGCCTGGGCGGTCACAACGATCACGGCTGGCTGAATTGGTAATTTTTGAATCTGGGGGAGGAAATCAACTCCGGAGCCGCTTGGCAGGCGTTCATCTAAGATGACCACCTGCGGATGTGTTCCTGCCAGGGCCGCAATCTGGGGAATGTCATCAAACGTGTGCAAGTCATATCCGGGCAAGCCACGGACAGCGGCAGCACAAAGATCTTTGTCATCTTCAATGAGACAGACTCGGGGATTAGGCACTGATCCAGATTATAAGGCCAGAGCCGAGCTTCAACTCAAGCTGTTTTTCAATACCTTCGGAGTTGAGTCTGAACTTGAATCAATCTTGAGTCTAATCGGGAAGGTTGGCGGCGCCTTCCCGCACAACCAGTGGTCATTTCAAAGATGAAATCAATTGCAAATATGCTCTTAAAACAGGCAGCACTTGGTACCTTTCAGGCGGAGTCACTTCTCGAAATCGGCTCATTGAGAAGCAGAGCTACAAGTAAAATTTTTGTGGAAGTCATCGGCACTCAATTTTTTTTGGAGTTCCTTTGAGACAAAGCTTGACCGCAAAACAATTGCGTCGCCAATGGTGAGGCGAGCCACAATGATCCCAACGATTTGTCCATCAATGTTCAGAACCGCTCCTCCGCTCATTCCCGGAATTGCTTCCCCAGAGATCAAAAAATAGCGGTTGGAGTCAAACCAGGCCTCTTCTGGGTAAATCACACCCTGACCGTTGATGGTTTTAACTTCCTCGATGGTATTGTAGATTTTTGCTTTTGTGACATATTTATGTGGTGGTTTTCCAGTGCCTATGAAGTCTTGGGGAAATCCGATAGCCCAGGCCTCTTGGCCAGTCACTGGCTCAACCGAACTCATCGAAATGCAGTGATGGCTCTTGGGACTTTGGAGGTTGAATTTAAGAATTCCAAAATCCTCTTGGTATTTTGAAAACTCACCAGCATTCGATGCGACTCTATCGAATTCCTCCATGGACGAAATCAAAGGCGGAACTTCAAAGTAGCCACGCCCCAAAGCTAGAACCTGCGGTTGTCCTGTGTCATTTTGCGCATGCAACTCACGCGCATCGGGAATCTCTCGCGTTTGAAAAGGCAGTAGCGTCATATCCTTCACAAACCAAGCTTTGTAGTGAGGGGCCGAGTCACCCATATCGATGCGAAGCTGCGGACCCTCGTTCATGATACTTTTCATCACACAGTGCAAGGCTGTCAGATAAACTCCGCCGTCATTTACGAATTGCCCGGTGCAAGCGCTCCCGTTGTCCAGATATTCGACACTTTCCCCTGCACGAGACACGGCGTCCGGCATGAATCCTTGAATGACCTTTGCACTTTCCCAGGTGATGGCCTTGCTGATATCGGGACCTGCGAAAACCGTAAATGGAAAGGATATTGTGACGAAAAATGTGATCAGATTACGCATAAATCGAACTCCAGACTCTTTTGGATTTGCCTGCACGTAAATGGATGAACCCCTCACCCTTCTGCAGAGAGCGTGCCACGACTTTCGCCACAGGTAGCAACATCTTCCGCAGCTCCTCTAGCCCCAGGAGCTCCTGATGACGCTCTCGCTCAATCCTTTTTTTGAACTGAAAACCAGATTCACAAAACCGGGATTACCCTTCGCTGGCTGCAACTTGCGACGACTTGAAAAACGATTTTGTGAACTTTTTAAAATTATTTTGTTAATTTTATTTGCAAGTTCAAAGGAGAATCCTTAGATTCCGCGGCGAACAGAAGGTCAACCCCTCAACCTAGGAGTTATTATGAAATCGATACTGTTACTCGCGACTGTGCTGGCGGCAACAATCTCAGCTTCCGCTTTTGCTGACACCACAATTTATTCAGACTACAGCGAAGGTCTTCGCGGTCTGACGGTCGAAAATGCATGCCTCACAGACACTGAAGTTCGCAGCATCAATCCGATCACCGTTTGTACCAAAACAGAAACGACCGTCATTCAACACATTCCGAATACGGTTTGCGTGGCCTCTGAATCGGTTCAGGTTGCTTATCCAAGGATCTACAGCCAAACCATCTGCACGCGATACTCCAATATTCACACTTGGACTGGTTGCCTGGAATACGGCCAACAAGAGACCACACTGCCCACAACAATTCAAATTCGCACTGAAACTGTCGACGTTCACGGACGTAGCAATTTCCCTGGTGTCTTTTCAACTTACACTTTTCCAACTTGCAATTGATCGGAGAACGGAAACTCCACGCACAATCTCACCATTTGAGATGACGCGTGGAGCTCAAGGCGCATGGAATACAATCGCTTCAAAGACTATTTCCACTACCAAGTCCATTTGAATCCGAGTTATGCCAAGGACCGACCGCCAACCTATCGGCAACTGGCTGAGCGACTGGGCTCGATCTCACCGAGTCTCATCACAATGATTGCCAAGGGAGAGCGACTTCCCAGTCAAAATCTTCTGAAAGCGCTGTTGCGGGAGTGGAAAATCTCGTCCGCCGAAGCTTCTCTTGTGAAGATGAAGGTTGAACTCGAAAAACGACAACTTAAAAACAAAGATTCGTTGGAACTCCTCAAAAAATTAAGCAAGTTGCAATCCCGCATTGGCTACAAAGAAGCGACCGTAGCGGAGTTTGAATTGATCAGTGAGTGGTACATTGTCGTCCTGCGCTCAATGGTTGGTACTCCAGCATTCACAGAAGATCTAGATGAACTCTCGATGCGGTTGCGGCGCAAAGTCAGCCCGGCGAAACTCAAGCATGGACTTGAGGTTCTTTTTAATTTGGGAATAATTTATCGGGATCCCAGGACTGGGGCCTTGGCACAAAACTTTCAAAATATGCATTCCGGAAGCAAAGTCCCCTCCGAAGCTATTCGCAAACATCATCGGCAAATGATCCAACGAGGTCTCGAGGCTATTGACGAACAGGATTTGGTAGAACGAGTTCTCTCGGGCCTGACTCTCAATCTCGAAAGTGAACGCTTTCATGAGGCGCAAGACCGAATTGTCAATTTCATAAAGTCGTTCAATGAAGAGTTCGGCCAAAACAACTCCGAAAATATTTATCAACTCAATTTGCAGTTTTTTAAGCATACTTCAGGCAGAAAAAACAAAGGACAACCCAATGCCTAATCGAACCCTTGCGCTCTTGATGTTACTTGTTTACCCTCTTATGGCACTGCCCAATGGCGGGACGATTGTCGGCAATGGGATGCTCCTGGATGGAATGACAGGCTACCAAGCTCTCGGCGTTTTGCATCAAGCTGCGCCCTCGTGTTTGATCAACGGTCTCTGCCAACTCACCGCTGATCAAATGAATACCCTTAAAAAAATTGACGGTGCAATATTGAATCCGAATTTGAACTTTCCCGAAGATCTGTCGACACCACGATATTCCAGCACACGGGAAGGCTTGTCGCTCAATCTGAGCGAGATTCTCTCCAAATTCTCAGATTTAACAGGTCGGACGGACCAAGTTCTCAAAAGCGGTTTGGATGCGAAATTGCAGGCTTTTGTAATGGCACGACTTTCGATGCTTCAGGCAAGTTCCAAGCAAAATCCAAGTCTCAAAGTTTCAATTTTGGTTTTCAATTCAGACTTCCCAATCAAGCGTGCCAACGTATCGCTTCGCTTGAATCAAGACGAGCCACAAGACATCAGTGACAAAATGATAAAGTCTTCTGGATGCAAGGATGCTTTACGTCGGAGCTTGGGTACCGAATTCGTCGAAGGTCGGATTGAAGAAACAAATTCGGCCTTGATTTTAAAGGGTGTTCTGAGGCACTACTGCACCACCCTGAATAGGAATGAGGTCATCGTGATTGACGGCACGGACGTTTCCATTCCTCTCGATTAGCCTGGTGTTGTCTGCTCCGGCCGGAATGACTCAGAATCCAACCCATTTATCATATGCAGTGCCAATGACACTCCAGATGGCAGCCAGTTCGCCAAAACCCCAGCGCGGGTTTGGAATTCGTTGTTGAAGAGCTTTTTTTTCAACGATTAGATTGGTGCATTTTTCAAAAACTTCTGATGGAATTTGGAAATGGAAAAAGTGGTCGAAGTCCTAATTGCTCAACAAACCGAAATATACGAATTGCTGGGCGAAGATCTTATACCAAAAAAAAATCCTCCTATTACGCAAGAAAACCTAACTTTACTTAAGAGTTGGTGGCTTAAAAAAGGCGCCCCGTTCCCTTTGGACTATGAGAGATTTCTTAAAATCTGTGATGGGATCAGTAATTTTTCTTCGTCTTATGATCTATTCAGTTCAGAAATATTATTGTCTGAAAATTATGAGCAAAAGTCTCAAGAGTTATTAAACAAAGGGCTTGGGCTCAAGCGGAATCATCCATGCGAGATTATTGTATTAGGATGGAATGACGAAACGAGAACCCGCATATTTTACGAATCCAATGCGAACAATTCGCTTGTCCTTTATGACGGAGAGCCTGGGTTTATATCGATGTACGATTCATTCGAGCACTTCCTAAATCTAAAAGTCGCCGCAAATGAAATAAGCAAGAAGCGTATTTTAGATATGCAAAACGAAATTTCTGAGGACGATACGTAAAAAAGGCAAAAACCACACGCCTCCCTGGAAGCACCGGTTTAAAACTGGACTTTTTTCACCGGTTTACCGGGGACAGGGTCTAGAGATGGACACCGGAGTTTGATGGTCGGGTATTTTCGGTTTTAGAATTTAGAAATGGAAAGCCTGGATCAAAACGTGAGTCACGGACGCCCAGCGGTTGAGTTTAGCTGCGCCCGGTAATAGGAGAACTGACCGTGGCAAATAAGCAAGCGACAAAAAACTGCTCAGAAGAAAGAGTCTCTCAGCTTTGAGCGTACTCGGGGCCGCTCACACTAGGCGCGGCGTTTGAACTTTTCTTTATTTTCTAATTTAAGGATCTAGCGAAGGAGCCTCAGGGTGACTGTCCGTCTGAACCCAACGGTGATGGAAATTGATTTGGCTACAAAGCACTGTACGTTGGATCCACGCTCACATCGCCAATTGATACCCAAGTATGGACTTGTTCTTTGTTTAGCATATTGACTCCAAAATGAATCTTGGGAGTCCATAACTTTTCCAGGAAAAGGGGGTATGCACCCAAAATGGGATGATAGATATAGAGCTGCCCTTTCCAAATTAAAAAACCACTCGTTCCCGAGCGAAATCCGTGAAAACCCAGCTGACCAACATCCGTTTTCTCACCAAGCCGGTAAGTTCCGCTGGGAAGAGGATTGTTGGCTGTCACAAGCCTTGCGACATTTTGACCAGCATACTCATTGTATTTTAAAATAAACTGAACCGCATAGTCGCCACACTGGCCAAGATGTTCAGTGTCCATTCGACCGGTTGTATATTGAAACCAAGCGGAGACCTGCCGAGCGATTCCATCGGCGATCTGCAGATTTGCCTTGGTCGGCTGATAGGCATCCGGTATCTCTTGAGCGTAGGCACTGAAGTTTGAAAATAAAAAGGCAAAGGCCAAGACGTTTTTCATGCTGGTCTGACTTGCCATTGTTTAGGACTTCAATCAAGAAATTGCTGACTCATAATACAGAAGGAATTCTTCATTGAAGAACAGATGGATCTAGGCTTTCTTTGGAGCGGTCGCGTCTCCACCGCTCCCGATTGCAAGCCTCGATTTCCGGGGTTCGGGCGTCTCGCCCTCCGCACCGAAGCTTGATTGATTTCATCGGGACCTCTCAAAATCTAAATTGAATTCCTACTTCTCACACTTCACAAGCATGTCGATCGTGGTGGAAGTGTTGCCGCTGGCACCGCTCGTGTTTGAAGACGTATTCACGATCTTGTATTTGCCACAAATCTCGCCTGCTTTGGCGTAACAAGATTCAACGGCAGGACAGGTGATCAGCTGATGAGGAGAGCCATCAGGACCTGTGATGACTTTGGCAGTGACACAGCCAAAAAGACAACCACTGAGACCAACAATTCGACTGACTCGCAAAAATGTTTTCAG
>Ga0075019_10000831_pt1 | contig 17458 bp, 14 predicted proteins | sample ColStrG_CSR_2013_FD_71473 | JGI IMG/M metagenome (GOLD analysis project Ga0075019, IMG submission 71473) | Freshwater sediment microbial communities in response to fracking from Pennsylvania, USA - Cold Stream Run_MetaG_CSR_2013 | ecosystem: Environmental > Aquatic > Freshwater > Creek >...
GCCAAGCCGTCGATCGAATGCGCCAGGCGTATGCAGCTGTTGATGGCGCGCAGGCGCAGCTTGCCTTCGTGTTCCTCACCCAGTACCACGGTGCACGCGCCGCAGTCGCCTTCGCCGCAGCCTTCCTTGGTGCCGGTGCACAGCAAGTCCTCGCGCAGCAGGTCGAGCAGGGTGCGCGTGGGCGCGACGTGCGCGAGCTGGACGATGCGTCCCTTGCGGTAAAACTGCAGGGGGCGAGGGGGCGAGGTACTGCTCATGGTGCGTGCGGGTAAATCGGGATGGGACCTTAGCCTACAACCCTTAGCATATACCCGGCCAGGCTGCCTGCGCTGGCGATAGGGCCAGCCCTGCCGCTATTTGGTGCGCGCTGTCACTGTGCTGGTGCCGATTGCCGCAGGGGCCATGGCATCAAGCTTGCTCAGCCTGGTGTGGGACTCCGGGGCTGCGACCAAAGTGTATACACTGTGCCGGAAAGCGACGGGCGCCAAGGATACTAAGAAAACCAGGAACGTATGGCTCTTCCAATTACCGCAGCGCGGCTGCAACTCAGTGGAATCACCAAGGCCTATCCGGGCGTGGTCGCCAACAGCGACGTCGCGCTGACGGTGCTGCCGGGCCAGACGCACGCGGTTCTGGGCGAGAACGGCGCCGGCAAGTCCACGCTGATGAAGATCATTTACGGCTCGGTCAAGCCGGACGCGGGCCAGGTGTATTTCAACGGCCAGCCCGTACACATTCGCAACCCCAAGGAGGCGCGCGCCCTGGGAATCGCCATGGTGTTTCAGCATTTCAACCTGTTTGACACCATCACGGTCGCCGAGAACGTCTGGCTGGGGCTGGACAAAAGCATGGACCTGCCACAGGTTACCGCGCGCATCGTCGCCAAGGCGACCGAATACGGCCTGGATATTGACCCCCTGCGACCGGTCCATACGCTCAGCGTGGGCGAAATGCAGCGCGTAGAAATCATTCGTGCGCTGCTGACCGAGCCGCAGTTGCTCATACTGGACGAGCCGACTTCGGTGCTCACGCCGCAGGCCGTCGACAAGCTGTTCATCGTGCTGAAAAAGCTGGCCGCGCAGGGCTGCAGCATTTTGTACATCTCGCACAAGCTGCACGAGATCCGGGCCTTGTGCAATGCCTGCACGGTGCTGCGCGGCGGCAAGGTGACGGGCGTGTGCAACCCGGCCGAGGAGTCCAACGCTTCGCTGTCGCGCCTCATGATCGGTGCCGAGCCGCCGCAACTCGAGCACCGCGCGCAGCAGGCGGGTGCGCCGGTGCTGCAGGTCAGCGCGCTGCGTCTGGCGCGTGAAGACCAGTTCGGCGTAGACCTGGACGGCATAGACCTGCAGGTCTGCGCCGGCGAGGTCGTGGGCATCGCCGGCGTATCGGGCAACGGTCAGAAAGAGTTGCTGTACGCGCTGTCGGGCGAGGACTGCCGTGCGCCCGCAGGCAGTATTCAGATGGGGACGCGTGACGTGTCGGCGCTGCACCCGGGGGCGCGGCGTCGCCTGGGTCTGCATTTTGTTCCCGAGGAACGTCTGGGGCGCGGCGCCGTGCCCACGCTCAGCCTGGCGCTCAATTTGCTGCTCACGCGCACCGAGGCCATCGTCTGGCCGCGCCTGGCGGGCGGCTGGATCCAGCTGCGTCGCCTGGAGCAGCACGCGCAGCGCATCATTGCCGAATTTGGCGTCAAGGCGGGTGGCGCGAACGCTGTCGCGCGCTCGCTTTCCGGCGGCAATCTGCAAAAGTTCATCGTCGGCCGGGAAATCGACGCCAAGCCCCGGCTGTTCATCGTGTCGCAGCCGACCTGGGGCGTGGACGTAGGCGCTTCGGCGCAGATCCGCGCCGCCATCTTGCGCTTGCGCGACGCCGGTTGCGCCGTTCTCGTGGTCAGCGAGGAGCTCGACGAACTGTTTGAAATCAGCGACCGCCTGCACGTGATCGCGCGCGGCCGCCTGTCGCCCTCGGTGCCGGTAGCGCAGGCGACGATAGAGCGCATCGGCGAATGGATGAGCGGCCTGTGGGAGTCCGCCGCGCAACAGCCCACACAGGAGGCGCAGCATGCTTAAGTTGGAAGCGCGCGCGCAGCCCTCGGGCGCCTGGAGTTACGGCTCGCCCGTGCTCGCGCTGGTGTGCACGGTGCTCGTGGGGCTGGCGCTGTTTGCCCTTTTGGGGAAAGACCCGGTGCGCGGCCTGCAGGTGTTTTTCTGGGACCCGATCAAGACCGGCTACGCCCTGGGCGAACTCGTCGTCAAGGCGACGCCCTTGCTGCTGATCGCGCTCGGCCTGGCGGTGTGCTATCGCTCCAATGTCTGGAACATAGGCGCCGAAGGCCAGTACCTGACGGGCGCCATTGCCGCCAGCGGCGTCGCCCTGTTGGCAGAGCCTGGCACCACGGCCTGGATCGTGGTTCCGATTTTGCTCGCCGGCGTTCTGGGCGGCATGCTGTGGGGCGCGCTCGCCGCGCTGCTCAAGGACCGCTTCAACACCAGTGAAATCCTGGTCAGCCTGATGCTGGTGTATGTGGCGGTGCAGTTATTGGGATACATGGTGTATGGCCCCTGGAAGGACCCGCACGGCTACAACTTCCCGCAGACCAAGAACTTCGAACTGGTGACGCGCATTCCGCGCCTGTTCGCTGGTTCGCGCCTGTCGATTGGCGTGCTCTTTGCCCTGGCTGGGGTCGGCGGGCTCTGGGTCTTCCTGTTTCGCACCCGCGCCGGCTTTGCGCAGCAGGTTGGCGGGCTGGCGCCGGCGGCTGCACGCTACGCCGGGTTCTCGGCGCGGCGCGCGCTCTGGACCGCGTTCCTGATCTCGGGCGGACTCGCCGGTCTGGCGGGCGCGCTGGAGGTGGCCGGCCCGATTGGGCAACTCACGCCCTATGTTCCCGCAGGCTACGGCTTTGCCGCCATCATCGTCGCCTACGTCGGCCGGTTGCACCCCGTGGGCATGCTGTTTTCTTCCCTGCTCATGAGCATGTTTTATATCGGCGGCGAACTGGCGCAGTCGCGTATGGGTCTGCCCAAGTCGCTGACCGGCGTGTTTCAGGGCTTGCTGCTGTTTTGCCTGCTGGCGTGCGACACGCTGGTGAATTACCGCCTGGTGTGGCAACACCAGGCGCAGGGAGGAAAAGCCTGATGGATTCCTACGCGCTGCTGATCGCGGCGACCCTTAACGCCGGCACCGTGCTGGCGATCGCCTCGCTGGGGCTGCTCATCAACGAGAAGGCCGGCATTGTGAACCTGGGCGCCGAGGGCATCATGCTCTGCGCCGCCATCGCCGGCTTTGCCAGCGTGGTGCACAGCGGCAGCGACGCCGTGGGCTTTGCTGCCGGAATGGCGTGCGGCGCACTGATGGCGGCCCTCTTCGGCGTGCTGGTGATATGGCTCAACACCAACCAGTACGCCACCGGCCTGGCGTTGAGTCTTTTTGGCGCGGGTTTTTCGGCCTTTGCGGGCATTTCGTATGTGCAGGAACGCATCCCCGAGCGCGTCAACTACGCCATTCCCTACCTGAGCGACATTCCCGTGCTGGGGCCGGCACTGTTTCGCCAGCACCCGCTGGTCTACCTGACGGTGCTGTTTGCGCTGGTGCTGATCTGGTTTTTCTACCGTACCCGCGCCGGCCTGGTTCTGCGCAGCGTGGGCGAAAGCCCGGAATCGGCGCACGCGCTGGGCTACCCGGTGCGGCGTATCCGCTTGCTGGCGGTGATTGCGGGCGGCGCCTTGTGCGGTCTGGCCGGGGCGTATCTATCCATCATCTATACGCCGCTATGGGTCGAAGGCATGGTTGCGGGCAAGGGCTGGATCGCGCTGGCGCTCACCACCTTTGCGACCTGGCGGCCGGCGCGCGTGCTGCTAGGGGCTTATTTGTTTGGCGGCGTCACCATGCTGCAGTTTTATTTGCAGGGCATAGGGGTAGACATTCCTAGCCAACTGCTAAGCAGCCTGCCGTATCTTTCCACGATCGTCGTGCTCGCCCTGATCTCGCGAAACCCGCGCTGGATTCGTATTAATATGCCGGCTTCCATTGGCAAGCCGTTTTACCCTGGCTCCTGATTTTTGCGCCCGAGCTTTCTTTTCAAACCACCGCTTTTTTCCACCCTCGATAGTTACAAGGAACTTCAATGACAGACATGAACAAACGTTCGCTGCTAAAAATTGCTGCGCTGACCGCCGTGGCAAGCGCTGCGCTGGTTGGCTGCGGTAAAAAGGAAGAGCCCGCTGCTGCTGCGCCCGCCGCTGCGCCGGCGTCCGCCGCGTCGGCCCCGGCCAAGCCCGAGCCGCTCAAGATCGCCTTCGCCTACGTGGGCCCGGTGGGTGACGGCGGCTGGACCTTCGCGCACGATTCGGCGCGCAAGGCGCTGGAAAAAGAGTACGGTGACAAAATCTCCACCTCCTTTGTCGAAAACGTTCCCGAGTCTGCGGACGCCGAGCGCGTTATTCGCGACATGGCAAGCAACGGCAACAAGCTGATTTTCGGCACCACCTTTGGCTACATGGAAACCATGCTCAAGGTCGCTCCCGATTTCAAGGACGTGCATTTTGAGCACGCCACTGGCTACAAGACTGCCGATAATCTGCGCACCTACGACAGCCGCACCTATGAAGGCGCTTACCTCGCGGGCGTGATCGCCGGCAAGATGAGCAAGTCCGGTACGCTGGGCGTGGTCGCTTCGGTGCCGATTCCCGAAGTCATCCGCAACATCAACAGCTTCACGCTGGGCGCGCAAAGCAGCAACCCCAAGGTCAAGACCAAGGTGGTCTGGGTGAACGAATGGTTCAACCCGCCCAAGGAAACCGAGGCCGCGACCTCGCTGATCAACAGCGGCGCTGACGTGCTGTTCCAGAACACCGATTCGCCCGCCGTGCTCAAGACCGCGCAAGACAAGGGCAAGCGCGCCTTTGGCTGGGATTCCGACATGACCGCTTACGGCCCCAAGGCGCACCTGGCCTCGGCCATCATCAACTGGGCCCCCTACTACATCAAGGCTACCAAGGACGCGCTGGACGGTACCTGGACCACGGGCCAGAGCTGGTGGGGCGTGAAAGAGGGCGCGATTGACCTGGTGTCCATCGCCGACGACGTCCCGGCCGAAACCAAGGCCAAGGTGGAAGAAGTCAAGGCCGGTCTGAAGGATGGCAGCTTCGTCATCTGGAAGGGCCCCATTGTTGACAACACCGGCAAGGTGCAAATCGCCAAGGACGCGACGGCCGACGACAAGTTCCTGGGTGGCCTGAACTTCTACGTCAAGGGCGTGGAAGGCAAGATCCCCGGCGGCAAGTAAAGCGCCCCATCGGCCGGTTCGCCCGGCCTGATCGCTGGAAAGACCACGCGCCGCAAGGTGCGTGGTTTTTTTATGTACTATGGCATTCGCTAGTTCTATAGCGCCCGCTTCAACCATTTTCATAGGTGTCAGAATGAAGTTTTCCATGCATTCGTACGTGCTGTCGGCACTCCTGGCGTGCTCCTTCGTCGCGACTTCGGCGCAGGCGGAAGCGCCTATGGTCAAAACCCAGGCGCCCGGTTACTACCGGCTGATGGTCGGTGATTTCGAGGTCACTGCAATTTCTGATGGCACCATACGCCTGCCCATGCTCAAGCTCCTGGCCAATTCCAAGCCGGAAAAATTGGCAGCGGCGCTGAAGGCTGGTTTTTTGAAGGAAACCGTGGAAACTTCGGTGAACGGCTACCTGATCAATACCGGAAGCAAATTGGTCTTGATTGATACGGGTGCTGCCGGCCTGTTTGGACCGACGCTGGGCAATTTCCTGACCAATTTGCGCGCCGCCGGGTACCAGCCCGAGCAAGTCGACGAAATCTATATCACGCACATGCACCCCGACCACGTCGGCGGCTTGATGGCGGGGACTGCCATGGCGTTCCCGAATGCCGTGCTGCGCATCGACAAGGCGGATACGGACTATTGGTTGAGCGCCGACAATCTGAACGCTGCACCCGAGGGCGCCAAGGGCTTTTTCCAAGGCGCCATGGCGTCGGTCAACCCCTACGTCGAAGCGGGCAAACTAAAAACCTTTTCTGGCGCGACCGAGCTGGTTCCTGGCATTCGTACGCAATCGAGCTACGGCCACACGCCCGGCCACACGTCCTATATTGTTGAGAGCAAGGGCGAGCGCCTGGAATTGTGGGGCGACCTGATGCACGTCGCTGCCGTACAGTTTGCCAACCCCAGCGTCACCATTCAGTTCGATACCGACAGCAAGTCGGCAGCCAAAGTACGCAAGGCAGCGTACGCCGAAGCGGCGAAAAGCGGCGCTTTGGTCGGTCTGGCGCACGTCGCGTTTCCTGGCCTGGGCCACCTGCGCCATGAAGCCAAGGGCGACGGCTATGTCTGGGTGCCGCTGAATTACTCCTCGTTGAAGTAAGTTTGCCCGCCAGCGCAGTGCGTTGGCGGCATAGACACGCCGCACCTGCGCGCGCGCTGTCCTGGCCCGGGGAGGGGCTACTTCCTAGCGGGGAATACAATCCTGACCAGGATATTTCTATCATTTCAGCCCGCAGCCCGTGAAAATAACGACACCTTCACTGCTGCGGCTAAGGCGCTACGCTGCGGCCCTGGCGCTCGCCGTGGGTGGCGTGTGCACCGCGCAAGTGCCCCTTGCTGCCGACACCCCGGCGAACCCGCAGCGGATAAAAAAAGAACTGGTCGTTGCGTCCGACGACAACTATCCGCCCTATATTTTTCGCGATGCCTCGGGTGAACTCTCGGGTTATCTGGTGGATTACTGGAAGCTATGGGAACAAAAAACCGGAATCCGCGTTAATTTGCGGGCGAGCGACTGGGACAAGGCAAAAGCGCTGATGGCCTCGGGTCAGGCGGACGTCATCGATACGATCTTCCAGACACCGGAACGCGAACAGACGCTGGATTTCACCGCGCCCTATGCGCAAATACCGGTGGCCATCTATGCGCATTCCGGCATAGGTGGCATCAGCGATTTGCAGCACCTCAAGGGCTTTCTGGTCGGGGCCAAGGACGGCGACGCCTGCGTCGACAATCTGCACGCCGCGGGCATACAGGACGTCAAAACCTATTCGAGCTACGACGTTCTGGTGAAGTCTGCCATTGCGGGCGAAGTGAAAATCTTCTGCTTGGACGAGCCCCCGGCAAATTACCTGCTGTACAAATTCAAGGCGGACGAGACCTTCAATATCGCGTTTCAAATCAGCACCGGCGAATTTCACCGCGCTGTGCACAAGGGCGACGCGCAGACGCTGGACACGCTGGTGCGCGGCGCAGCAAAAATAACGCCGCGCGAGGACGCGAACCTGCGGAAAAAATGGATGGGGACGCGGTTGTTCAGCTCCGACCTGAGCCGCCAGTTCGCGTATGTTCTAGCCATCGCCCTGGCGCTCGGTCTTGGACTGTTTCTGTGGGGCTACACGCTGCGCCAGCGGGTGCGCGATAAAACGGCGGAGCTCGACGAGGAGCGCGGACGGCTGCGGACCTTGCTGAACGCCATCCCGGATCTGGTGTGGCTGAAGGACAAGGACGGTATTTACCGCTATTGCAACCCCAGTTTTGAGCGTTTCTTTGGCGCCGAGGAAGCCGCCATCGTCGGCAAAACCGACTTTGACTTTGTCGCAGCCGAGCAGGCCGCCATGTTCCGGCAGAACGATTTGCGCGCCATTTCTGCCGGCAAGTCGAGCAAAAACGAGGAGTGGATCACCTTTGCCGACGATGGGCACAGAGCTTATCTGGAGACCACCAAGACGCCGGTCAGGGATATGCTGGGGGAACTGGTGGGGGTGCTGGGAGTCGCCCGCGACATCACCGAACGGTTCGCGGCCGAAGAGCAAATTCGCGTGCTGGCTTTCTACGATTCGCTGACCCAGTTGCCGAACCGGCGCCTGTTGAATGACCGGCTGCAGCAGGCGCTGTTAGCCAGCGCGCGCTCGGGGCACGAAGGCGCTTTGCTGTTTGTCGACCTGGACCATTTCAAGGTCTTGAACGACACCCTGGGTCACGCGCTGGGCGATGCCCTGTTGGTGGAAGTGGCAAAGCGCATTGGCAGCCAGGTGCGCGAGGGCGACACCGTCGCCCGGCTGGGGGGCGATGAATTTGTCGTCATGCTGGAGGGCTTAAGCCAGAACGCTGTGGAAGCCGCGTCTCAGGCCGAGGGCGTGGGCGATAAAGTACTGCAAGCCCTGTCCATGCCTTACGCGCTCCAGGGGCAGGATTACCGGGGCAGCGCCAGCATGGGCATTGCGCTGTTTGAGGTGGGCGCCCGGAACAGCGACGAGCTGATGAAGCGCGCCGATCTGGCCATGTATGGAGCCAAGGCTTCTGGCCGCAACACCTTGCGGTTTTTTGACCCGGCGATGCAGGCGGCGGTGATTACCCGGGCCGAATCGGAGAAAGATTTGCGCGCCGCCTTGCACGCCCAACAGTTTGTGCTGCACTTCCAGCCGCAGTTGTTGAACGGCGCTGGCGTCGTCGGCGCCGAGTGTCTGCTGCGTTGGGAGCATCCGGGGCGTGGGACGATTGCGCCGAATGATTTCATTCCCCTGGCGGAAGAGACGGGAATCATTGTTCCCCTGGGCCAATGGGTGCTGGAGCAAGCGTGCACGCAGTTGGCGCTGTGGTCCAAACAGCCCTTGTTTGCGCACCTGACGCTGGCCGTCAACGTCAGTGCCAAACAGTTTTACCAGGACGATTTTGTCGAGCAGGTCCAAGAGACGCTGCGCAGCACGGGCGCACGGCCGGAAAAGCTCGAGCTGGAGTTGACCGAGGGCCTGCTCATCACGCGCTTTGACGCCACGGCGCAGAAAATGGCTGCGCTGAACGCGATCGGCGTGCGTTTTTCGCTGGACGACTTCGGCACTGGCTTCTCGTCGCTGTTGTATTTGAAGCGCCTGCCGTTCAATCAACTGAAAATCGACAAGAGTTTTGTCCGAAATTTGCCGGACGAAAAGAACGACGTCTCCATCGCCACCGCCGTGATTGCCCTGGGCAAGGGTCTGGGCCTGGACGTGATCGCGGAGGGCGTGGAAACGCCGGCGCAGCAGAACTTTCTGGTGGCGCTGGGATGCGACCGATTTCAAGGCTTTCTGTTCAGCCGGCCGCTTCCCATCGCCGCGTTTTCTGACTTTATTCGCGCCTCGGCCTGATCTTTGCGTCCAGTTCGGCCCGGGCTGCGCGCGCTGCGCTCCGACCTGCGCTGCCGTGTGCGCCCGAGCTACGCCGTTCGCCGTGCCGCCGTTTATAGTCTGCTAACTGCATCAGGAGTACGCCCATGCCGGCCTCGCCACCGTCCCCATTCGCCGCCCAGCCGCTGCCACGCCTGCGCGAGTTTGCGCCGGAGCGCCTGCCGGCATTGCTGCAGGCCATGCCCAAGGCCGAGCTGCACATGCACATCGAAGGCTCGCTCGAGCCCGAGCAGTTGTTTGCCTTTGGCCAGCGCAACGGCGTCGCCCTGGCCTACCCCAGCGTGCAGGCACTGCGCGCGGCCTACGTCTTTGACAACCTGCAGGACTTTCTGGATATCTACCACGCGGGCACCACGGTGCTGCGCACCGAGCAGGATTTCTACGACATGGCCAGCGCCTACTTCGCGCGTGCCCAAGCCGACAACGTCCGCCACGCCGAGCTTTTTTTCGACACCCAGACGCACACCGGCCACGGCCTGCGCGCCGCGGACGTGATCAACGGCCTGCACCGCGCGTGCCAGGACGCGCCGGCGCGCTTTGGCCTGAGCGCGTCGCTGATCCTGTGCTTCCTGCGCCACCTGAGCGAGGCCGAGGCCTTCGCCTGCCTGGAAGAGGCGCTGCCGCTGCGCGACAAGATTGTCGGCATTGGCCTGGCCAGCAGCGAACGCGGCCATCCGCCGGAAAAGTTTGCCAAGGTGTTTGCGCGCGCACGCGAACTCGGATTTCGCCTGGTGGCGCACGCGGGCGAGGAGGGTCCGCCGGCGTACATCTGGAGCGCGCTCGACGTGCTGCGGGTCGAGCGCATCGACCACGGCGTGCGCGCCTTGGAGGACGCGGATCTGCTGCGTCGCCTGGCGCAGGATCGCATCCCGCTGACCGTCTGCCCGCTGTCCAACCTGAAGCTGTGCGTGGTTCCCAGCCTGGCCGAGCACGGCCTGGCGCGCCTGCTCGACGCCGGCATCGTCGCGACGGTGAACTCCGACGACCCGGCGTACTTCGGCGGCTACATCCACGCGAACTTCACCCAAACCTTTGCCGCCTTGGGCCTGGGCGCGCAGCACGCGTACCAGTTGGCGCGCAACAGCTTTGACGCCAGTTTTATCAGTCCGCAGGAACGCGCGCGCCATATCGAGCATTTGGACGCCGTGTTTGAAACCTTTGTCTAATCCGCACGCACCCGGCGCAGACCAGGACGCCACGCGCAGCGCCGCCGTGGCCGACGCCGCAGCGGCCATTGCCGCGACGCCGGCTCCGCCGTATTACGCCGTCATCTTCACTTCGCTGCGCACCGCCGTCGACGTCGACTACGCGGCGACGGCGCAGCGCATGCTGGAGCTGGCGGCGCAGCAGCCCGGCTACCTGGGCGTCGAGTCGGCGCGCGAGGGGCAACAGGGAATCACGGTATCCTACTGGGTCGACCTGGAATCCATACGCCAGTGGAAGGCGCAGTCCGAGCATCTGCTGGCGCAGCAGCGCGGCCGCGCGCACTGGTACAGCGCCTATTGCACGCGCATCGCGCGGGTCGAACGCGAGTATTCTTTCTAAGCCTTCTACGACGTCCATGCAGCACAGCCCCGCCACCCTGCAAGTCCATCGCGCAGCGCTACTCTGGTTCGAACCGGGCGCAGCCGCTCAGGCGCGCTACGAGCAAGACGGACTGCTGCTTGTGGGACCGGACGCGCACGGGTTGCAACGCGTCCAGGCCATCGGGCCCTGGGCCGCGCTGGCCCCGCAGTACGCGCACCTGCCGCAGCAGCATTGGCCCGATCGCCTGATCGCTCCGGGCTTTGTCGATCTGCACATCCACTACCCGCAGGTGCCGGTCATCGGTTCGCCGGCCGACGGTCTTCTGCCCTGGCTGGAAAACTACACCTTTCCCGAAGAGCGGCGCTACGCCGATGCCGCTTACGCGCAGGACGCCGCGGCGTTTTTTCTGGACGAACTGCTGCGCAACGGCGTGACCAGCGCCCTGGCATTTGCCACCTCGCACCCGCAATCGGTGAACGCCTTGTTCGCGCAGGCGCAGCAGCGCCATATGCGCCTGATCACCGGACTATGCCTGATGGACCGGAACGCGCCCGATTTCCTGCTCAACCAGGCCAGCGCCGACGGCCGCGTCGACGCCACGACCCAAAGCCTGCTCGATTCCGAGGCCTTGCTGCAGCGCTGGCACGGGCAGGACCGGCTGGGCTACGCCATCACGCCGCGCTTTGCCCCCACCAGCAGCGACGCGCAGCTGCGCGGCGCGGGCGAACTGGCGCGGCGTTACCCCGACGCCTGGATTCAGTCGCACGTCGCCGAAAATCTGGACGAGATCGCCTGGGCGCGGTCCCTGTTTCCGCAGTCGCGCAGCTACCTCGCGACCTACGCCGACTTTGGCCTGATGCGCCAGCGCGCCGTTTACGCACACTGCATCCACTTCGACGACGCCGACCGCGCGCTGATGCGCGACACCGGCGCCAGCGCTGCGGTCAGCCCGACGAGCAATCTTTTTCTGGGCAGCGGCTTTTTTGATTACGCCGGCGCGCAGCGCGTGGGCTTTGGCTTTGGCCTGGCGAGCGACGTCGGCGGCGGAACCAGTTTCAGCCCGTTCCACACCATGCTCGCCGCCTATTACGTCGGGCGCGAAGGCCAGACCAAGACCGGGCTGTCGCTGTCGCCGCAGCATCTCTGGTGGCAGCACACGGCGGGCGCGGGGCGCGTGCTGGGTGTCACCGGGCCGCAGGGCGAGCCCGCGGTTGGCAATCTGCTGCCGGGTTGCGAAGCCGATTTCGTCGTGCTGAACCCGCAGGCGACGCCGCTGCTGGCGCGGCGCACGCGTGCGGCGCGCACCCTGGACGAACTGCTGTTTGCGCTCATCGTGCTCGGCGACGACCGCGTCGTGGAGCGCAGCGTCCTGGCGCAGGCGCTGCCGCAGCCCGCCACCGGGGGGCTGCCTACAATACGCGCCACACCAGGAGCAGCGCCATGAGTATCAAAAGCGACCGCTGGATCCGCCACATGGCCGAGACCACGGGAATGATAGAACCCTTCGAGCCCGGTCAGATCCGCCAGCACGAGGGTCGAAAAATCATTTCCTACGGCACCAGCAGTTACGGCTACGACATTCGCTGCGCGCCCGAATTCAAGGTTTTCACCAATATTCACAGCACCGTCGTCGATCCGAAGAATTTCGACGAAAAGAGTTTTGTCGATTTCCACGACGAGGTCTGCATCATTCCGCCGAACAGCTTTGCACTGGCGCGCACGCTGGAATACTTCCGCATACCGCGCAATGTGCTGACCATCTGCCTGGGCAAAAGCACGTATGCGCGCTGCGGCATCATCGTCAACGTCACGCCCTTTGAGCCCGAGTGGGAAGGCTACGTCACGCTGGAGTTCAGCAACACCACGCCGCTGCCGGCCAAAATCTACGCCGGCGAAGGCTGCGCCCAGGTGCTTTTTTTCGAAAGCGACGAAGTCTGCGAAACCTCGTACAAGGACCGCGACGGCAAGTACCAGGGCCAGCGCGGCGTCACCCTGCCGCGCGCCTGAGCGCGCGCGGGGCGCGGGGCGGCTGGCACTTGGCGGCCGATAGGCGATAATGCGCCTTGGCCCCGGAACCCGGGGCGACCCGCTATCGGATGGATAGCACCACCTGGCTATGCCCTACCCGACTTGACTACCGAATCCCGCTTGAACGATACCACCTTAGAAATTCCCGCGGCCAGCGGCGCGGCCGACGCTGCCGCTACCCTGAACGCCGATACGCCCGTGATGGCGTTCGCCCAATTGCAACTGGCAGCGCCGCTGGCGCGCGCCGTCGCCGAAATGGGCTATGTCAGCATGACGCCCATTCAGGCGCAAGCCATTCCCGTGGTGCTGGCCGGCCGCGACGTCATGGGTGCGGCGCAGACCGGCACCGGCAAGACCGCGGCCTTTGCCTTGCCGCTGCTGCAGCGCATGATGAAGCACGAGAACGCGTCGACTTCGCCCGCGCGCCATCCGGTGCGCGCGCTGGTCCTGCTGCCCACCCGCGAACTCGCCGACCAGGTGGCGCAGCAGGTCAAGCTGTACGCCAAATACACCAATCTGCGCAGCGCCGTCGTCTTCGGCGGCATGGACATGAAGCCGCAGACGCTGGAACTCAAGGCCGGCGTCGAAGTGCTGGTGGCAACGCCGGGACGTCTGCTGGACCATATCGAAGCCAAGAGCGCCGTGCTCAACCAGGTCGAGTACGTGGTGCTGGACGAGGCCGACCGCATGCTCGACATCGGCTTTCTGCCCGACCTGCAGCGCATCCTGTCCTATCTGCCCAAGCAGCGCACCACGCTGCTGTTCTCGGCGACGTTCTCTCCCGAAATCAAGCGCCTGGCGGGAAGCTACCTGCAAAACCCGACGACGATCGAAGTGGCGCGCTCCAACGCCACCGCGTCGACCGTGGAGCAGCATTTCTACAGCGTCCCCGAGGACAGCAAGCGCCTGGCGCTACACCAGATATTGCAGGCGCGCCAGCTCAAGCAGGCCTTTGTGTTTGTCAACAGCAAGCTCGGTTGCGCGCGGCTGGCGCGTTCGCTCGAGCGCGAGGGACTGAAAACGACGGCGCTGCACGGCGACAAAAGCCAGGACGAACGCCTGAAGGCGCTGGACGCGTTCAAGAAAGGCGAAGTCGATTTGCTCGTCTGCACCGACGTTGCCGCGCGCGGTCTGGACATCAAGGACGTTCCCGCGGTGTTCAATTTTGACGTTCCGTTCAACGCCGAAGACTATGTGCACCGTATCGGCCGCACCGGCCGTGCCGGCGCCTCGGGCCTGGCGGTGAGCTTTGTCGGCGGCAACAACGACGCGCGCCTGGTGGGCGATATCGAGAAGCTGATACGCACCAAGATCGAGCTCGAAGCGCTGGAGTTTGAGCAGGACCAGCCCGATATCCGCAAGCAGGGTCGTATCAACGACGGCCGGCGCATGTACAACCAGGATACGCTGGACGCGCCGGCGCGCGCACCGCGGCGCGAATCCAGCCGACCGGCGCCCGCATCGCGCGACCCCTTCTTCGACAAGCCCTACGAAGCCCCGGTGGCCGGCCCCGCGCTGGCGCCTGCCTGGGAAGCGACGGCGCAGCCCGTCGGGCGCAATATTTCTGCCAATATCAAGACCAAGCGCAAGGTCGCTGCGCTGTTCAAGGCCGACTAAGGGCAGATAAAGTCGCCGGCACGTGCGCCGGCCTGCAGTGCGCCGCGCGTCACTCGCCGGGCGCGCAGCACTGCGCACACGGAACCTGCAGCAGTTCGGTATCCCAGGCCTGGCCCGGCCTGGCCGGCGTCGCGATGCGCCAGGCGCTGAGCTGGCCGCCCCAAACACAGCCGCTATCAAGCGCGACGACGTCGCTGCGATCCAGCCAGCCCAGCGTAGACCAGTGGCCGAAGGCGATGCACGCGTCGGCCGTCTTGCGCCCGGGAAGATCGAACCAGGGCAGGCAGCCCGCGGGTGCGTCCGCCAGCCCGGCGCTGGAGGAAAAATTCATGTGTCCCTGGGGCGTGCAGTAGCGCATGCGCGTGAGCGCGTTCACGATGGTGCGCAGGCGCGCGTCGCCTTGCAGCGCGTCGTCCCAGGCGTCGGGCTGGTTACCGTACATGGTTTGCAGGAGCTGGGTGCGCGTTGCCGGGCTGCTGCGCAGCGCGCACTCGACCTCGTGCGCCAAAGCCAGCGTCTGCTCCAGGGTCCACGCGGGAAACACCCCGGCGTGCACCATCAGCAGGTCACGGTCGGCCAGGCGCTGGTGCAGCGCCAGCGGCTGCTGGCGCAACCAGTCGAGCAAGGCCTCGCGGTCTGGCGCCTGCAGCACGCAGTCCAGCGTATCGAGCCGCTTGCTGGCACGCACGCCGGCGGCTTGCGCCAGCAGGTGCAGATCGTGGTTGCCGAGTACGCAGCGTGCGCTGTGCCCCAAACGCATGGCGCGGCGCAGGACGGCGTCGGACTGCGGACCGCGGTTGACCAGGTCGCCGAGCAGCACCAGCGTGTCGCGGCTGGGCGAAAAAGCGGCCTGCTCCAGCAGCTGCTGCAGGGCGTCGTCGCAGCCCTGGACGTCGCCAATCAGGTACAGTGCCATGTCGCTATTTTGCCCGGGCTCGCATGGATTTTTTGATCATTCTGGTCCTGACCGTGCTGAACGGTGCTTTTGCCATGTCCGAGCTGGCGCTCACCGCCAGCCGCAAGGTGCGCTTGCAGGCCCTGGCCGACGAGGGCGACCGCGGCGCCCAGGCGGCGCTGCACCTGCTGGACCACCCCACGCAGTTCCTGTCGGTGGTGCAGGTCGGCATCACGTCCATCGGCATGCTCAACGCCATCGTTGGCGAGGCCGCGTTTGGCGACGGGCTGGCCGACTGGATGCGCCGCGCGTTTGCCCTCTCGCCCAAGGCCGCCGGTGTCAGCGCGACGGTACTGGTTGTGACGGTCATCACCTTCATCACCATCTTGTTTGGCGAACTTGTTCCCAAGCGCATCGGCCAATTGCACCCCGAGACCGTCGCGCGCTACGTGGCCTTGCCCATGACCTGGATCGCGACCGCAACCAAACCCTTTGTGCGCCTGCTGTCGCTGTGCACGCAGGGCATGCTGACGCTGCTGCGTATCGACGTGCACGCCAGCCGGGCGGTGACCGAGGCCGAAATCTCCGCCAGCCTGGAGGAGGGCGTGGACGCCGGCATCATTGAGGAACACGAGCACCAGATGGTGCGCAATGTGTTCCATCTGGACGACCGGCCGCTGCCGTCCATGATGGTGCCGCGCGACGACATGGTCTGGCTGGACGCCGACAGCAGCGTGGCGCAGGCGCTGCAGCTCGCCAGCGGCGTCGCCGGTGCCGGCGCGCACTCCTGGTACCCGGTGTGCCGTGGTTCGCTGGACGACGTCGTCGGTGTCGTCAGTGTCGCGCGCTTGCTGGAACGCGGTGTACGCTATCCCTACGGCGTGGGCGCGCTGGTCGAGCCGGCGGTGTTCGTTCCGGAAACGCTCAGCGGCATGGAGCTGATTGCGCAATTTCGCATCCGTTCACTGCGCATGGTGTTTGTGGTCGACGAGTACGGTGTGGTGCAGGGCCTGCTCACGCCAAACGACCTGCTCGAAGCGATTACGGGCGAACTCCAGCCCGACGCCGACGAGACCGCCTGGGCGCAACACCAGGCCGACGGCAGCTGGTTGCTCGACGGCCAGATGCCGGTGGCCGAACTGAAAGCGCGACTCGACATCGACAGCGAACTGCCCGACGAAGACCGCGGCCGCTACAACACGCTGGGTGGCATGCTGATGACGGTGTCGGGTCGCTTGCCCAGCACCGGCGAGACCATCGATTGCGTCCATTGGCGCTTTGAGGTCTGCGCCATGGAAGGGCGGCGCATCGACAAAGTGTTGGCGCGCAGCCTGCGGCCGCCGGCGCTGCTACAGCCGCATCCGCATTAAATGCGCCCCAGCGCGCGGTACGCCGCCAGACCCAGGGCTTCGTGCAACAGCAGCTGCCACAGTTGCGCGCCCTCGAGCAGGTCAAAGCCATACCAAGGCGTCGTCAGGCTGCCGCGAAAGTCCACCGGATAGGCGTGCACGTTCCAGCCGGCCTTCTCGAAGCACGCCATGGCGCGCGGCATATGCCAGGCCGAGGTCAGCAGCAGCCAGGGTTGTTGCGGTGCAACGCCAGGCAGGCGCGCGCTCAGCAGCGCGTTCTCCTGGGTGGTGCGCGCAGCGCTCTCGTAGCGCACCGCGTCCTCGGCGACGCCCATGCTGGCGAAAAAGGCGTGCGCGCGCTCGGCCTCGCTGGGTCCGCTGCCCAGCAGCAGCCCTTCTCCGCCGGTGAACAGCAGCTGCAGTCGCGGGTTGTGGCGCAGCAGCGCCACCGCAGCCGTCATGCGCGTGGCGCTGTCGTTCAGCAGCGGCTGGCTATGCGCCTGCGCCAAGCGCCCCGATGCCATGGCCCCGCCCAGGACGACGACGCCGACGTAGCCGTCCATGGATTGCTGCGGCGCAATTTCCGGGTAGCGCGACTCCAGCTGCCATACCAGCCAGGACGGCGCTGGCAGCCAGCCCGTTCCCAGCAACAGCAGCAGGGCGGCGCAGAACGTCCGGCGCGCCCACGGGGGACGGCGGCGCTGCAGCAGCACCCCGGCCAGCAACAGCAGGGCGACCCAGGCCAGCGGCTGCAGCAGTGAGCCGAGTAGTTTTGACGCGATGAACATGGTGCGGTGCCCTTCGGTAGGTCGCCATGCTAGCAGCGCCGGCGGTTGAATTTCGGCTTGGGCAGTCCACGCCGGGGAAC
>Ga0075019_10000832_pt1 | contig 17443 bp, 13 predicted proteins | sample ColStrG_CSR_2013_FD_71473 | JGI IMG/M metagenome (GOLD analysis project Ga0075019, IMG submission 71473) | Freshwater sediment microbial communities in response to fracking from Pennsylvania, USA - Cold Stream Run_MetaG_CSR_2013 | ecosystem: Environmental > Aquatic > Freshwater > Creek >...
GCCCTGCTGAACCCATAGATAATTATATCCGCAAAGGCGGCAAACTGGAAGACGCCTGCGGTCGCCAATGCCTGTGCAACAGCCTGCTGGCGGCCATCGGCCTTGGCCAGGTCCGTTCCTCGGGCGACATGGAAGCACCACTGGTCACCGCCGGCGATGATGCGGCGGATCTGGCGCAATATCTTCCTGAAAGTTCCGACTCCTACACTGCTGCAGATGTCCTCCGGCGTCTGACCGGAAACTAACCCGGATTTCTCAAGCGCCGGAAGAAATCCGGACTAACGGGCCGTTCCGGCGATTGCGTTGGCCAAAAGTCGCGCCGCCACCGGACAGGCCAGACCATCCGGTTTGCCATTCAGCGCACTGGCCATCTTGGGCATCGTGAAAAACACCACCTGTCCCTTGCCGTAAGGCACCACGCCGGCACCCATGCCCACGCGGGCCTTGTGATCACGTCCATAACCCGCCGCCACCTCCAGACCCGGAGCCGCCAGCAGAAGCCCTTCGGTATCACGAGAGGCGGGAACCTGATAGCGCCAGTCCATGGAACAGCCGCTGGGCAGTCCGTCAAAAAGCCAGTGTTTGCGGACGAAATACCAGGAACCCATCCAGATTTCGATGGTTGTTCCCACGGAACCGTCATAAGTCCAAACGCCGGCATCCGCCAGGGCGGCAGCCATCATCCGTGCGCCCCAGGTATTTTCAGAGACAAGAATCAGCCGGGTGCCGCTGTTGTGAACCTTCTTGAGCGCATCGCCTGCAATTTCATTCAACAGCTTGACCCTGGGCACCAACGGACTCCATGTGATTCCCGATTCCGACTTCCACGGTTCGGGCCCGGCGTACTCGCGAATAATTTTTCCAGCAGTATCGGTGATCTTGATCGCACAGATTGCCGGTTTCTGCTTTCCGATCGCCTGGAACGAGAGCGAGACAACGCCCTCCGGTGCTTCCACGGTAAACTTCCTGACGATCACCTTGCGTTTCCCACCTGATTCCTGACTGATGTTGAAATTGCCCAGAACTTTTTTTTCATTGAGCAGCACATCAAAAAACCGTGTTTCCGCTTCCGGGGTTTTGGGATTGGCCGGTTCGACGAAATGCAGTTCCACCTGAACCGGTCCCTTGGCGAGTCCGCTGTAGCGGGTGAATTCGGCGGTGGCATTGGCTGCCGGGGCGAGCGCGGCCCAGTTGTACATGAGCGGATCGCTTTCCGCAGGGTCGCCACCCTCGGCACCATCGCGCCACTGTTTGACCTCCAGATCCCCCTTCCAACTCAGCACTATCGCGTCGGCGCTTGTGTTACCGGCCAGTTCCGGCACCGGCCGTCCGGTTTGTTGCTGAATCGCCTGCCCCAGCCACGGCAGGTTGCCCGCGGCGGCGATCACGCGGTCGGCATCGAGTTTCCGTCCCGGAACAACAAACATTTCCTCCGTGCGGTTGAGAGGTGCGCCTCCTGCCTGCGGGGTGAGGGTCACGACTAGTTTCAGAATCCCCGTGGTTTCAGGCGTGAATTCAATTCCCGCCGTGAGCAGTTCGCCGTAGGTATCGCCGCCGGTCACATTAACAGGGCGGCTGGTCTCAAACTCAGTGTGTCCATTGGGATCAACAACCTTGAGGCTCAGAGTGTGCGGCCCCTTGCGATTGACCTCATTGATGAGATGGACATCGACAATTTCTTTCTGCCCCTCGGCTGTCACATAATTGTGCGGACGGATCACGAGCAGCTCAGGGGCGCAGGACTGCTGGACAATCGAAGGATCCCCCTTGAAATTGCGGTGCACATCCACGAGGCCGGAATGATTTTCGATGGTGGTCGATTCCCATCCATTGAGCGCAATGAAGTCCGTTTTGTTCAGCATCCGCATCTGCTCGATGCTCTTTTGGTAGGTGAAATAGCCTTTGTATCCGATGGTCTTGAAAAGATCGTCCGCCGTCTTGAAATCGGAGCGGAACCCATAGTCGTCCAGGAATTTTTCGTAGCTTGCGAGGATTCCTTCGTGGTCAGCCTTGTCATAGCCATTTCCTGCGGTGGCCTGGTAGTCGGCGACTATCTTCGCATGGTTGTCCGGGAGCGCGGTGATCTGCGCCTCACCCCAGGCGACGATTTCGCGCGGGTCGAATTCTTTTTTGGAATGAAGATGGAGCGGTGAAAACGGTTCGGGCCCTTTATACATCGAATCCTGCCAGGCCCCCTCAACGCATTCCCCGTGCTGGTCATACCAGCCGGAATAACCGGTGCCGTCGTCGTAGCGGAAGGTCGGATCGTAGGGGAGAAGAAAGCACTGGTACTTGTAGGTGTTGCCCGACTTGACCAGGATGATGCGACTCGGATCGAGTTCCTGCATCTGCCGCATGAAGGCAAACAGACGCGGGTTTTTAAAGTTTGGGGAGGTCTCGTTGGACAGGCTGTAGATGATGAGGCAAGGGTGCGAACGGTCCCGCTTGATCATGCGCTTGATTTTTTCCGTGCCGTAGCGTTCCTCCCAGGAAGTGGGCGTTTCTCCACCCTTGCCGCTGGTATCGACAGGGCCTTTCACGGCCACCTCAGTGGGCGGGTTGTTGCCCGGGGGATTATGAGCGGACATTTCGCCCAAGGCTGTGCCCGGTTCCTCGTATCGCAGCAATCCCATGCGATCCTGCGTATCCATCATGACCGCACGCCCGATGTCGCGATGAAAATTGAGGCAGTTGAGGCCCAACGCCTTGGCGGCATTGACCTCTTTTTCCGCCAGTGCCTGATCGGGAAAAATGCCGTTGCTTCCCCAGAAACCCCAGGAAATGGCAGAGCGCAGGACCATGCGCTTGCCGTTGAAGGTGAGTTTGGGCGCGGACGTGCCGATGCCCTCCGCCGTAAACCAGCGGAATCCGAAATCTGTCTGTTTACCGCTGTCGGAAAATTTCGGCAAAATGGCCGAGGCCGTGTAGAGCGCGGGATTTTCCAGTGTCCAAAACTCGGCGTCCTTGACTGAAACTTCCGTCCTGGCCGTGCCGATGCCGCCTGCGGGGACATTGACATCGACCGTCCCGTTCCAGCAGGAGCTGCCGTTGCGTGTGATGTTCAAAGTCACCGGTCCCTGGTACGCCGCGCCCACACTCTTTACTTCGACGAGAACGGACACCGTGCGCAGTTCGGGTTTGTTGAGCACCGCCAGGTCGGACACTTCCACCTGGTCCCTGACACGCATGCGGATGTCGGCATCCAGTCCGCCAAAGCCGCGTCCCGCATTGAGTTTCAGACCGTTGATGACGCCACCGGACTCGGGCCAGTCGAAATTGCCTCCGGCATTGGTGATGCGCACGGCCAACTGATTTTTCTCCCCGGGTTTTACAGCGGCCGTGATGTCCGCCTCAAAGGGCAGGTTGGCGAAAATGGAATAGCCACAGAGTTTACCGTTTACATAGACTTCGGCCCGCAGGCGCGCGCCCCGGAAAGTCAGCACCAGACGTTTGCCGGACGGAATGGCCGGTGCGTCGAAGCTGCGCCACCACCAGGAAACACCCTTGTAGTTGCCGCATTTCAATTCGTGCTGATCTCCAATATACCCGGTCCGATAGGGGAGGAGCCCCTGTTTTCCCCAGAAATGCTCCTCCACGGTGGACGGAAGGGAGACGGCAATGCCCTGCTGATCCTGCAAAATCCCCCAGCCGCCGGTGGGCGGATTGACCGGCAGCTTGGCCAGGTCAACATCTTCGGGGAGATAAACCGTATCTTTTTCCCATGGAGCTTCCGTATCCTGCCAGAGGCGCCAGGAGGAAGTGGAAAGATCCACAGCAGCTTCCCCGGCCGCGGCCCGTATGGCCCACAACCCTAACGCGGAAACCACCAGAGCAGCCCGGCACAATAGTTTTGGAAATTTTCCTGGTTTCGGTATAATCAAGGGAATCGTTTGCATATATTCGATAAGCTCGGTTTTCAGTGCCTCCCGCCCAGGACGCCTGATTCTTATAGATTAGGGACCGGAATTTCACTGTCAATTATAGATGCGCGGTCCCTTCACACGCCCCCTGGACAAATAGACTGGAAAAGAGGCTTGATTGCAGTTGCAGCCTTACGATACTCCGCTGTACGCATGAGACAGCTTTCTTTTTTTTCATGGGCCCTGCTGGGCATCCTGACCCTCACAGCCCACGCCGCTGATGCCATTAACATCGGCGAATTCGCCTCCCTTACCGGCGGCACCGCCAGCTTCGGGCAGTCCTCCCACAAGGGCACCCAACTGGCCATTGACGAAATCAATGCCGCTGGCGGTGTTCTGGGCAGACCGCTCAATCTCATCACCGAAGACGACCAATCCAAGGCCGGCGAGCCCTCCAGCATTCTGCAAAAGTTGATCAATAACGATCACGTCGTGGCCATCCTCGGCGAAATCGCCAGTTCCCGCTCCCTCGAGGGCGCGCCCATCGCCCAAAGCAACCAGATCCCCATGATCTCACCCGGTTCCACCAATCCCAAGGTCACGCAGGTGGGCGATTACATTTTCCGCATTTGTTTCCTCGACGAGTTCCAGGGCAAGATCACGGCCCGCTATTCCCTCGACACCCTTCACGCCAAAACCGCCGCCATTCTCACCGACGTCAAACAGGACTACAGCACCGGCCTGGCGGAATTTTTCAAACTCAACTTCACGACCGGCGGCGGCAAAATCGTTTCGGAAAAAAGCTACAGCAGCGGCGACAAGGACTTCCGCGCCCAGTTGACCGAAATCAAGAGTGCCAAGCCCGACGTCATTTTCGTCCCCGGCTATTACAATGAGGTGGCCCCCATCGCCATCCAATCCCGCCAGCTCGGCATCAAAAGCCCCATGATCGGCGGTGATGGCTGGGATTCGCCCGACCTGGTCCGCATCGGCGGCCGGGCCCTCGAGGGCAATTTTTTCTCCAACCATTTCACGCCCAACGACAGCACCCCGACGGTCCATAATTTTGTCGCCAAATACCAGGCCAAATACGGTGACATCCCCGACGCCATGGCCGCGCTCGGCTACGACTCGGCCAAAATCCTGGCCGACGCCATTCGTCGCGCCGGCAGCACCGGAGGCCCGGCGCTGCGCCAGGCCATAGCCGCCACGAAAAATTTTGCCGGCGTGACCGGCACCATCACCATCAACGCCCAGCGCAACGCCGACAAAAGCGCCGTGATCATCGGCATCCGGGAAAAGCAGTTCGTCAAAGTCGCGGTCATGCAACCCTGATTGCTCGCGCCAGACCGGTCCATGACCCATTTCCTCCAGCAACTGCTCAACGGCCTTTCCCTGGGCTCGCTCTATGCCCTCATCGCCCTCGGTTACACGATGGTTTACGGCATCCTGCGTTTCATCAATTTTGCACACGGCGATGTCTTCATGATCGGTGCCTTCACCGGCTATTATTGTGCCGGCTGGCTCCTGCCGCTGTTTGGGGTGGACCACGTGGGCTTCGGCTTGATCGGCATTGTGCTGGCCGCCATGCTGGTTTGCGCCGTGCTTGGCGTGCTGATTGAAAAACTGGCCTACCGCCCGCTGCGCCAGCGCCCCAAACTCATTTCGCTCATCACCGCCATCGGCGTTTCCCTGCTCTTGGAATACGGCGGCCAGTTCACCTTTGGCCCCGACCCCAAGGCGTTTTTGGACAAGGCCCCCGATGCCATCCGCGACCGCGTGCAGGATCTGGGCCTGCCCCTGGACGGTTTGGGTGATCTTATTCTCAGCCCGCTGCAACTCATGACCTTCGCCATCACCCTGGCCCTGCTCGGCGCCCTGGTCCTTATTGTCAAAAAAACCCGTCTGGGCCTGGCCATGCGCGCCATCTCCAACAACCCCACCGCCGCCGCGCTCATGGGGGTCAATAACGACACCGTCATCTCCTTCACCTTCGCCCTTGGCTCGGCACTGGCCGGCGCCTCCGGCATTCTCTTCGCCCTCAGCTATCCGTCCATCGATCCCCTGATGGGCCTGCTGCCCGGCATCAAGGCCTTTGTCGCTGCCGTGCTCGGTGGCATCGGCAACCTCCCCGGCGCCGCCCTCGGGGGAATCCTGCTCGGTCTGATTGAAAATTTTGTGGGGGCCTCCGCATTTTCCACCTACCGCGACGCCATCACCTTCGGCATTCTCATTCTAATCCTGCTCTTCCGGCCCTCCGGAATCCTGGGCCGCAAACAACCCGAAAAGGTATGAGCCGCTTTCTCGGACCCAAAACGCTTCTCCTCCTGGCCCTCCTGTCCTGCCTGGTCGCCAATCGCGCCACCGCCTCACTCAATTCCTACTACCTGCAGATTGCCCTGTTCATCGGCATCAACATCATTCTGGCTGTCAGCCTGAATCTGATCAACGGCTACACCGGCCAGTTTTCGCTCGGCCACGCCGGGTTCATGGCCATCGGTGCCTACACCTCGGCCTGGTTCTCCACCGAACATGCCGGTGTGATTTTCCATTTCCTCGGCGGCGCCAATTTCTTCTCCGTTAACATTCTTTTTCTTGCCGCCCTCCTGCTGGGCGGCCTGGCCGCCGCACTGGCCGGACTGCTCGTCGGCATTCCCTCGCTGCGTCTGAGCGGCGACTACCTGGCCATCGTCACCCTGGGATTCGGCGAAATCATCCGCGTGCTGATCCAGAACAATGAAGCGGTGGGCGCCTCCCGCGGTTACGGCGGCATCTCCGGCTACACGAACATTTTTTGGACCTACACCCTTGCCGCCCTGACCCTCTACACCGTACTCACCCTGGTCCACTCCACCTACGGCCGGGGTTTTGTGGCGGTGCGCGATGACGAACTGGCCGCCGGATCCAGCGGCATCTCCGCCATCAAATACAAGGTGCTCGCCTTCACCCTGGGCGCTTTTTTTGCCGGTGTGGCCGGCGGTCTTTACGCCCACACCACCCGCTACATCAATCCCGGCGGGTTTGATTTCCAGCTATCCGTGCAAATCGTCATCATGGTCATCCTCGGCGGCATGGGCAACACCGCAGGAGTCACCCTGGCTGCGATTCTTCTCACCGTGCTGCTGGAATATCTCCGTTTTGTTTCCAGCTACACGTTCCTGCCCGATGTCCTGCGCGAAATCACCAAGAACCGCATGATCATTTTCTCCATCACCCTCATCCTGCTCATGCTGCTGCGACCGGACGGATTGTTCGGCGGCCTGGGCCGGAGCCGACCGGGGCGGAAGGAGGCGGAGTGAAAACAAAACCGCTGCTGGATCTCGATTCCTGTACCGTTCGTTTCGGTGGTCTCACCGCGCTCTCCCACCTGTCCTTTTCCATCCACGAGCATGACCTGGTCGGTCTGATCGGACCCAACGGCGCGGGCAAAACCACCGTTTTCAACATCATCACCGGCATTTATAAACCTTCGGAAGGTCGCGTGCACTTGGACGGCCGCTGCATCAACGGCGTCCCGCCCCACCGCATCTCACGCTGCGGCATCGCCCGCACTTTTCAAAACATCCGCCTCTTCCGTTCGCTTTCCGTGCACGACAATGTCCGCGCGGCTTTTAACAATCGCATCCACCATGGCATCGCCCACGCTTTCTGGCGCGGGCCCGGCTTTACCCGGGAGGAGGAAGGCGTGACCCGGGAGGTGCGCGAACTGCTCAGGATTTTTCAACTGGACCGCCTGCGCGATGCTCCCTGCCCCTCCCTTTCCTACGGCGACCAGCGCCGGCTCGAGATCGTCCGCGCCCTGGCCACCCAGCCCAAATTGCTGCTGCTCGACGAGCCCGCCGCAGGCATGAACCCACAGGAAAAAATCGAACTCATGGAATTGATCCGTTTCATCAAGGAACGGTTCAACATCGCGGTTTTGCTGGTGGAACACGACATGAACGTGGTCATGGGAATCTGCCAGCGCATCATCGTGCTCGATCACGGGCTTAAAATTGCCGAGGGCAGCCCCGGGGAAATCCGCCACAATCCCACCGTGATTGAAGCCTATCTCGGACGCAGCACCACATGATCAAGCTCAACCATCTGACTGTCGCCTACGGCTCCATCACCGCCCTGCACGGCATTTCCCTGGAAATCGAACCCCGCAGCATCGTGACACTCATCGGTGCCAATGGCGCGGGCAAATCCACCACCCTGCGCGCCCTCTCCGGCCTGTTGCCGGTCAAAAGCGGCTCCATTGAATACGATGGCGTGGACATCACCCGCCTTAAGCCCCATGAAATCGTGGCCCGCGGCCTCTCCCATGTGCCGGAAGGCCGCCTGATTTTTTCCAACCTGACGGTGCGGGAAAATCTGCTCATGGGCGCCTACCTCCGCAAGGACCGCAACAAGTTCAACGAGGAGTTTGATTACATATTCCGCTTTTTCCCGCGGCTCAAGGAGCGCCTGAAACAGGTGGCGGGTACCCTTTCCGGCGGTGAACAACAGATGCTGGCCATCGGCCGCGCCCTCATGAGCAAACCGCGCTGCCTGATGCTGGATGAACCCTCCCTCGGCATCGCCCCCATTCTGGTGCGCACCATTTTTGAAAAAATTGTGGAGATCAACCGCGAACTGGGCATCACCATCCTGCTGGTGGAACAAAACGCGAATCTGGCCCTGGATATTTCCCAATACGGCTACGTTCTGGAAACGGGCCGCATCCTCTTGCGCGGCCCGGCCCGGGAATTACAACAGAATCCCCAGGTGCGCGATGCCTACCTGGGAGGATGAGATGCTGCGGCGCGATTATTTCTTTTTAAAGAAGGCCGGCAGGCTGAAGGCCAGCATGACCAGACCGAAGAGCAGCAACGCCGCCCCCCAGCAGATGTTGACATTGATTCCCAGGCTGCGGGCATAGAGCGCACTATCGGAAGCGGTGACCATTCCGTAGCCGGACAGCAACAGGCCCAGAATTGTAAACATCATGCCGATCGGAATGCGAATATCGAGTCCCATAGTGAATTCTCCAGTTTACCAAAATAAAATGTTCAGCACCACACAACCGGCCAACAACACGCTGCCCAGCACGGCCGGCCGTTGATACCAGGCCTGGCTTTCATCCACCTGTTTCGGTGTCAGGGAATAAACCAGACCGGTCAGCTCCGCATCGCTCTTCGTCCGGCGGGTCAGCAGGGAAATACCCAGGGTCAGCGACAAGCAGGTGGTGAAGGCAAAGCTGGCCAGCCAGAAATTTTGCGCCATGTCGCTGGGGAAAATCAGGAATTTGGGCATCGACTCCAAATTCACACCCAACAGCAGCCAAAGATAGCCGCCCTTGATGCCCAGGGCATTGCCCAGCGCCGAGCTCAGGGAGTGAAACAGTGCCGAGGCCATGGTGCCGCCCAACAGGCCAAAGAAAGCCCCATGACTGGTGGTGCGTCTCCAGAACATGCCCAGAAGGAACGTCGCAAAGAGCGGTGCGTTCACAAACCCAAAGACCAACTGGATGATGTCCATGGCGTTGGACCAGCGGCTCACCAGATAGGCACAGACGATGCTCAACAAAATGCCCACCACCGTGACGGCCCGGCCCATCCACATGTAGTGTGCGTCTGTTTTGTCCTTGGCTAGGTACGCCTGATACAGATCGTAAGTCCAAACCGTGTTGAAGGCGGTCACATTGCCCGCCATTCCCGACATGAAGGATGCCAGCAGGGCTGTCAACGCCAGGCCCATCAGCCCCGGCGGACAGTATTTTTTGACCAGGGAAAGAATAACCCCGTCATAATCATTTTCCACCACCGCATCCTGGATGCGGTCTTTCAAAACCTTTTCCTCCAACGGCCCGGCCGCCACGTCCCGGATGAGGGCGGCCACCTTGGTCTCACTCATCTTGTAGCCGGTGGCGGCAGCAACCTTTTCCAGGCCGCTGCGCGCATCCAGGCCCGCCGATTCCCGGACCGCCACCACTGCGGCGGCGTATTTGCCCGAATCCACCACGCGGGGCGGCAGGCGGTAGCCGTCCTTTCCACTCAAGGCCAGCGCCACCGCCAGCATGCCGGGCAGAATGACCAAGACCGGGAAAACCATTTTCGGCACTGCTGCGATCAGGGGCGTGTTGCGCGCGGCGCTCATGTTCCTGGCCGCCATGGCCCGTTGCACAACAAGGAAGTTTGTGCACCAGTAACCGAACGAAAGTACAAAACCCAAACCGAAGACAATGGCAAACCAGTCCACACCCATCGGATTGTGTGACGGTCCGGCCAGCAAGGGCTTCCAGGCGCTGGACCACGCATCAGCCTGGAACGTTTTGTCGTTCAAAGCCAGCGCACCGGGATTCTGCGCCACCTGGGAGAGCGCGGCCTTGACGTTGCCCCAGCCACCCACGTCCTTCAACCCAAGATACACCACCGGGGCGAAGCCCAGTACAATCATGAAAAACTGCAGTACCTCGGTATAGATGGCGGAGGTCAGGCCGCCCTTCAGCACATACATCAGGACAATGGCCGAACAAATCCAGAGGCTGAGATCATAATTCCAGCCCAGCAGTTGATGCAACAGCTTGGCCAGCGCATTCATGGAAATGCCCGAGGCAAACAGGGTCATGACGGCAAAGGAAATGGAATTCAGCGCCCGCGTACGCTCGTCAAAACGCAGTTTCAGATATTCCGGAACCGAACGCGCCTTGGACCCGTAATAAAACGGCATCATGAAAACCGCCAGAAAGACCATGGCCGGGATCGCGCCCACCCAGTAAAAATGACAGGTGGCTATGCCATATTTGGCTCCGCTCGCCGCCATGCCCACCAGTTCCAGCGCACCGAGATTGGCGGAGATGAAGGCCAGCCCGGCCACCCAGGCCGGAATGGAACGGCCCGACAGAAAAAAGTCGGTGCTCGTTTTCATGTAGCGCCGCAGGGCGAAGCCGATGCCGACCACAAAGCCGACATAAACCAGCATGACGGCGTAATCAATGAGTTTGAGTTCCATATGCCCTTCTTCCGTCTTTTATGCTTTTAAGGATCAACCGCGGAAATACAAATAAGCTCCAGCGATGGCAATCAAAACGAACACCGATGCCGCCACGTCGCCCCAGGCCCAGCTGTCACGCGTGCGCTGGCGGTCTTCCGTCGAGGCCGTGCCGAAGGTCAGGCCCTTGATCCTGCTATAGTCCGGAGCCTGCGTCATATAACTTACCGTGATCATGACAATGGCCGAGGCCAGGGTGATGAGGATGCTGAAATATTGGAAGTTGATGTTATTGACGATCCAAAGGAAGGATCCCTGGGTGTAGCCGTTTTCAAACCCGGAAAGTTTCATCGTCACCGGCGTGTCCACCAACATGCGGAACACACCCAGCACAAAGCCGCTCACCATGGCCCAAAGACAGCCCTGGGCATTGAGCCGCTTCCAGAATACCCCGAAGAAAAACACCACAAAAATAGGCGGCGCCATGTACCCCTGCACCGATTGCAGGTATTCGTAGAGACCATGGGCCCCCTTGATCACGGGAATCCAGGCCATGGCAATCAACACCATGACCACGGTGGCAATCCGTCCGGTGCGCACCATTTGGTGTTCACTGGCCTTGGGCCGCCATTTTTGATAAAGATCCACCGTGAAAAGGGTGGAGCAGGCATTAAACACACCGGCCAGGGATCCCATCAAAGCCGACAGCAGTCCCGCCACCACAATGCCGCGCAATCCGGTCGGCAACAGGTATTTCACCAGCAGGGGAAAGGCCCCCTGGGTTCCGTTCGGTTCATTGAGATGCTGGGTCAGTTCCGGAATCTTCCCGCTCTTGGCCAGGGCAAAACAGATGAGCCCGGGAATGATGAACAGGTAAACGGGAAACAGTTTGAGAAAGGCGGCAAAAATGCTGCCGCGACGGGCGATGCTTTCATTGGGCGCACCCAGGGCCCGCTGCACAATGTATTGGTCCGTGCACCAGTACCAGAGCCCGATGACCGGGGCGCAGATGGCCATGCCCAGCCAGGGGAAGTTGTTGTTGAAATACCACGCCTGTTTGATGATGGCGCCGTCCGCATTCCGTTCCAGCACCGGCGCCCAGCTGTTTTCCACCCCGGCGGGCACCAGCGGTTTCCAAAGGTTGAACATTTCCGAGCCGCAGATCCGGTGCAATTCATGCCAGCCGCCCAGTTCACGCAGACCGTAAAACGTCAGCAGCGCCGAGCCCCCGATCAAAATCACCACCTGCACGGCGTCGTTGTAGGCCACCGCCCGCATGCCGCCGAGCATGGTGTACAACCCGGTCAGAATGATCACCAGCACGGAACCGATCCAAAAACTGTCAATGAGATAACCACCCAGCGTGATCTGCACTTCCGGCAGCAGGGTGGCAAAAACCACACCACCGGCAAAAATACCCACCGCTATTTTTGATACGATGAAGGTGATGATGGAAACCACCGACAGCACATAGCGCGAGTTGGTGCAAAAGCGGCGCTCGAGAAATTCCGGCATGGTGAAGACCATGGACCGGGCATAAAACGGCACAAACACCCAGGCCAGCACCAGCAGACACCATGCATGCAGTTCATAATGCGCCAGGGCCACCCCGTCCTTGGCGCCCGAACCAGCCAGCCCGACGATGTGTTCGGAACCGATGTTGGAGGCAAAAATCGAAGCCCCGATCACCCACCAGCCCAGATTGCGCCCGGCCAGAAAGTAGTCGGCCGCCGTGTCCTTGTTTTTTCGGACCACCCAGGTCGCCACGCCCAGCAAAATGCCGAAATAACCGGCAATGACCAGCCAGTCGAGCGGAGCCAGGGTGCTGGAGCTTGCTTCTGACAAAACAACGAACGGGGAGAGGAGGTATGGAGTATTCACAATTTTTGTAAGTTATGAAACTAGCCCGTGAAACAAATCCGAAGCAAGTGCTTTGTTGTACACCCGCTGTGCCTGCCACCCTAGGACGCGTCCCGGGGCTCGTCTTCGTATCGCGTGTACTCGCCCATGAAGCGGAGATACAACTTGTCAGTGGGACCATTCCGTTGCTTGGCTATGTTCAACGTGGCCCGGATGCCCCTCCCCTGATCCTCCGGATCTTTTTCAAACGAACGACTCAGCAGCAGTACCACGTCCGCATCCTGCTCAATGGACCCCGACTCGCGCAGGTGGTGCAGTGCCGGCTCCTGGTTGCCCTCCTCCGGTTTCCGGTTCAACTGCGCCAGCACAATGATGGGAATTTTCAACTCCTTGGCCAGAGCCTTGATCCCACGCGAGATTTCCGCCACTTCCACCTGCCGGTTGTCCCGCGCCTTGTCACTCGTTGAAATCAACAGCTGCAGATAATCAATGATCAGCACCTGGATGTTGTACATCTTTTTCATGCGCCGGGCCTTGGCCCGCAGTTGGTTGATGCTGAGCATGCTCGATTCATCAATGTACAAAGGCATCGATGCCACCTGCTCACCCACCAGCGACACCCCGTTCAAATCCGAATCGGTCAGCTTGCCGTCGCGGATGCTCTGCAATTTGACGTTCGCGCTCGAAGCCAGCAGACGGAGCATGAGTTGCTCCGCCGTCATTTCCAGACTGAAAAAGGCCACCGGATGACCCGGCTCCACAAATCGGTCCAACTGTTCATCATAACGCTTGGAAATGAAATTCTTGGCCATGGACAGCGCCAGGGCGGTTTTCCCGACGCCCGGCCGCGCCGCAATGACAATCATTTCACCGGGTTTGAATCCGGTGGTGAGCTTGTCCAGATCATTGAACCCCGTGGCCATGCCGTCGTAGCGCCCCTTCATCTTCATCGTGCGCTCAATGATTTCGATGGCCTGCATCACCACCTGGCGCGGTTCCATGGCGGAATTGCTCACCCCCCGGTTGGAAATCTCAAAAATCAACTGCTCCGCTTCGTCCAGAACCTCGTCCGGCGCATGCTGTCGTTCCTGCGAGTCATAAACAATCTTGGCGCAGGCCTGCTGCAGGTGCCGCAGCAGACTTTTTTGCCGCACCGTTTCAATATGGGACGGCGCCGTCAAAACCGAAACCACCGCCGAACTCAATTCGCCCAGCAGGGAAGGCCCCCCGATCAGGTCGCCCAGTTTGCGATCCTCCAGATACTGCAGCACCGTGGCCGGGTCCACCGGCACCCCGCGGCTGCGCATGTCGCCCAGGGCCTTGAACAATTCCTGGTGCGCCGGTTGAAAGAAATCCGCCGCAATCAGTTTTTCCTCTGCCATGTCAATGACCTGATCCGGGTCCGACAACATGGCTCCCAGCACCGACCGTTCCGCCTCGGGACTGTGAATGGCGGGCATGCCCTCTATGGCAAAGGTGATTTGTTTCTGGCCTTTTTTATAGGACAAGGCGCTGCGGCTCGGATCGGCTATCATGGGATGAACTGTTGTACTTCAATGCAGCCGCTGTAACAGCGCAGAATCCGCCCCGGTTAAATAATCTGCGAATAAGCGGCCAATAACCACCCGCCATCCCTGTGAATAACTTGTGCGGAAAATCGTTACAGCTCTGTGACCCCTCTAAAATAGAGGAAGCCATGTGACAAAAAAGTGCCGACGCTTTTGCGAATAACCCGTCCCAACCGGGTTGTCATCTGCGCAAACGTTTCAGATCAGTCGCCACGCTTTCGCAGGCTTTTTTCTGCGCACCATTCTTGGCGCTCTTCTTGTACACTTTGGCCAGCAGCAGCAATATCTTCAACAGCTTGCGCCGCTCTTTGATCACTTCCGACGGATCGATCTTGGTGTCTTTGCCCATGAGAAGCCCATTAAGCCACGCCCCGGCGCTTTTGTCCTGTCCAAATCACGGGCAGCCCGGCGATTTCACACCCTTGTCACAATCACCCACCCGCCAGACCCGCCCGAAGTCGCATTCCCGATTTATCATGTACAGGCATACAAACCCCCTCCAATAAATGATTTACAGGATATTTTTGCGCAACATTCTTTGTTGAGCAGGGTTGATATCCATTAGATTTATGAATTGGTTGCGTAAACTTTCCGAAAACCGGCTTTTGTTTAAGTGCCTGGAGAAAGAGCGGCACCGCGTTTTCCCCATCGGCCATGTGGAGGCCGACGACATTTTCATCGCCAGTTATCCCAAGTCCGGCAACACCTGGTTCCGTCAGTTGACCGCCGCCTGCGCCTATGGCCTGCTGCCCCAGTTCTCCCCCACCCCGCTGTACGGCCTGGTGGTACCAGACACGCATCAGGAAGCCCTCTACGTACGTTTTGCCAAAACCATGTACTTTAAAACCCATGCCCTGCCCTCACCGGATTTCCGGAAAACCGTTTACCTGCTCCGGGACGGCCGGGATGTGATGGTCTCCTACCACCATTGGCTGCAACAAGTCTATCGGCAGGAGTTCACCCTGCGCGATATGGTCACCAAAGGCACGGGCCTGTTCCCCTGCCAATGGCACACCCATGTCAGCGCCTGGATGGAAAACCCCTTTCAATCCAACCTTCTCTTGATCAAATACGAGGACTTGCTGGAAAATCCCGTCTCACAACTGCGCCGCTTTTGCGAATTTGCCGGACTGCAACGCGACGATGCTTTTCTCACGCTGGTGGCCGAATCCGCATCCTTCCACAACATGGAAAAGCACAACTCAACCGTTAAGGAATGCCTGCCCGGCGAGCCGGCAACCCATCCCATCCGGCGTCGTGGCCAGGCCGGATGCTGGCGCGAGGAAATGCCGCCGGAAATCCAGGATTTGTTTATGGCTGCAGCCGGACCCGTGATGAAATCCTGCGCTTACGCCTGATCCCTTACCGCTCGACCACGAGATAATCCCAGTCCGGCACAAACAACCGGTCCGGACACCACCGGCCAATGCTCCAGCCCGTGTGATACAAAGGCGCAATCACCTTTCGTCCGGGCATGGTATTGCACCAGGCGCCCCACCAGGAAAAAGTACTGTTGGCTATGATGTTGTATCTGCAGCGCGTCATGAGAAACATGTCCACCACCGCGGCATTGCCCCTCAGAACCGTTTTATCGGGCAGATGCGAAAACATCCGCTCCGCCGCCTCCGGATCATCGCTCACCACCACAAAATGCACATCGTCGGGAACCTGCCCGATCGCCTGCCGGTAATACCCCTCCGGCAAAATCCAGCCGTCCGGCCCGCCCGACAATCCTTCATCGATGGTTTTGTAGTCACCCCTGCGCACGTGGATACAGCATCTTTTTTCCGCCGGCTCCGGCAATTGGCTCTCCAACAACTCCAATTGTCGGCGGTGTTTTTTGCGTGGCCCAAACCAGGACAGAACCCTTTCACGATTGTGCTGGAAGTATTCCGTCGATTGCAGCCAACTGCCAATTTGCCGTCCGTCGGGCAGATTTTTAAACGCCGCATTAAAGCATTCCATGCGGCATTTGTCGGAATACTGGACGAATTCCGGCACATAGCAGTCGGGAGCCTTCCGTTTCCAAAAAGAAGTCAGGTGCCGGTTTTCCCAATTCTGCCAGACAGGATAACCGGGCAGATCGAATGCTTCATAAAGTAAATTCTCATAGCCCGCGCTGCGGGTGCAGACGAGCTGATACCGCTTTTCTTCCACCAGGGTGCGTACGGCGGCATATTGAAACATCTGATTGCCCAGACCGCCCTGCAATTTCAGCCATATCATAAACAACCAAGACCCTTCTGCGGCAACACTGACTGCTTCCCCGGTTTTCCGCAACCCCTGAAGCCGGGGTCAACAGACCCCGGCTTACCTTCCGCCTCGATTTCAAGCTTGTGCCATGCCGCCGTCCACCAGTAGTTCCGTGCCGGTGACATAGGCAGCGTCCGATGACGCGAGATACGTGACGGCCTTGGCGATTTCTGACGCAGGTGTTACACCACCGTTTTTGTTAACAACCAGCGTATAGACAGCCCACCCAACTATATTTTTTATGCGTTAATTTGTTGAAAGGCTGTTAATGATAGATTCAAGATTTGCTTTTATTGGGCTACTGACCTCTTTCACGATTATATTGAGACCTTAAACTTAGGTTATCTATTTTCCAATTAACTTGCGGTCCAAAATCTAATATTAAAATCAGGCGTCCGTCTCGATCTAATCGCATTTGCGCAGGCTCAATATTCACTGGTTTAATCGAAGGCTTTTGACTAAAACCTGCCATGTCTAAACGTGTTTTTTCCAATTTTTTAGTAGGTATTGTTAATTCTAATACAGCCAGCGCCCTATTGCTTTCACTGTGTTCGATCGGAATTAACCTTGCTGTCGCCCCCTGCAACCACCCATCCTTAGAAATTAATGGACCTATTTTTATTGTAAAAACACTAGCGTTACGATCAGTGCAAGGCGTTTCATATCGCGACCATACTATGCTGGAAACAGTCAGTTGACCTGACCCCAGAAGTGGGACACTTCAAAAGTATAGTTTGACCCCTTGATTATTCATTTGGTTAAAGCTGCCAGACACAGCGGAGGCCGTAGGCCGAAGCGGAGTCTGGCAGCTTGCCGCAAACTCCTCAGGTGTTTGATACCCCAGCGAGCTGTGCGGACGTTGTTGGTTATACTCGATCCTCCACTGTTCGGCCAGCACTTTGGCTTCCGACAGCGAACCGAAGATCTCACGATTGAGGAACTCATCAC
>Ga0075019_10000836_pt1 | contig 17427 bp, 15 predicted proteins | sample ColStrG_CSR_2013_FD_71473 | JGI IMG/M metagenome (GOLD analysis project Ga0075019, IMG submission 71473) | Freshwater sediment microbial communities in response to fracking from Pennsylvania, USA - Cold Stream Run_MetaG_CSR_2013 | ecosystem: Environmental > Aquatic > Freshwater > Creek >...
ATATTGAATCCTATTCGGTAGTTTCGCTGGACACCGCCGGAGTTGCTCTTTATCGTAGTTTTATTGGACTCAATGAAAATCAGGTCGAATTGATCCGCCTGGACACCAGTTTGAATAAAATTTGGAGTGGTTTTCTACCGGTACCCAAAGGGCTCGCTGTAGTCAAGGTGAAGACCGTGGCCGGCAAACTCTTCTTCTTTTTTGAAGGCCAAACGGCGAACAAGCATATTTTCCATGTATTTGTCGTACAAATAAAGAGCGGAGCCTACTCTTCTTATCCTATAAGAAATATTATAGCGTTCAATCCGACCGATTTCGTTGCTAGTAAAACCGCTTTGCTTATTGGTGGCTATTTTAATTTTCGACCCATCGTTTTATTCTACTCATTAAAAGATCACCGCTCTAAAATTCTTCCCGGATTTTTAAATGAACCGGGTGAAATAACACAAATCAATACCGCCGAAGACGGTAGCATCGAAGTCATTGTCAGTGCCAAGAATAGTGCGCGAAAAAAATGTTTGTGGATCCGGCAATTCGATGACGCGGGCGACCTGATCAAAACCGTTGTACTAGAACCGGAGGAGAACAAAAACTTGATCTTCGGGCGGGCAGCAAAAATAAACAACGATGAGGAAGTCATTGCCGGGGTGTACGGCAAAAACTCGCAATATTCACGAGGGATTTTTGTCGCCGAGGTGAATTCGTACGGCGAATACATTATTCGCTATTACAGCTTTGCTGACCTGGAGAATTTTTTTCATTACATGAAAGCCAATCGTGAAAAGCGCGTCAAAGCGCGCATCGAGCGAAGGCGAATTAAAGGAAAAAAGACGAAATTCAATTACCGATTTTTAGTCCACGAGCTTATTCCTTACGGCAATCAATTTATTATGCTGGGCGAAGCATTCTACCCCGTCTACTCTAATCGCTATAATCCCAACAACACTCCGCTAAATAGCTATTCTCCATGGAGCTACGGTTTATCCAGTCGTTACTATTACAACACCTACAATTCATCCAATTTAGTCTTCGATGGTTTTCAATATACGCATGCCATTGTCATTGGCTTTGATGCCCAGGCAAATCTGATTTGGGACAACAGTTTTGAAATAAATGGCCTTAAAAGTTTTCAATTGGAACAGTTTGTAAAAATCCTGCCCGAAAAAGATAAAATCGCGCTAATTTATCTCTATCAAAATGTTATTCGCACCAAGGTCATCAGTAATAATGAGGTGATCGAAGGGACGGTGCAGGATCCCATCATGACCGCCGATCAAAAAAAATCCATGAGAAACAAAGTGCATACCAGTAAACTTGAATATTGGTATGCCAACCATCTTTTTGTTTATGGGGTTCAGGATATAAAAGGCGACGGTGACAGCACGCACAAGGTTTTTTTTATAAACAAGTTAAGCGCTCCGTAGTCATAACTTAATTATCCATAAATTTCCGTTCGTAAACTTCACCTTCATGCAAACTTTGGGGCGCTCCGATCGGGTTGACCTGCCGGGCCTGGGACTGGAAAATATTCACGCTAAAATTGACACCGGAGCTTATAACTGCAGTTTACACTGCGCCAGCAATGAAGTGGTGAATGGGGTGTTGGAATTTGTTTTGCTCGACGAGGAGCATCCAGAGTTTACCGGACACAAGTATTTCTTTAAAAAATTTACGCAGCGAGAAATAAAGAATTCATTTGGCGAAGCCGAGCTTCGCTATGTTATCAAAACGAAAATAAAAATATTTGATCGGTTAATCCGGGCTGAATTTTCGCTGAGCAATCGAGGAAATCTAAAATTCCCTGTCTTGTTAGGACGTAAAATTTTACGCGATCGTTTCCTCATTGATGTCACTAAAAAAGATTTATCTTACGAATGGAAAACGGGTCTTCAATGATAACGATCCATGTCTAATTGCACTTCCTGGGTGTAACGATAAACACAAGCCAAAACAAAATATGAACATTGCCATCCTTTCGCGCGACCCCAAACTTTACTCCACGCGCAGACTTAAGGAAACCGGTGAAAAACGGGGCCATAAGGTCGAAATCATCGACCACATGAAATGTGTGCTGCTGATTGAAAAGAAGAACCCGATGGTGTGGTACAACGGCCGAAAGCTGGATTACTTCGACGCGGTTATTCCTCGCATCGGCGCATCCGTTACGTTTTACGGGGCCGCGGTGGTGCGTCAATTTGAAATGATGAAAGTCTTCACCGCCATTGAGTCGCAGGCACTGATCCGCTCCCGCGACAAATTGCGTAGCATGCAAATTCTATCCCGTGCCGGACTGGGTCTGCCCAAAACTATTTTTATGGATTACTCCAAAGACACCGAGGGTGTTATCGAAGCGGTGGGCGGAGCACCCGTGGTCATCAAACTTTTAGAGGGCACCCAGGGTCTGGGGGTCGTCTTGGCGGAAAATAAAAAAGCAGCGCAATCCGTAATCGAAGCATTTCACGGCGTGAAAGCCCGGATCATTGTGCAGGAATTTATTAAAGAAGCAAAAGGAGCCGATATCCGTGCTTTCGTTGTCAATGGGGAGGTGGTGGGAGCGATGCGCAGACAAGCGCGCGACGGTGAGTTTCGGAGCAACTTGCATCGTGGCGGCTACGCCACCGTTGTCAAACTCAATCGTCATGAAAAACATGCCGCCGTGATCGCTGCAAAAAAAATGGGGTTGGGTGTCGCCGGCGTTGATATGCTGCCTTCCAAGCGCGGTCCGTTGATCATTGAAGTGAACTCCTCGCCAGGACTAGAAGGAATTGAAGCCGCTACCGGTGTGGACATCGCAGGAAAAATTTTTCGGTATATCGAGGAGCATGCGGGCACAAGGAAAATTCAAAAGGATAAAATCAATGCCTAAAAGCATTTCCATAGCCCAACACGAAATCCGCCCCGGCGAGTTTAAAGAAATCAACATCAACATTGCGCGGCTCCCCTCGCGAACGCAAATCGATACGCCGCTCTACCTTTATCGGGGAATCGAAGAGGGACCGGTGCTGGCACTCACCGCCGGCATGCATGGTGATGAAATCAACGGGATGGAGATCGTCCGTAGGATCATTGACCTGGGTTACAACCGGGTGAAAAGAGGCACCGTACTTTGCATGCCTGTGATCAATGTCTATGGCTTTTTAAATTATTCGCGTGAAGTGCCTGATGGCAAAGATATCAACCGTTCTTTTCCAGGTAGCAAAACCGGCTCCTTGGCGGCCCGCGTAGCCTATCACATGACCCACGATGTCTTGCCGTTCATTGATTATGGCGTCGACTTTCACACCGGAGGGGCGATGCGAACCAATTATCCTCAAGTGCGCTGTGTGATGCAAGAGCAAATTAATGTAGACCTGGCCAACGCCTTTCATGCCCCCTTTACGCTGGATGCGCCTTTCCGTCCCCATTCATTACGACTTACGGCATCAAAAAAAAATAAACACATTATCGTCTACGAAGGCGGTGAATCGGTTCGCTTCGATCAACATGCCATCGAAGAAGGTATCAATGGAACATTGAGATTAATGAAGCATCTGGGAATGATTGATGAAGCCCCGCCACCCAAAGAAGAAAACAAAATCATTTGGAGTTCTTCCTGGGCACGCGCGCATACCGCCGGTCTATTTCAGCCCAATGTGAATTGTGGAGACCTGATTTCCAAAAATCAATTAGTGGGAACACTCACCGATCCTTTTGGCGAATACAAAGAGCTGGTAAAATCACCTTCGGAAGGATACGTCATTGGGCTAAACAATAATCCGGTGGTTAATGCTGGCGATGCGCTATTGCACATTGGCCTGGACAATGTATGTAAGATTGGTGGCAACGGCGAGGAGTAAAAGTGCGTTCCGCCAAAATTAAAAATTGGGACAAGGAATAAATAACTTATCCTTGGGTGGCTTGCGAGGATCGCGCGTACTCCAACTATACACCAGGCTAAACTCATGGGCACCTCCGCTGCTTGGGCCAAGTTTGGAAATAGTGTAATCGTAACTATAGCCGATATTCAAAATATCTTTGTCTCCCTTTTTGGTGAAGCCGATCAGCAACACGATGGATTCATTATTAACAACACCATTCACTGATTTGAAAGGTACACCACGATACCACGTACCAATGACCAGCGGCTCGAGCGTGTAGTACAAACCAACATCCATTTGATTAAATTGTCCCTGATGACGGTATTGAAAGGTAGGGGTAATGCTTCGTTCGCGTTGTTTGTTGTAAAACCCCTGCCCCATCACTCCCGGGGTTAAATAAAATTTCCAACCCGCATGCCCGCTGATTTTCATGGGGAGAACATCCGTTGTTCCCACCACCGATTGATTGGGCTGCGTGATGTGTGCTGCGGTCACCCCAAACCATCCATTCTTTGAATAAAATAATCCACCCAAGGTCATGTCCGGAAAAAATATAGATTGCCCCGAGTTCAAACCTTCCACAGACTGTTTGTTCACGACTTGACCCGTGTTGGGATCAAATTGATCTCCGAAGGTGAGCTTATCAAAATTGATAGCACGATTATAAACAGACCCTTGAAATCCGGGCCGAAACGACAGCCCTTTGGTAATTTTCAAGTCATAGGAATATAGCAAACCGATGCTCGTTGACTGCAGCCCCAATAGCCCCTCGCGATCTTTGGTCAAGATCACACCGACGCCGCTGTTTTTTTCTTCGATGTAAAAGTCTGCAAAAGCTGAAATAGTAGTAAAATTGGCGTCAATAGCAGGCCATTGATTGCGGTAATTAGTGCCCACGCGTGCCTGGCCGTTAGACCCAGCAAACGCAGGGTTAAGATACAAAGGCGCGGCATAAAATTGTGAGAATTGAGCGTCCTGTGCAGTTACAGCTTCCCCAGTTGTGAGCATTAATACCACAAGCGAAACCATCAACCTATACATCCAATCGGGGGATTTATCTACACTCATCCAAGCAAATTAAGTTGTTTCATGACATTTAAAAAAACATTTATCGACAAATCCGGGGCATTCATCTATGTAACGATATTTTTGATCAAATTGTATAATTTAGTGGGTCTTGGGCGTTTTAACTTTACCCCCAAAGGGGTGTCTTAGTATGATCAGGGTGTCATGATTAGCAATAGGGTGGAATCAAGTAGCATTTAAAAGATAAGTTGATGAAGTCAGATGGGCAGAAAATTCTTGGGACCTTTAGAAAGTTATTATTCTATCTCGTTTTGTTAGGTGTTGCCGTAGCGTCGCAGGCACAAAACCTGGCGCAGCACAATTGGTATTTCGGAAATTCAGTGAATGCCATTCGATTTAACCGGGCAACCAACAAAGCATTTACGGTTACCGATAAAGCCATTCCCTTCGGAACGGGTGGAAGTGCTGTCGCGACTGATCCTTCCTCGGCCGATCTGCTATTTTATACCGATGGAAGCAACGTTTATAATGCGTTCCATTTAATGATGCCAAACGGCACGGGCCTTTTAGGCAACACATCGGCCAATCAACCGGTAGCTATTTCCCCCGTGCCCGGTGACTCCACTAAATTTTTTATTTTCACCAACAACGCAAACTACACTACGGGTGGCTCCATCGCGGTGAGTATCGTGGATATGACTGCCTTTGGCGGAGCCGTGTTCCCCGCACCGGCCTTGGGCGATTTAGTGAACCCAAAAAATGTCGCCATTGCGGGGCTTTCCAATCGTTCGGAGGGAATGATTATTGTTCCCCATGCCAATGGTACTGACTATTGGTTGATCACCCATCAGAATGGATCCCAAGATTATGCGGCTACGCTAATCAACAAAGCCAGCTTCACGGCAGGAACATTTAATACGACCCTGAGTCCCGGACTGGCTTTACCCACATCGGTTGCAAATTTTTCTTACAGCCGAAAGCTTAAGAAGCTGGCGGTTTCAGCGCAAGACTCGAAAAAAGATGCAATTATACTCACTTTTAACGACGCCACCGGTGCCTTAACCTTTGATCGATACCTCTACAACACCGGAACGGCCACTGTTCAACCGCAATCTATTTATGACATCCAATGGGATAACGCAGGTCAGTATTTATATATCTCGCGCGTTGGGGAAGCCGGTATCAATGCCGATGTACTTCAATATGATTACCTCAATCCGACCACTACCTTGACCAGTGTTCTTAAGGCACCGGAGTTTCGCAGTTGGGGCTTGCAGCTAGCGCCCGACAGTGCGATCTATCATATCTATCAAGCCGTAGCGGGCGGACCTTTTCTGGTTGAGAAATTTACAAAAACCGATACGGTCGCCTCCGGTGTTATTCAAACCCCCTCGCCTTTTGGTGCTCTCGATTTTAACGGAACGCAATTCCCCTCCTTCATTCCGAAAATTAACATAACCCTTACCCTATCCTTCACTTCGGTGGGAACGTGCCAAAATAACAATACGACTTTCTTTCCTAACGTTCTTCCTAATGCTGACAGCCTGCATTGGGATTTCGGCGACACGACCAGCGTCACCGATTGGAGTCCGGTTCATAAGTTCAAACAAGCCAAAACCTATAACGTAACCCTGACCGCTTATTATCAAGGAAAGAAGCAAACGGTAACACAGCCCGTCACGATGAATGCCTTTCAGTTGAAACTGCAATTGCCAACCGATACCACCGCCTGTCGTTCTGAATTTCCACCACCACGCGGGAGCTCTACGCCAAAACAATTTTCCGTAAAAGTAAAAGCATCCGGAGGAACACCAACTTCCTACACTTGGTCGAATGGGCAAACCGGAGCCACGCTTAAGCCGGATTCGGCGGGTTATTACTATGTGGTCGCAACCGATGGAAGTGGCTGTTCCACTTACGCCGGAGTAACGGTGAAGGAGTATGGAACCATTGAACAGCGATCCAATATTTGGTACTTCGGCAGTAAAGCTGGGATTGATTTTAATAAGCGGCCTCCCAAAGCACTTAACAATTCGGCGATGGATACACCGGCAGGATGTGCCATTGTTTGTGACCCCAATGGACAAACTATTTTTTATACCAACGGGAGCACCGTTTGGGATAAAACCAATACGGCCATTGCCCATGGCATCGGAGGAGATTCCACCTCAACACAATCTGCGCTGATTGTGCCCGTACCCGGCGACCAAACCCTTTTCTACATTTTCACAACGCAAGCAATTAATGGTATTTCCGGCAACGAATTGCGCTACTCGCTTTTTGATTTGAAAATGAACGGTGGCAAGGGAGGCATCGTTCAAAAAGACGTCCTATTGTTTGCCAAAAGTACAGAGCGAATCACTGGAAATAATCAATGGTTAATTTCGCACGAGTATGGAAACAACACATTTCGGTCTTACCGTGTTACGGCCCAAGGTTTAGGCGACCCGATTTATTCTGCCATTGGATCGGTCCATTCGTTTCAATTTGCCGCCAACGGGGAGGGCTACATGAAACTCGGTCCAAAGAATAATTTGGCTGTTGCCTTTTCCACGCCCGGGGTGAGCAATTGGGTTGAGTTGTTTCATTTCAGTGATTCAACGGGTATGCTCTCTTATTATCGAAAAATAGATCTTCACCATCCAGTTGGCCAGGTGTATGGAATTGAATTTTCTCCAGGCGGAAATAAAGTTTTTGCGTCGATAACGAATACGCCAAGCTCGGACGTCTTCGAATATTCAATTGATTCGGTTGGGCATCCCCATCTTAAAAAAGATAACGTGGAGGCAGGAACTATCGGCGCCTTGCAAGTTGCGCCCGACAACCAAATCTACATGGCCATCAATGGCAGCACAACCCTGGGCACGATCCTGGCCGATGAGGACACCACTCATATATCGGCGATCAATCTGGCTGGGTTTACGTTGGCCGCAGGGACTAAAAGCGAACTGGGCTTACCTAATTTCAGACAGCAGCAAAGTGCCGGATTCGGAGGACCAGGATTTACGTTCACCGGAATTTGTTTTGGTGACTCAACGAAATTTGTCGGTACACCCACCGATGCTATTGATAAGTTTCAATGGTTCTTTGGCGATGGGGGAAGCAGCAATCAGGGGTCCCCTCATCATCTCTATGCCGCAGCCGGAACGTACAGCGTTTCCATGCGACTGACTAACCGATGTGGACTTGACACTACGATCACGCAGCAGGTTAAGATAAATGCGTCCCCTGCAAAACCATCGCTTGCTTTAGCCGTACCCATTTGCACGGCCGCTGTAATTCTTAATGCGAATACACCCAATACGCCGGGGTTAAAATATGCCTGGTCGACCGGCGATACTACCAAAACCATTAGTATTGCTAAACCAGCCACCATCTCTGTTACCAATACCGACAAGAATGGTTGCTTTTCAACCGCTACAACTATTGTTGTCGATAACCGGCCTCAACTGGCATTGGGGCCCGACCTTACGGTTTGCCAAAATAATGCAACCGCTCCCCTTGATGCCCAAAACCCTGGAGATACTTATACCTGGACCGTTACCAATGTGGCTACCGGAATAATTACGCCGGGCAGCACAACACAGTTTCAAGCAGTCGATACGACCGTGCCCGGGATTTTTCAATATCAGGTTGTGGTTCTTGATCCCGTTACCACTTGCCAGGTAACGGCGCAGAAGAAATATACCGTCATTGCCTCTCCGGCGTTTACCATGGCAGGAACAAACCCAAGTTCCTGTGGTGGAACCGATGGAACGATCAGCCTCATCGGAGTCACCTCACCTAGTTTATATTCCTATTTTGTTTCCGGACCAAATGGCTTTAATAAGAGCGGAATCGATCAGGCTGCGGGAACCCAAGGCCCCTTCACTGGCGCCGGTGCCGGAACGTTTTCAGGAATTGTAACTGATCAGGTTTCAGGATGTACTATCTCAAATACATTTGGGTTGACAAATGCAACTTTTACAATTAACCCCGTTGCCACAAAATTGTGCGACCCACCAATTGTCACTATTTCTGTAGCCAATTCAGGAGCAATTGTTCCAACTCAATATACGATAACGAACGGAACTACAGGGCAAATAACTTCCGGTCCTGTTCCTCCAGCGAGTCCCAGCTTTCAAGTGCAACTCCCAACACAAGGAAACGCCACAACAGTTACGTACACTGTGCAGCTCACAGATAATAGCGGCTGCGTAATCAATAAGAATTTATCTATAACAACCACAGCGCCACTTAATTTGACAATTACTCCTCCGGGTTGCGGTGCTACAGTTCAAGCGAATGGGCCAGCGGGCACCGGTTATCATTGGTCTTCCAATGTTCCTGGAAGTATTATCGGATCCAGCATTGCTAATCCTGTTCAGTTGCAACCCGGAATTGGTCAGGTGACTTTAACGTTAACCGGGACGGATGCAAGTGGCTGCTCCACAACAGTTATCCAGAATGTTTACATCAGCCCAACGATAGCACCCGCATTCACACAATCTGATCCTTGCCAGAACCAAGTCGTGCTAAGTGCAACGCCTATTGGTAGCTACACTTATCAGTGGTACAAAAATGGCGTGCTTCAAGCATTCCCATTTATAGGTCAACAGATTATGCTTGATAATTCTGAAAATGGAGCGTCTTATCAAGTTCAGATTGTTGACTCCCAAAGTGGGTGCATCACTCCGCCATCTGCTGCTAGCAAAGTTCTGGTGACAGGCCAAATTACCGCGAGCGTTACTTCAACTTTAGCGTGCAACGATGGAAAGCCGTTTACTTTGACTGCTGTGACGAATGCTGTTAGCCCAACCTATGCCTGGCAATTCAATGGTGGACCAATTGCGGGGGCAACGACTTCAACACTTCAACAAACCAGTGAAGGAATTTACCAGGTGGATGTCTCCCTGTCTACCTGTAAGGCGATCGCTCAAATTCAAATTTCACGAGCGCCCATCCCCCAGGGAATTCTTCCTTCCGGCGCGGTGATCTGTAACGATCCCGACAACAAGGATCCAAAAACATCAAAGGTGGATTTAGATCCAGGCTACTTCAGCGCCTACAACTGGTTTAAAAACAACGTTACCCTCAATTACACCTCCCGGGTTTACACGGCCGATAGCCAGGGAAGTTATCAAGTTGATTTGACCAATGTTTACGGTTGCACCAATTCCGATAAGGTAGATGTAACCAACGACTGCGAACCGATCGTCACCGGACCCAACGCCTTCCGGCCCAATAGCACCACCGCCGAGAACAAAACCTTCCATTTGTTTACCTTTTTCATTACGGACAACTTTGAAGTGGTAATTTATAATCGTTGGGGGGAGCCTATTTTTGAAACCAAAGACCGGAATTTTCAATGGAACGGCGGATATAGGAACAACGCCAACCAGCCGTTGCCCGGAGGTACCTATGTTTATTTGGTACGTTATGTGAGTACCTTTCATCCTGACCAAGGCGTGCAGGAGCAGCGCGCCGGAGTGGTCCTGCTTCGCTGATTTTTTGTTTACAAATTTCAACTCAAATTTCAAGACCATGGAAGAGACCAATGAAGGTAAGGCGGAAAAATTCTTTAAAGAATTTGGCAAAAAAATGGATCAATTTGCCAGCGAACTCAAAGATGCCGGCAATCGCGCCGAAGGAGACCTGCAGAAAAAATATGATGAGCTAAAAGCCGCGGCTCAGAAACTAAAGTCCGAGGCTGGCAAAAAAGAGCGCTGGCAAGAAGTCGAAGCAAGCCTGAAGAAAGCGGGCGAAGAGTTGGAGAATGCCTTCAAAGCTGCATTTAAAAAGAAAAACTAGACCTGCCAAAATTTCCTTTTTCTTCTTTGGTTTGAATTTTGTGCACCGCAGTAACATTATTCGTTGTTTCTGCGTTGTCATTTAAATAAATTCAAAAAATGAATTCCCTCAAAACTATCGTAATCGGCTTTCTGGCGGGGTTAGCAGGAGCTTACGTTTTTTTTCAATATGAAAAAAAAAATACCTCGGAACTCCAAACGCAAAACGTCGCCGTTGCTGATTATCATACTCCTTCTGCCTACCAGCCTAAAATCACTTCTACGTCTTCTTTGCCAAGTAGCGACAATTCCGATTTCAGTTTAGCGGCATCCAAGGCTACGCCCAGCGTTGTCTACATCAACAGTATCTCACAAACCGGTGCCAGCTATTCCTATTGGGATTTACTTTTTGGAGGTGGTGGTCAACAAACGCAGGTAAGTTCGGGCTCAGGCGTCATCTTCTCATCGGATGGTTTTATTGTTACCAACAACCATGTGGTGGAAGCCGCCGAGAAAATACAGGTACTCTATAATAAAAAATCGTACGAAGCGGAACTGATCGGAACCGATCCCTCCACCGACTTGGCTGTTTTAAAAATAAAAGAAACAAATCTCCCGGCCATCACGTTGGGTAGCTCCAAAAATCTGGCCGTCGGTGAATGGGTATTGGCGGTCGGAAACCCATTTTCACTTTCTTCAACGGTGACCGCCGGTATCGTTAGTGCAAAAGGCCGAAGAATAAATATCGTTGAAGATAAATTTCCAATTGAATCATTCATTCAAACGGACGCGGCTATTAATCCTGGAAATAGCGGAGGAGCCCTGGTCAATAAGAATGGAGAATTAGTTGGGATCAATACCGCCATCTTATCACGCACCGGATCCTACACCGGCTATGCTTTTGCCGTTCCGGTAGATATTGCCAAAAAAGTAGTGGAGGATTTGGTGAAATATGGAGCCCCCCAAAAAGCAATTTTTGGCGGCAACGTGATCGAGTACGATTTCCAAAATGCAAAAAAGTATGACCTGGACGTGAATGTTAAAGAATTTAGGGGGGTCTTGCTTGGGAGCGTAGACCGCAACGGTGCCGCCGCCAATGCAGGCCTGCAGGAAGGCGACATCATTACCAAGTTCAATGCGACTGAAATAAACAGTGAAAGTGCATTTGAAGAGGAGCTCAGTTATCGTTACCCTGGCGACAAAATTTCCATTGCGTATGTGCGTGAAGGGAAAGCCGGTACGGCTTCGGTGACCTTGTTAAACAAGAATGGTGACAGCGGCATCGTGAAACGAAAAATCATCAGCGATGCTACCACCGGTGCCAATCTGGAGGCCGTTGATTATGGCGTGAAAGTCAGCAAACTTCGCGACGGTATTTTCAAAAAAATTGGCCTCCCTGAAAACTATACCCTCACCCATATCAATCGGCAGCGCGTGAAAGATCCGCAAGATGTCATTGATTTTTTCAGCAAGTACAAAGGCCGCGTTTTGTTGTATGGATTCAACAGTTCGCGCCAAGAGTTACCCCTTTCATTTTATCTCCAGTAATGGCAGCTCCACGCCTCATGCACATGGCCTTGGTGGTAAATGACTATGACGAGGCGATTACATTTTATACCGATAAATTGAATTTCAAATTAGTGGAAGATACGCCGTTGAGTGAGACGAAAAGGTGGGTACTGCTATCCCCTGGCGGATCAGCGGGTTGCTGCTTGTTACTTGCCAAAGCAGTGAACGAGGAGCAACGAAGCAGAATTGGTAATCAAACCGGCGGGCGTGTTTTTCTTTTTCTTCACACCGATAACTTTCAAGCCGATTTTGAAAATCTAAAAAAGAATCAGGTAAAAATTGTTCGAGAACCCTCCCAAGAAGAGTATGGAAGGGTCGCTGTCTTTGCTGATTTATATGGCAACTTGTGGGACTTGATTGAACCTTCCAAAAAGTAGAGCAACTAATGATGCAGCTTGGTTCGCTTGGCCGCCTTATGATGCGGCAGCTCATCGGGTATTTTTTTCTTCCCTTCCTTCTTCCTATTCTCCTGCTCTAACTTCACGTTATAGCGAATCACTTGCCAATATTCAGCTCCATAGCCCACCAGTATCTCGCCACCAGCGGGAATGTCCTTTATCGCTTCAATAAAGCATCGCTTTTTTTCGGTGACGTATTCGGCATTGTTTTTTATACCGTCAACGCGCGTTAAGCCTTTCGCGTCATTGGCAAATTGGGCAATGGATTTCTTGGTCTTCCAAGCATCAATACAATACTTACTGTTGAAATAGAAAACATAACCATTGCGGTCGTCGGCCATTTTCTCTACTTCCTTCCAGGTGAGCACTTCACCTTTATATTCAATCACACGGGTTCCTTTCGGAATGAGGACTTTAGTAAAAAGCCCCTTTCCTGCTCCTGGCAGCGTGGATTTCTTTACGAACAAATTCTTTTCTAGTAAAGCCATTAGAAATTTTTGAAACAAAAGAAAAGCATCCTGGCGAAACCGGGATGCTTCGTATTTTTTAATGAAGGGACAACTATACTTTAATTTCTACATCCACTCCACTGGGAAGTTCCAGTTTCATCAGGGCATCCACCGTCTTGGGGCTTCCTGAATAGATATCAACCAATCGCTTGTAGGTGCAAAGCTGAAATTGCTCGCGTGATTTCTTGTTCACGTGAGGGGAACGAAGTACCGTAAATTTTTCTTTCTCTGTCGGCAACGGAATGGGACCACTCACCACAGCGCCCGTTGCTTTGACTGCACGCACAATTTTCTCAGAAGATTTATCAACGAGGTTGTGATCGTACGACTTTAATTTGATTCTGATTTTTTGGTTCATCTTTTTTTGATTTTACTCCCCGCCTGGGAATGTTTATCTACTATTTCAAATTCAGTTAATCTTATAAATCCCGATCCTACTTCGCTACGGCAGCGCCTTTTACTTCTTCAATCACTTTTTCAGCCAAGTTACGAGGCACCGGAGCATAATGAGCAAACGTAAGTGACGCCGAGGCGCGACCGGAGGTGATCGTTCGCAAGTCAGTGACATAACCAAATAATTCCGAAAGGGGAACATCGGCCTTAATCACCTGAGCACCACCACGGGTATCCATTCCTTTCATCACACCGCGACGGCGGTTAAGATCTCCTGTAACGGAACCGGTATATTCATCGGGTGAAATCACTTCGACAGCCATGATGGGCTCCAATAACTGAGGAGCACATTTGCGAGCTGCTTCTTTAAACCCGATACGAGCCGCCAGTTCAAAAGACAGCGAATCCGAGTCAACATCATGGTATGAACCATGGTATAGACGAACCTTCATGGAATCGATCGGATATCCAGCAAGAGGGCCGTTCGACATCGATTGTTCAAAACCCTTCTGCACGGCAGGAATGAATTCGCGGGGAATCACACCACCAACGATGTCGTTCTCAAACTCAAGGCCGGGTTTATCTTCAGGACCCAGCTCACGCGGCCCGATTTCAAATACGATATCGGCAAATTTACCGCGACCACCCGTCTGTTTCTTATAAACCTCTTTGTGCTCAACCGACTTGGTCAGTGCTTCTTTATAGGCAACCTGCGGCGCACCCTGATTGATCTCCACCTTAAATTCGCGCTTCAAGCGATCGATGATAATCTCCAAGTGTAATTCACCCATCCCACGAAGAATAACTTGACCCGTTTCATGGTCGGTATTCACGCGCAGCGTGGGATCTTCTTCCACTAATTTTGATATCGCCATCCCCAACTTATCGGCGTCCGCTTGCTTTTTGGGCTCAATAGCGTAGCCAATAACCGGCTCCGGGAATACCATCGATTCCAATATCACCTTGCGTTTTTCATCACAAAGGGTATCACCGGTCTTAATATCTTTAAATCCCACGACCGCGCCGATATCCCCTACCGGGAGCCGGTCAATTTGGTTTTGCTTGTTAGCATGCATTTGAAACACACGCGAAATTCTTTCTTTGGATTGTGTTCGCGTGTTGTAAACGTAGGAGCCTGATTCCAATACACCCGAATAGGCACGGATAAAACACAAACGACCTACAAATGGATCGGTCGCAATTTTGAACGCTAGCGCAACAAAGGGCTCCTTCTCGTCGGGCCGTATGGTCACGGGCAAGTCCGTGTCTGGATCAGTGCCAATAATTTCGTCTTTATCCAATGGTGATGGCAATAATTCCATCACATAATCCAACATGGTTTGAACACCTTTATTCTTAAATGACGAACCACAAACCATAGGAACAATCTTCATATCGATGGTCGCCTTGCGAAGCGCTGTCAAAATTTCAGCTTCGGTAATGGAGTTCGGATCTTCAAAGAATTTTTCGATCAGCGTCTCATCGTATTCGGCAACTGCCTCGAGCAATTTTTCGCGGTATTCACGGGTCTCTTCAACCATGTCCGCCGGGACAGGAATTTCCTGAAAAGTCATTCCCTTATCACTCTCGTTCCAAATGATACCGCGGTTGTTCACCAAATCAACCACTCCTTTGAATTGATCTTCAGCACCAATAGGTAATTGAAGGGCCACGGCTTTGGAACCTAATTTTTCTTTTACTTGCTTACAGACGCCAAGAAAATCAGCCCCCGATCGATCCATTTTATTAACGAATCCGATGCGTGCTACTTTATAATTATCGGCAAGGCGCCAGTTCGTTTCCGATTGAGGTTCAACACCATCCACCGCACTGAACAAGAACACCAGACCATCCAATACACGCAAGGAGCGGTTCACTTCTACGGTGAAATCCACGTGACCCGGTGTATCGATAATATTTACGTGATAGTCATTCTTTCTGTATTTCCAATAAACGGTCGTAGCGGCAGAAGTGATGGTAATACCTCTCTCCTGCTCTTGTGCCATCCAGTCCATGGTAGCAGCGCCATCATGCACCTCACCAATCTTGTGGTTCACACCGGCATAATAAAGAATACGCTCTGTGGTGGTGGTTTTCCCTGCGTCAATGTGAGCAGCAATACCGATGTTTCTGGTGTATTTTAAATCCCTTGCCATGTACTATTAAAATCTGAAATGAGAAAATGCCTTGTTCGCCTCTGCCATACGATGCGTATCGTCCTTCTTCTTAATAGCAGCGCCTTCGCCTTTGGAGGCCGCCAAAATTTCAGCGGCTAATTTATCCATCATGGTCTTCTCGCCACGCGCCCGTGCATAGTCGATCAACCACTTGATGCTCAAGTTGATTTTACGTTCAGGACGTATTTCAACGGGCACCTGAAAGGTGGCTCCGCCCACCCGGCGGCTCTTCACCTCCACGGCTGGCATGACATTATTCATCGCCCGTTTCCATACTTCCAGGCCCGGCTCACCGGCCGCCTTCTTTTCTACTTGCGCAATCGCATCATAGAATATCGTATAGGCGGTGCTTTTCTTACCTTGTTCCATCATGTAGTTCACGAACTTAGTTACTAAGGTGTCGTTAAACTTGGGATCGGGCAAAAGATATCTTTTCTTAGGTTTCGCTTTTCTCATGATCGGTTCTTTTTATTTTTTTCCTTTCGCAGGAGCCGCACCTTTAGCAGCGGCTGCAGCAGCCCCGGCTTTCGGACGTTTTGCTCCGTATTTGGATCTGGATTGAAGTCTTCCATTTACACCTGCTGTATCCAGGGCACCGCGGATAATGTGATAACGAACACCGGGTAAATCCTTAACGCGACCTCCGCGGATAAGCACAATGGAGTGCTCCTGCAGGTTGTGGCCTTCGCCTGGAATGTAGGCGTTCACTTCGCGTCCGTTGGTTAAGCGAACACGAGCCACTTTTCGCATGGCCGAATTAGGTTTTTTTGGGGTTGTCGTGTACACACGCGTGCATACACCCCTGCGTTGAGGGGATGAATCGAGGGCCGGGGACTTTGACTTAAATGTCAATTTTGTCCTTCCTTTCCTCACAAGTTGCTGAATGGTAGGCATTTATTAGTTTTTTTTATACCCTTCAAAAATAAGGACTGCAAAGGTATTCAAATTAAGGAAGGATGCAATAAGTAGTTGCAGTGATTTTTTTAGTTAAATCCCTATCCTTGCAAAGCAGATGAGTCAAATTGGGTATTCCCAGTGTGTTTCTATTGGCAATTCGTGGCTAAGAACCTGCAAAAAATGCCGAACTTGCCGTTGTCAAAAATCCAATTATCAATGAAAATTCAAGCAAAATACCTTCTGGTGGCCCTATTTCTTGTGGCCGGATGCGGTAAATCGAGTCAGCATGAGCATCCTGACCACGAAGCGTCTTACAATAACCCAAATCAAGCCCTCTATGACCAGGTCATGGACATCCATAACCAGGTCATGCCTAAAAGCGATGAAATTTATCAGTTGAAAAAAGAAATCAAGGACAAACTCACCGCATCAAATCTGACAAGCGGCCAGAGGAAACAACTTGAGCAAATCGTTTCCGAACTGGATTCAGCCGATCATTCCATGATGGATTGGATGCATAAATTCAAGCCACTTCCCGACTCGGCAAACCAGGAACTGGCCCGGGAATACCTTGAAAATGAAATGGAGCGAATCAAAAATGTTCGAGAACTAATCAATGGTTCTTTGCAAAAGGCAAAGGAGGAGCTTGGTAAAAAGTAACCTCAAAGCGATATCCCTTTATAAATGCTCAAAATCCTAACCGCCAAACAGACAAGAGAACTCGATCAATTCACCATCGAGCAGGAGCCCGTTGCTCCAATTGATTTGATGGAGCGAGCCTGCCGCGCTTTTACCGATTGGTTTGCCCCCCATTTTAGTGTAGACAAGAAAAT
>Ga0075019_10000839_pt1 | contig 17422 bp, 12 predicted proteins | sample ColStrG_CSR_2013_FD_71473 | JGI IMG/M metagenome (GOLD analysis project Ga0075019, IMG submission 71473) | Freshwater sediment microbial communities in response to fracking from Pennsylvania, USA - Cold Stream Run_MetaG_CSR_2013 | ecosystem: Environmental > Aquatic > Freshwater > Creek >...
ATGAAATCACCATCGGCATGGTTGGCAAATATGTCGACCTGACCGAATCCTACAAGTCGCTCACTGAAGCATTGCGTCATGCCGGCATCCATACTGAAAGCCGCGTCAATATCGAATACGTGGATTCGGAAGATATCGAGAAAAACGGCATCGATGCCCTGAAAAAATTCGACGGTATTCTGGTGCCGGGCGGCTTCGGCAAGCGTGGCGTGGAAGGCAAAATCAAAGCTGCACAATATGCCCGTGAAAACAAGATCCCTTATCTGGGCATCTGTCTCGGCATGCAGGTCGCGCTGATCGAGTATGCGCGTCACATGGCCGGAATGAGCCACGCCAATTCCACGGAATTTGACCTGACCACAGAACAACCGGTGGTGGCACTGATTAATGAATGGCAAAACCACGACGGCAAAGTCGAATTGCGGGATGAGAATTCCGACCTGGGCGGCACCATGCGTTTGGGTGCGCAGACCTGTTCAGTCAAAGCCGGTACGCTGGCCTCTGAAATTTATGGCCCGCAAGTCACGGAACGCCATCGTCACCGTTACGAAGCCAACAATCACTATCTGGAGCGTGTGGAGCAGGCCGGCCTGGTCGTGTCAGCCCGCACACCGACTGAAGATCTGTGCGAAATCATGGAACTGCCGCGAGCAGTCCATCCGTGGTACATGGGTGTACAGTATCACCCGGAATTCAAGTCGACACCGCGTGACGGACATCCTTTATTTATTTCGTATGTCAAAGCCATCCTGGCGAACAAGGAATCAAAATGAAACTATGTGGATTTGAAGTCGGCCTGAACCAGCCGCTGTTTCTGATTGCCGGTCCCTGCGTCATCGAGTCGCGCCAGATGGCCATGGATACTGCCGGTCAGCTAAAGGAAATCACCGCGGCATTGAATATTCCATTTATCTACAAGTCATCGTTCGACAAGGCGAACCGCTCTTCCGGCAGCTCGTTTCGTGGCCTGGGCATGGAAAAAGGTCTGGAGATTCTGGCCGACGTGAAGCGTGAACTGAATGTGCCGGTTTTGACCGATGTGCATGAAGTGCATGAAATCGCTGCAGTCGCCGCCGTGGTTGACGTCTTGCAGACGCCGGCATTTTTGTGCCGTCAGACGGATTTTATCGAAGCCTGTGCAGTTTCCGGCAAACCGGTTAACTTCAAAAAAGGTCAGTTTCTGGCACCGCATGACATGCAGCATGTCATTAACAAGGCGCGCGCCGCGGCTTTGGCCAAGGGCCTGCCGGACCAGTTTATGGCCTGTGAACGCGGTGCCAGCTTTGGTTATAACAATCTGGTGTCAGACATGCGCTCGCTGGCAATCATGCGTGAAACCGGTTGCCCGGTGGTGTTTGATGCCACCCACTCGGTGCAGTTGCCGGGCGGACAGGGTACAACTTCTGGCGGTCAGCGCGAATTCGTTCCAGTACTGGCACGTGCTGCCGTGGCGGTCGGGATTGCCGGTCTGTTCATGGAAACCCATCCAGATCCGTCGAAAGCCATGTCCGATGGTCCGAATGCGGTGCCGCTGGGACGCATGAAAGAATTGTTGGCGACCTTGGTCGCCATTGATCGGGTAGTCAAAGCACAGGGCTTTCTCGAATCCAGCTTTACCTGATTCACTACCGATTCAATCGATACCAAACTGAACCCAGTTTGGTATTTTTTTAGTATTCTCAGGTTCAGCCTGCTCAGTTTCAATCAATTAATTACTTCAGGAGTTTTAGATGAGTGCAATTGTCGATATTATCGGTCGCGAAATCATGGATTCTCGCGGCAATCCGACCGTAGAATGTGATGTGTTGCTGGAATCCGGCGTAATGGGGCGTGCGGCAGTTCCTTCCGGCGCTTCCACTGGTTCGCGCGAAGCAATTGAATTGCGTGATGGCGACAAGTCCCGCTTCATGGGCAAGGGCGTACTGCGCGCCTGCGAAAACATCAACACTGAAATCGCCGAAGCCATCATGGGTCTGGATGCCAATGAACAGGCATTTTTGGACCGCACTCTGATCGAACTGGATGGTACTGAAAACAAGGGACGACTTGGCGCAAATGCCATGCTGGCTGTCTCCATGGCCGTCGCCAAAGCGGCGGCCGAAGAAGCCGGTCTGCCGCTGTATCGCTATTTTGGCGGTTCTGGCGCAATGCAACTGCCTGTGCCGATGATGAATGTGATCAATGGCGGTGCGCATGCCGATAACAATCTGGATATTCAGGAATTCATGATTATCCCGATCGGCGCACCGAGTTTTAAAGAAGCGATTCGCTATGGCGCGGAAGTATTCCATCACCTGAAAAAAATCCTGCATGACAAGGGTCTGACCACTGCCGTTGGCGATGAAGGCGGTTTTGCTCCTTCGGTAGCCAACCACGAAGAAGCCATTAAACTGATTATTCAGGCCATTGAAGCTGCCGGCTATACACCCGGTACACAGATCGCCCTGGGTCTGGATTGCGCCGCGAGCGAATTCTACAAAGACGGCAAATATCATCTGGAAGGCGAGGGACTGGTTCTGTCTGCAACCGACTTCACCAATCTGCTGGCAACCTGGTGTGACAAATATCCGATCATCTCAATTGAAGATGCCATGGCTGAAGGTGACTGGGACGGCTGGGCCATTCTGACCAAGGCACTGGGCAAAAAAATCCAGCTGGTTGGTGACGATCTGTTTGTGACCAATACCAAGATCCTGAAAGAAGGTATCCAGAAAAATATCGCCAATTCGATTCTGATCAAAATCAACCAGATCGGTACCCTGACTGAAACGTTTGCAGCGATTGAAATGGCCAAACGCGCCGGTTATACCGCGGTGATTTCACACCGTTCCGGCGAAACCGAAGACAGCACGATTGCCGATATCGCCGTGGGTACCAATGCCCTGCAGATCAAAACCGGTTCGATGTCCCGGTCCGATCGTATGGCAAAATACAACCAATTGTTGCGTATTGAAGAGGATTTGGGCGATATTGCTAGCTATCCTGGCCGGGATGCGTTTTATAATCTCAAGTAATTTCAACACTCCCCAAATCCTATGCGCTTTATAGCGATTGTTCTGGCCTCTCTGCTTGTGCTCATCCAGTATCCACTCTGGTTGGGCAAGGGAGGCTGGTTACGGGTTTGGGACATGCAGCATCAGGTGGATGTGGCGCATGCCAAAGTGCAGGAATTAAAAAACCGCAACGCCAAACTGGCCTCCGAGGTTAACGATTTAAAAGACGGTACTGATGCGGTGGAAGAGCGCGCTCGCTTTGAACTGGGCATGCTGAAAAAAGGCGAAGTATTTATTCAGGTGCTCGATGGCGGCACCAAATCTTCCCAATAAATTATATCCGCACCATTCCGATTGACCACCCGATCCGCTTTTTGGACTGATGACCACACCCGCACAGGAATTATTCTTTGAAGGTAACCGGCTGATGCAGTCGGGTAAAGTATCGGTCGCTGAAAAGTGCTTCCGCAATGCCATCAAAATCGATCCTGAATTCAGTGAAGCCTGGGCCAACCTTGGACATCTGCGCGCCAAGGTCAGCGATTTTGGCTATGCCGAACAGTGCTTCCTGAAGGCGATTTCCCTGAGCCCCGATCTGGAGCCGGCCTATCTGATGTTGGGCGCCATGCTGATGAATCAGAAGCGCTTTGCCGAATCCGAACATTTATATCGGGAATATCTGGGTCAGCATCAAAGCAGCAAGTCGGTATGGTCAAATCTGGGTGTTCTGCTGGCCTGCTTAAAGCGTGAAGATGAAGCTGAGCAGTGTTACCGGCGTGCCCTGTCGATCGACAGCCATTACAAGAACGCCAGCTTTAACCTTAGCTACATCCTTTTGCGTCAACAACGCTGGAAAGAAGGTTGGCACTGTCTGGAGGACCGCTGGCAGTACCCGATGCTGGAAAAGCATTTTACCTTCGGACGCTGGCGCGGCGATTCCCTGTTTGACAAGTCGCTGATTATTGGCTTTGAGGCGGGGCATGGTGACATGATTTTCTACAGTCGTTACATCCGGGAATTAAAAGCCCAGGGGGTAAAAAGGCTGGCTTTAATCTGTCATCCCGCATTGAAACGACTGTTTGCTACGCTTGATGGAGTGGATCAGATTTTTTCCTTCAATGATGAGGTGCCGGCCACGGGTTGGGATTACTGGACACCGCCCATGAGCCTGCCTAATTACTGCCTGACCCGCTCGCACAATATCCCGGCCTCCATTCCCTATTTGCACGCCGAATCGCTGTTGGTGCAGCAATGGAGTGCGAAGTTGCCCAGCCAGGGGCTACGGGTGGGATTGGTCTGGAAAGGCAGTCCCCAGTTCGAGAATGATGCCGACCGTTCGGTTGAATCTCTGTCAGAGTTTGCGCCGCTGGCCGAACTGTCGGGTGTACAGTTTGTCGGACTGCAAAAGGGGCAGGGTGAAGATGATATTCGCCCCCTTGGTCTGAACATCCTCCCTTTGGGGCCAATGCTTAATGATTTTGCCGATACCGCTGCCGTAATCCAGTCGCTCGATCTCGTCATCAGCGTCGATACCGCAGTCGCCCATCTGGCCGGCGCCATGGGAAAGGCATGCTGGGTATTGTTACCGGATTACCGTTGCGACTGGCGCTGGCATGCGGAAGGATCTTCGACGCTGTGGTATCCAGAGCAGATGCGCTTATTCAGGCAGCCGGCTGGAGGTGGATGGGCGCCGGTTATCGGTGCGCTACGTGATGCTTTGCAAGAGAAAATTCAGAGCCCGTCCGTGTGATTTGGAAGGAAAGTGTTTTTTTGACATTTTTACCTTAAAAAAGCAAATGGCTCTTGAGTGGATCTGCAGTGCAGGTTAAATGGTCCGATTGAACTTTGGGTTGATTTAGCGCAGACCCGGCCTTTCAAAATTAATCGCAATATTCCCTAAAGCGCGCAGGGGTGAGATAATGCCGAATCGTTATCAGATTACCGGAATTAATTTTGCATCTTCGCCCGTTTCAACTCCGTGCTCCGAATCCGTTGCTGAGTCTAATATTGATTCTATTTTTGATTCTGTTTCTGAGTCTATCCTTCCATGCCGACGCAGATGAAACCGCCCACGCCAGGCAAGTAACTGGCGTCACCGTTCAGCTGGAAGATCTGACCAGCACCGAAGTGCGGGACCGCGTAGCAGCCGGGTCCAATATTATTCTGATTCCGATCGGCGGAACCGAGCAAACCGGGCCATACGTTGCATTAGGAAAGCATAACTACCGCTCGCGAGTGCTGGCAGAACAGATCGCGCAGAAATTGGGGAATGCACTGGTCGCACCGGTAGTCAGCTATGTACCGGAAGGAGCGGTAAAACCGCCGGTGGCCCATATGCGCTATGCTGGCACCATCTCGATTTCTGATGCGGCGTTCATGTCGGTGTTGGAAGGTGCCGCTCGCAGTTTCCGGCAGCACGGCTTTCGCACTATTGTTTTATTGGGCGATCATGGTGGTTATAAACAGGATCTGGAACAGGTAGCCGGCAAGCTCAACAAAGAATGGGGCAGCGACCCGACGACAAGGGTGATTCATCTGGCGGAGTATTACCGCCTCAGTTCAGCCGGTTTCGATGCCATGTTAAAGAATCGCGGTTTCAGTGATGCCGAAATCGGCGCGCATGGTGGTCTGGCAGATACTTCACTGACGATGGCTGTAGGCAGCAATCTGGTGCGCTCAGATAAATTGGCAAACAGCACGAAACCATTGGACGGTGTTGTTGGGGATCCATCAAGAGCCAGTGCTGAATTGGGTCAGGCCGGAGTGCAATTGATCGTTGATGGAAGCGTTGCGGCAATTCGCGCAGCCATGAAGTAAACATTTATTTTATAAAGACGCATGATGAAAAAAGTATCTCTGTTAATCACAACGCCGATTGTTTTATCTTTGCTGGCAACTGCGGCTATCTTTGCCGCGCCTCAAAATCCGCTACCGGCTGCAGTACCTGAAGGCGCAGCAGCAGTTGCAATTAAGCAGATCGTAACGATACCGGGCATGCCGGCAGTAATCAATCCACAGAATCTGTACAGCGAAACCGGCGCCAATATGTTTAGCACGGTTGTGAAAGACGATCTGCCACGCGTGTATGTGCCGAATCTGCGTTCAAATGATGTTACCGTGATTGATCCTGTGACTTTGAAAATTGTGGATCATTTTAAAGTAGGTCATTCGCCGCAGCACATTATCCCAAGTTGGGATCTGCGTACTTTGTGGGTTGCAAACAATGCCGAGCGACGCACGGACGGCAGTCTGACGCCAATTGATCCGCGTACCGGCAAGCCAGGCACGGCGATTCCGGTCGATGATCCTTACAACCTGTATTTTTCACCTGACGGCAAATCTGCGATTGTGGTAGCCGAAGCACAGCACCGCCTCGACTTCCGTAATCCGCAAACCATGCAAATGCAGTACTCAATTGAAGTACCCGAGTGTGAAGGTATCAACCACGCGGATTTCTCCATCGACGGCAAATTTGCCATCTTTACCTGTGAATTTGAAGGCAGTATCGCCAAGATTGATCTGGTAAACCGTACTGTACTGGGCTATTTGAAACTGAGTATGCCGAGTACGCGATTTAAAGCAGTACCTGCTACAACCGGCGGCGCAATCAATCCGGCCGATACGGAAATTTGCAGTTCCAAAAAAGGTATGCCACAGGACATTCGCACTTCGCCGGATGGCAAGCGGTTTTATGTCGCTGACATGGAAGCCGACGGCGTCCATGTGATCGACGGTGAATCATTTACCAAGGTTGGTTTTATTCCGACCGGTGTGGCAGCGCACGGTATTTACCCAAGTCGTGACGGCAAACAGTTTTATGTGGCCAATCGTGGTTCGCATAAAATTCATGGTGGCATTAACGGCAAGGGCAGTGTGACTGTAGTCGATTTCGCGTCGGAAAAGGTCGTCGCACAATGGCCGATCCCTGGTGGCGGCAGTCCCGATATGGGCAATGTCAGCGCAAATGGCAAGGAACTCTGGCTGTCCGGTCGCTTTGATGATGAGGTATATCGGATTGACACTGCCACTGGTCAGGTCACCAAGATTGCTGTCGGCAAAGAACCGCATGGTTTGACCGTCTGGCCACAGCCGGGTCGGTATTCTCTGGGTCATACCGGTAATTTACGCTAGTGAGACCATGATGCAGGCAACCAGAATCATTGAATACGAACGCCCGCAAATGGAGAGCGGTTCCAGTTGCGTCAGTCAGGCGTGGGCCAAAGTGCCGGATGCACCGACAGTTACCGAAAAAAGCGCGCTGAAAGAAAAGATAAGGCGGCTGCTGAAGCAACAGAAAGCGGTACTGGTTGCGCATTATTACGTGGACGCCGATCTGCAGGAGCTGGCCGAGGAAACCGGTGGCTGTGTATCGGATTCGCTGGAAATGGCCCGCTTTGGGCGTGATCACGAAGCGCAAACGCTGGTTGTGGCCGGCGTGCGCTTCATGGGCGAAACCGCAAAGATATTAAGTCCGCATAAACGCATCCTGATGCCAGATCTGGAGGCTACCTGTTCGCTTGATCTGGGTTGCCCGGCGGATGAATTTGCCGCTTTTTGCGACGCCCATCAAGATCGTACTGTCGTGGTCTATGCCAATACCAGTGCAGCAGTCAAAGCGCGCGCCGACTGGATGGTGACCTCCTCGATCGGTCTGGATATTGTGGCGCACTTGCATGCGCAGGGTAAAAAAATACTGTGGGCACCGGATAAACACCTGGGTGCCTATATACAAAAGCAAACCGGCGCCGACATGTTGTTGTGGCAGGGATCGTGTCTGGTGCACGATGAGTTCAAGGGCGTTGAATTGGAACTGTTGCGCGCCGAACATCCGGAGGCAAAAATTCTGGTCCACCCTGAATCACCACAGGCGGTGGTTGATCTGGCCGATGTTGTGGGGTCGACATCCCAACTGATTAACGCGGTGAAAACGCTGGATGCGACCACATTTATTGTGGCAACCGACAACGGCATTCTGTATAAAATGCAGCAGGCTGCGCCGCACAAGAAGCTGATTATGGCACCGACTGCCGGTAACAGCGCAACCTGCAAGAGCTGTGCACATTGCCCTTGGATGGCCATGAATGGCCTGCGCAATCTGGCCGAGGTTCTTGAGCACGGGCGCAACGAAGTGCAGGTTGATACCGAAACCGGTCGAAAAGCCAAATTGTGTATTGACCGCATGCTCCAGTTTGCTGCCGATAAAAAAGCCAACGTGCGTCCGGGTGGTGATCTGGCTGCAGAACAGAAACTTTTTCAGGGAATAGGGCCGGCTTGATGAATACAGGTTTAGTCAATTCGCATGCGCCATTTGATCAGGCGTTACAGACAGCAATGGACGCCAATGTTGAGGCTGCGCTGCAGGAAGATATCGGTAGCGGTGATGTCACCGGCATGCTGGTGCCGGACTTGTCCTGGGTTGATGCCACTGTGGTTGTCCGTGAGCAGGCGGTACTGTGCGGCGCCCCATGGTTTGAAGCGGTTATGCAGGGCTGCCACCCGGGAATGCGGATCCACTGGCATTATGCGGAAGGCGATTTGATGACCTCTGGCAGTGTGGTATGCGATATTCATGCGACTGCACGCTCTGTGCTTACGGCCGAACGAAGCGCACTGAATTTTATGCAGCTGCTGTCTGGTGTTGCCACTAAAACCCGTCGATATGTGAACCTGATAGCCGGGTGCAAGGCGGTCATTCTGGATACTCGCAAGACCGTCCCTGGACTCAGACTTGCCCAAAAATATGCTGTGCGCGTCGGTGGTGGACAAAACCAGCGAATGGCGTTGTATGACGGTATCCTGATCAAGGAAAATCATATTGCTGCTGCCGGTGGCATCACTCCTGCCATGAAAAACGCGCAGGCACTGAAGGCCGGAGTCAGCATTCAGATTGAAGTAGAATCACTCGCCGAGCTCAACGAAGCGCTGGCTGCCGGCGCGACTTCGATCCTGCTGGACAATTTTGATTTGAACATGATGCGAGAAGCAGTGAAAATTTCTGCCGGCAAAGCACTCCTCGAAGCGTCCGGCGGCATTGACGATAGTACGGTGCGCGCAATTGCAGAAACTGGGGTGGACCGGATTTCAATTGGCAGCCTTACCAAAGATATAGAAGCCACCGATTTTTCACTGCGCGTGATCAGCTAATCTGAAGTTTGTCTAAGACTGCGCCATAGTCCTTCACTCGAGTACAGAAGTAACGCACTCCAGATGATAATGAAACCGGTCAGTCGGTATGCATTGAAAGGTTCATGGTAAATCCAGATCCCGATCAACAATTGAATCGAAGGCGAAATGTATTGCAGCAGACCCAGTGTAGACATGGGGATGATGCGCGCCGCAAAGGAAAATGACAGAAGCGGAATTGCGGTGATCGGCCCGGCTGCCATCAGAAGCCACGGCATGTTATTCCCATCCGACCATGCAGAAGCAAACGTATTGGCTTTCTGCGTTCCCAAATAAATGACATACGCCAATGCGAAGGGGAACAGGAGCATTGTTTCCAGCGTCAACCCTTCCAGCGCGCCCAATGCTGCGGTCTTGCGCAACAGTGCATAACAACCAAACGAAATTGCCAATGCCAGGCTGATCCAGGGGATGTGACCATTCAGGATAGCCAGCCAGGTGACACCGGCTGCGGCCAGTGCGACCGCAATCCATTGTGCAGCGCGCAGTCGCTCCTTTAAAAGAATGTACCCCATGAGAACATTCACAATCGGATTAATAAAATATCCCAGGCTGCCGTCGATAATGCGATCGTTTTTGACCGCCCATATGTAGAGCAGCCAATTCACTGACAGCAGTGCAGCACTTGCAATGAAGCCGGTTAATACAGCTGGACGACTCAGTATTGTCGACATCCAGGCCCACTGTGAACGAATTGCTAGCACGAAAAGGAGAAAAGGCAGTGCCCAGATAATGCGATGGGACAGGATTTCCAAGGGAGTGACGATGGTTAAGGATTTGAAATACAGTGGAAACAGTCCCCAGGCCAGATAGGAGCAAATTGCCAGGGTGATACCTTTGCGCATAACAAGAAAGGAGAAATGAGATAGAACGCGATTCTAACTGATTCCGAGACGCAATATTGAATTGGAAGGAAAATGAAACCGAAGTGAAAGTAAAATAGTTGCTTTCATTATGTTTTGGACATAAAAAAACCGACCCGAAGGTCGGTTTTTTCAAAGTAAAAAAATTACTTGGCAGCAGCTGGAGCAGAAGCAGCAGCGTCAGCAGCAGGAGCTGAAGCAGCAGCTGGAGCAGAAGCAGCAGCGTCAGCAGCAGGAGCTGAAGCAGCAGCAGGAGCAGCAGCAGGAGCAGCTACTTCAGCAGCTGGAGCAGGTGCAGGTGCTTCTTCTTTTTTGCTGCATGCAACTAAAGCGATTGCTAACAGGGAAACTAATAAAAGTGATTTTTTCATTTGAGAACTTTCTGAATATATAGATCAATAAAAGGCAGATCGAAAATGCGATGAATAATTACCGGTAATTATCGCTCAATAGGCTTTTTCGATAATTTCACCTGTTTTAACCAGATGAAACTATCGAAAGTTTCCTAGGCAGCTATTATAATGACTTTTTTATGAAAGTGTCAGTTTTTGATGTTGTTTTCAACCAATTTTCGGTAAAAAAACCATGAAATTTCGCTTAATTGGGTCGAAATACGCATTTCCAGGTTGAAATTTTCGAAAATTTGGAATTTTGCATTTTATGAAACGCAGGAAAACGAAACCCAAACTATGGTTTTGAAAACATCAAAATCGCTTTATACGTCGGCCTGCAACTGAATCCAGCCATCTTCGTACCAAATACACAAAGTCTCCAGCATGTCGTCAGATGCCGTTGCAAGCATTTCGCCACTCAGGCGACGCGTATCGGCCAATTCGATCAGGAGATTTTTGTCGACACCAGAAACGCCAAAAGATTCACCATTCATGAAAATATTTTTGCCGCGATACAGCATGCGTGTTTTTAGCGCCAGCTTTATTCCGCGTTGAGTGGCTGTCTTGATAAACCGGACCGGTGTTAAGGGTTTTTTCGGTTGATCAAAGAAGACGGAGTGTTTAGGTGTCGATAAATATTCGCCGATGAACACGGTAATATCTTCGCTGGTAAATTCCACTTTTTTAATTTCGCGCGTCACCGTGTCCAGCATTTCTTTGCTGATTTCTGCCGGATGTGCGCTGGGCTTTAAATCCGGATCCGCATAGCGTCCTGGCAAGTCGATGGTATCGGACATGAATTGCAGGAATGATTCGCCAAATTCCTGAAAAGTCGGGGCGCGAAATCCGATTGAATACGTCATGCATTCGCCAAGTGCAATGCCATCATGCGCATAATGCGGCGGCAGGTATAGAAGATCGCCAGGCCCCAGAATAAACTCTTGTTCCGGTTTGAAGTCCTTCAATATTTTTAGGGGCATTCCTTCAATCAGGGTTAAATCGTTTTGCGCTCCGATCTGCCAGCGACGTTGTCCGTGTGCCTGCAGCAAAAATACGTCGTACGAGTCAAAATGTGGTCCCACTCCGCCACCGTCACTGGCAAAACTGATCATCAGATCATCCAGACGTGCGTCCGGCAAAAAATTAAACTGTCTTAACAGCGCGTCCGCCGCTGGGTCGTGCAGATTGACGCCTTGTACCAGCACAGTCCATTCCCGTTTTTTAGTATCTGGCAGTTCGACAAATGGTCCATTCTGCAACTGCCATTTGTTTTTGAAATGCGTGACCAGCCTTGATTCCACATTTTCTTCCTTGGCCATGGCAAATAATTGCGAGGGCATAACAGGTGGGGAGAACTGCGGGATGGCCTGGCGAATTAACAGTGGCTTTTTATGCCAGTATTCACGCAGGAATTCAGCGGGTGTCAGATTGCCAAGTAGTGTAAGTTTTTTCATGAGAGTATTATAGAATCAATGCAAGGGTTAACCCAAGGAAATGACTAGTTCTGTATAATCCGGTGCAAATTATCGGGGATCATGGAAAGGAAGTAGTATGAAAATCGCTAAAAACACGGTCGTGACGGTGGAATACGTCCTTTCGGATGCGCAGGGAAACGTCATTGAACAAGGCAATGATCCAATGATCTATTTGCATGGCGGTTACGAGAATACCTTGCCAAAAATTGAAGAAGCATTGGACGGCAAGGAACTGGGTTTCAAAACTGAAATTCAGCTTGAACCAGAAGACGCCTTTGGCGAATACGATGCGCAGTTGGTCAAAGTGGAACCACGTAACCGTCTTCCGAGCCCTCTGGAAGTCGGTATGCAGTTTGAAGGCATTCCCGACGATGAAGATGATGCTGAAGATGAATTGATCTTTACCGTCACCGATATCGCTGATGACAAAGTTGTACTGGACGGGAATCATCCGTTGGCCGGTGTGGCCTTGCGGTTTGGCCTGCATGTCACGGAAGTCCGACCAGCAACGGCCGATGAGATCAAGCATGAACATGTTCATGACAGTTACGGACATCATGAAGAAGATGATGACGATGACGGCGGTGCAGAATACCGTACTCATATCATTCATTAATTGGTCGCATAAAAAACCGCAGTTTCCTGCGGTTTTTTTATTCCGAAAGACTTATTTCAAATTAATTTTCTTAAGGTGGTATAAGGCATCGAGCGCCTCTCTCGGACTCATAGCATCCGGGTCAATATCATCCAACGCAAGTCTTAGCAGATCTTCGTTCTGCTCCACCACATCAACCGGTCGTGCACCGGCAAACAGATCAAATTGTGAAGTGCTCTGCACGGCATGTGCTTCCAGCTCAGCCAGATGTTTGCGTGCTGCGCGGATTACCTGTGCAGGAATGCCTGCCAGCTGTGCAACCTGAAGGCCGTAACTCTGTGAGGCCGGACCGTTTTGAACTGCGTGTAAAAACACGATGGTTTCCTGATGTTCAACGGCCGACAAATGCACGTTATGCGCACTGGGATGGGTGTCCGGAAGTTGAGTCAGTTCAAAATAGTGGGTGGCAAATAAGGTGTAGCTGTTGGTCTGGGTGATCAATTGCCTGGCGATGGCCCAGGCCAGTGCCAGTCCGTCAAACGTCGATGTACCGCGTCCGACTTCATCCATTAATACCAGTGAGTTTTCAGTGGCAGCATTCAGGATCGCGGCCGATTCGGTCATTTCCACCATAAAAGTGGAGCGGCCTCCGGCCAAATCATCTGCCGCGCCTATCCGCGTGAAGATTCGGTCGATCGGGCCGATAATGGCGTGACTGGCCGGCACGTAAGATCCGACATATGCCAACAGTGTAATCAGCGCCACCTGACGCATGTAGGTCGACTTACCGCCCATGTTTGGTCCGGTAATCAGCAGCAATTTACGATCGGCATTCAGTTGGCAGTCGTTGGCAATAAACCGTTCGATCTGATTTTCCACGACCGGATGACGCCCCTGTGCAATATCCAGCACCGGCTCACTGACCAGCTTCGGCGCACACCATTGATGGCGGCTGGCGTGTTCAGCGAGCGCCACCAGGCAGTCGAGTTGCGCCAGTGCGTTGGCTACTGTTTGCAGTTCGACGATGTACGGCATTAACTGCTGGAGTACCTGATCGTAGAGATATTTTTCGCGAACCAGTGCCCGATCCTGCGCCGAAAGTGCCTTGTCTTCAAAAGCTTTCAATTCCGGGGTGATGTAACGTTCAGCATTTTTCAGAGTCTGCCGACGCCGGTAATGTTCCGGTACTTTGTCGGTCTGGCCGTGCGTTACCTCAATATAAAAACCATGCACACGATTGTATTCCACGCGCAAATTGGCAATGCCGGTGGCTGCACGTTCGCGGGTCTCCAGATCAACAAGAAACTGCCCGGCGTTTTCTGACAGCCCGCGCAGCTCATCCAGTTCTGCATCAAAACCGGCCGCAATGACGCCTCCGTCGCGCACCATCGTCGCCGGTTCTTGCATGATCGCACTTTCCAACAGGTGCTGGCAAGCGTCAGGCGTAGCGACGTTATCAAGCAGAGTAAGCAGTAGTGGCGTCGTTGCTGTGGCGGGTTCCAGCGCGTCGCGCAAAGCCGGTAATTGCTGCAGTCCGGTGCGCAAACCTGCTAAATCTCGGGGACGGGCAGATGCCAACGCAATGCGGGTGGTAATGCGTTCAATATCTGGTATTTCGGCAAGTGCCGCAGTCAGCCGGTCACTGCGTTCCGAATCAAGCAGTGACTGAATCGCCTGATGTCTGCCGGTGGCCTGGCGTTGGTCCCGGCCGGGATGGTGCAACCAATGCCGAAGTAAGCGTGAACCCATGCTGGTGCGGCAGTGATCCAGCAGCGAAAACAGTGTGGGCGATTCCTGGCCGCGCAGCGTTTCAGTCAATTCGAGATTGCGCCGAGTTACTGAGTCAAGACCGATGAATTCATCCATCGTTTCCATTGTCAGCGAATTGATATGACGCAGGTTGTTGCCCTGAGTGGCCTGCAGGTAGCGCAGCAGTGCGCCGGCAGCCGTGATAGCGGCACTGGACTGTTCGGCGCCAAAACCGGACAGGTTGGCTACACCGAGTTGATCCTGCACCGATTTTTTTGCGTGCGTGTAATCAAAATGCCAGGCTGGTAACAGAGTCAGCTTGCTTTTACTTGATGACAGTACTGCCGCAGAATAATCGTCGGCATACAGAATCTCAGCCGCGGCAATTCGTTCACATTCCTGCAGCAGCTGATGGGGAAACGATTTTTCAGTGGCATTGATTTCGAGCAGCCGCATCGCACCGCTGGCCAGCGATATCCAGGCCATTCCAATCAGCACCTGTTTGCGTTGGGTGGTGACTGATACTGCAAGCAGGGGACGATCCGACTTGGCAGGAAGCAGATCCGATTCGGTCAAGGTACCTGGTGTAATTACGCGCATCACCTTGCGTTCGACCGGGCCTCTGCTGGTAGCCGGGTCACCGATCTGTTCGCAAATCGCAATCGATTCGCCCAGTTTGATGAGTTTGGCCAGATAGGTATCAACGGAATGATAAGGTACACCAGCCATCTTGATAGCATTACCGCCGGACGAGCCGCGCTGGGTCAGCGTGATGCCGATCAGGCGCGAGGCTTTTTCTGCATCATCAAAGAACAGTTCATAAAAATCGCCCATGCGGTAAAACACCAGCGTGTCTGGATAGTCGGACTTGATGCGCAGGTACTGCTGCATCATGGGGGTGTGTTTGGATTCTTCGACGGACATGGACTCGATTGGGTGGAATATATACAGCGCTTTGTGCTGAAGGTTGGCACCTTATCATAGACCTGATTGCCGGTCTAGATAGCGATTCCATTGGGAAGCAAGCCTCCCCGATCAGGATCAGTCTGAAAGGGGAGGGTGTTGATCAATCGACCAGCTTGTGCTGATTCAGCAGATTTTGAATGATCTGTGTGTCAGATTGCAGGACGCCGGCATTGTGCAGCAGATCGGCATTGGTCAGAACGACCTGCATCGTATCCTGCGCTGCCGAATAGCCACTTGCATACCCGCCGGTTGCACTGATATGGACGGTGGTGGTATATCCGCCACTGCCATTTGATACTTCCGTAAAATGCAGGTAGTTGGTCAGTGTTGCCGCGGTTGCAGACGGTGCTACGCCGCTCAGCAGATCGGCCAGATTCAGTACATCGCCCCCGTTACTTGCAGCATTGGCGTTGAAGGCGGAAATCGTTTCCACGTGGGGTGCGCCCGCCGTGCCATTCGCAGGTAACTGGAATACGAACGTATCACCGCCAGCCAAGTCTGTTAGTGAATTGGATCCGGAATTGACGAAGGTGGTACTCGATTGATAGGAGCTGATGCCGTGAGTGTCAGTAATGATTGCGCTGATGTTGACGACTGGACTTGCCGCAGTTTCATTGCTTGGGAAAGATATGACACCACCGGAGTAGTTGTAGACATGGCCAGTCGTGTCGACAAAATTCGTGCCGTTCCAATGCAACGTCAGAGTGGTGTCCGGTGTTGCTATGTTGTTATGACTCTCGGTAATTGTCAGGGTGCTGGTCGATGGCGTGGTAAGTGTCGTTCCTGAGGCGTTAATCACTCCGAGTGCTATCTTGTCCGTATTGGTCAATGTGACGGTGTCATTGACATTGGTCTCGACGTAATAGCCACCGGTCGTGGTCGTTGAGACCGTACCGGCGCCCGAGCTGTTTGATCCAGTCGTGGTGATGCTGGTGGTCGAGGTGGTTACCACTTCTGATCCCAGTGTAAATCCTGCACTGGTTAATGCAGCCAGACTCGGTGCAAGATCAAAATTGGTGGTGTTAAGTGCCAGAGTTGTGCCGTTACCGCTGTCGTTGACATTCAGACTGTAGCCGCCAGGGCCGGACTGATTGTCATGGTAGATGTTGATCGTGTACCAGCCACTTGCAGTCGCAGTGAACGAACCGGATAGAGTTCCGTTGCTTAATCCCCAAGTTGTGTCGGCAATAAGTTTTCCGCCAACTACCAGGCCGAAGGAATCATCGATATTGACTGAGCCTTGCGTAAATTTATAGGTGTGGCCCGCTTGCATGTAGATCAATCCGCTTGATTCATCAGCAGTTCCGGCTGCTACTGATGCGTTGGAAACGGATGTGGAAATCGTTTTCGATGTTGGCACCTGAACAGTACTGTTCAAAACGTTAATCAGCGTGGCCGGATTTGTTCCAGATCCATTATTTCCGGCTGCTGTATACAACGAGCTATTCAGCGTCGCATTGCCTACCCACGATTGCAGGGTAAGCCCTGGGTTGAGCGCTGCAGAGGGAATGAATGTGAAGCCAGGTGCAGGCGCATCAATAATGTCGTTGATGGCATTTACGGTATTGGAAATAGGCGATGAATTTCCATAAATATCAGTAATACTGGCATTCACTGCAATACTGTTGCCGTATGTCGGTAATGGTTCTGTAAACGTGATTACACCTGTTGCTGGGGTGTATGTGTAGGCATTGTTAGATGCATCGACAAGTGCCGAACCATTCCAGTGCAAGGTGACGGAGCTTGGCGTCCCATTTTCAGTCACATTAATTTGGACCGTGCCGCCGGCAGCTAAATCAGCAACGGCAGCGGCAGCCAGAGTTACGGTGGTCGCTATGTTGGTGTTGCCATTAATGTTTGCGGCGCTGATGTAATTCGCTCCACCGACAACTGTTTCCGGTGTCGTGATGGCCACGACCGGGGCTGGTGGAATTATGATGTGTTCAGTAATGGTCGCAGTATTGCCACTGGTCGAATTACCGTACTGGTCAGTCTGTGTTGCCGTAATCGTCGCAACATGGGCGTCGCCAGGGTTGGTAAAGTTCACAGTAACAACGCCGGCACTGTAGGTGCCAGAAACGTTAGTATTACCGCCCGTGATCGTGCCGTTGGATGCGACGTTCAGAACTGTTGTGACACCATTGTCGACAACAGTAACCGTGGCGCTGCCGCTGGCAGCCAGGTTGGCTGCGTTCAGAGCGACGGT
>Ga0075019_10000841_pt1 | contig 17411 bp, 18 predicted proteins | sample ColStrG_CSR_2013_FD_71473 | JGI IMG/M metagenome (GOLD analysis project Ga0075019, IMG submission 71473) | Freshwater sediment microbial communities in response to fracking from Pennsylvania, USA - Cold Stream Run_MetaG_CSR_2013 | ecosystem: Environmental > Aquatic > Freshwater > Creek >...
GGACCGACGCCCGGTTCAGCGCAGGACTTCGTGATCAACGCCGGCGATATCGTCTACTTCGACTACGACAAGTACACGGTCCGCGACGACGGTCGTGCGATCCTCGACGCTCAGTCGGCGTGGCTGGTTCGCTATCCCGCCGTCCGGGTGCGCATCGAGGGAAATTGCGACGAACGCGGCACGCGGGAATACAACTTCGCTCTTGGCGCGCGGCGCGCGAGCGCGGTGCGGTCCTACCTCATCGGCCGTGGAGTCGCCGCCGGCCGGATCGAGACCGTGTCTTTCGGCAAGGAGAAGCCCATCGATCTTGGAACCGACGAGGCGGCGTATAGTCATAACCGCAACGGCCACACGGTGATCACTCAGGGCGCGCAATAGACGGCGCATGGCCAAACCTGACCTTCATCGCCTTGGCGCGGCCCTCTTCGCCGTTCTGAGTTTGGGCTACGCCGCCGGGGCGATGGCCCAGACGCCAATGGACGAACCGTTGGACGAGCACGCGGCCAAGCGTGTCGACCGATTGGAAAAGGCGATGAAGGAGATCCGGGCCATCGTGTTTCAAGGCCGGGAAACCGGCACGCCGATCGTCGTTCAACCCGCCGACACCCAAGGCCAACTGGCGGCGCAGGGCGACAAGATCAACGACATTAACCAGACCCTCGCGCGGATGAACGGCGAACTCGAGGTCATCAAGCACGATCTCGACCAATCTCGCCACGAGACGGCCGACCTGCGCGAGGCCAACGCCACGTTGCGTGATCGCCTGACCGCGCTGGAAAAGTCGGTCAAGGACGTGATGCCGCCGCCACCGCCGCCACCCGGAACCGGCCCCGCGGCCACGCTCGATCCGGCCGGTGCGTTCGCCGCCGCGAAGACGGCGTTCGACGCAGGCGACAACGCGGCGGCAGAGGCGGGTTTCCGCGACTATGTGGACCACGACGGCGACAGCCCCGGCGGGCCGGAAGCGCGTTTCTATCTCGCCAAGACGCTTATGGCGCGCCGCGCCTGGCCTGAAGCGGCGACAGCGGACATCGGCGCCATTCGCGGCTGGCCTCATACGCGGTGGGCGCCGGAGGCTCTTGTCGATCTATCGAAATCCCTGCTTGCCCTCGGCAAACGCCCGGACGCCTGCCAGGCCCTGGACGAGTTGACCCGGCGCTACCCCAAAGCGCCGCCGGCGCTGACCAAGGCCGCCGCGGATGAACGCGCGCAGGCGCAGTGCCCCTAGCGGCGATCACAATCCCCCGGGTGCCTGTGGACGGCGGGACGGCGCGCGTTCGCGTCACGGACGGTTATCGCTGATCCCCTCATTCGCCACCGCCCTGGGGGCCCATCTCACGCGCGGCGATCCGGCGCCTTTGGTGGTCGCATTTTCCGGCGGCGGCGACTCCCTGGCCTTGCTGCTGATGGCCAAAACCTGGGCCGACGCCAATGGCCGGACACTCGCGGCCGTCACCATCGATCACCGGCTCCGGCCGGAGAGCGCCGAGTGGACCGAATGGTGTAAAGCGCGGGCCGAACGTCTCGGAGTCAGGCATTTCGCGCGCGCCTGGGACGAAGACAAACCCAACACAGGCCTTCCCGCCGCCGCGCGACGCGCGCGCCACGGTCTGCTGGCGGAGGCGGCGCGGTCGGTCGGCGCCAGAGTCATCCTGATGGCGCACACAGCCGATGACCGCGCCGAGGCCGCATGGATGCGCGATCAGGGGGCAACGACGCCAACGCCACGGCTTTGGTCTCCCTCTCCGGTCTGGCCGGCAGGTCACGGCATCTTCCTCCTGCGGCCCTTGCTTGAGGCCCGCCGCGCCGAACTGCGGGCGGGACTGTCCCAGTTTGGCGAAACGTGGATCGACGACCCCGGCAACCAGGACATGGCCAGCCCCCGCTCCCGCGCCCGCGTTGCGCTGAACGGTTCCGGCGAGGACGTGACTCCGCCCGTTCGCGATCCATGTGCGAACGAAGTCGATGAAGGACCGGCCGGCGATCTGTTCGGCCCGCGCGAACTGTTCCTGGGCCAGGCAGGCGCGCCCAGGCTCGCCGCCGCAGTGTTGTGCGCATCGGGGGGGCGAACACCGCCCCGCGGCGAGTCCATCCTTCGTCTGCAGGCCCGCATCGCTGAGGACTTCGAGGTCGCCGCGACCTTGGGCGGCGCGCGGATCATCGTTGAAGGCGATACGGTGCGGTTTGTGCGAAACACCTTCGACCCTCGCGGCGAAAAGAGTGAGACCTCGCGCTCCGTCAATGGTGAATTGACCTGGGACGGCCGGTTCCTGATCCACCGCTTGCCTCCCGGCGCACGGGTCACTCACCTGGCGGGCCATGCCGCGAAACTATCCGCCCCCCTAAAGCGTCTGGTCGCCGCCCAGCCCGCCGCGACGCGTCGCGGCTTGCCCCTGGTGGTTGGCGCGGATGGCGCCCTGGCCTGCCCCAGCCTCGATCGTGAGAGCGGTTGCCGCGTCACATCCCTGGTCCGGATGCGATTTCTGGCCGCCCGCGGCCAGATTCTCGATGAAGCGACGTTGAAGCGCATGGCGCTTAGCGAGGGTCCACCCTAAATGTAGCGCTTGGTTCACCACAGAGTTGCACATGAACACCCGTAGCCTCGCCATTTGGGGTATTATCGCCGTCGTCCTGGGCGCGGCCTTCGTCTATTTGAACAACGCCTCCAAGTTCGGGGGCGGGGCGCAGATGAGTTACTCGGAGTTTCTCGCGCACGTCGATCACGGCGACATCGTCACGGCCAAGATCCAGGGCCAGTCGATCGACGCTGTCGACCGCAAAAGCCAACAGATTCATGTGGTGGGCCCTGAAAAGACCCAGGATCTTGAACACCGGCTGGAAGGCAAGGGTGTCAAGTTCGCGTTCGAGTCGCCGGGGGGCGGTCTGCTTCAGGCGGTGCTGATGAACCTGTTGCCGCTCGTGCTGGTTATTGGCGTGTGGATCTTTTTCATGCGCCAGATGCAGGGCGGCGCCCGAGGCGCCATGGGGTTTGGCAAGTCCAAGGCCAAGCTACTGACCGAGAACAAGAACCGGGTCACGTTCGACGACGTCGCCGGTGTCGACGAGGCCAAGGACGATCTCTCGGAGATCGTCGATTTTCTGAAGGACCCGGCGAAATTCCAGAAGCTCGGCGGAAAGATTCCAAAAGGCGCGCTGATGGTCGGCCCTCCGGGGACGGGCAAAACGTTGCTTGGCCGCGCGGTTGCGGGCGAAGCCGGCGTGCCGTTCTTCTATATCTCCGGCTCGGATTTCGTTGAAATGTTTGTCGGCGTAGGCGCGAGCCGCGTGCGCGACATGTTCGAACAGGCCAAGAAGAACGCCCCTTGCATCATCTTCATTGACGAGATCGACGCCGTGGGCCGCCATCGTGGCGCGGGCCTGGGCGGCGGTAATGACGAACGCGAGCAGACTCTCAACCAGCTGCTGGTGGAGATGGACGGCTTCGATCCCAACGAAAGCATCATCGTCATCGCCTCCACCAACCGGCCGGACGTGCTCGATCCCGCGTTGCTGCGTCCAGGCCGCTTCGACCGTCAGGTCGTGGTGCCCAACCCCGATGTCGGCGGTCGCGAGAAGATCCTGCGCGTGCACATGCGCAACGTGCCCCTGGCGCCGGATGTCGACGTCAAGGTGATCGCGCGGGGCACACCAGGCTTTTCCGGCGCCGACCTGGCCAATCTGGTCAATGAGGCCGCGCTGATGGCCGCGCGCCGCAACCGGCGCATGGTGCTGCACCGCGACTTCGAGGAAGCCAAGGACAAGGTGATGATGGGCGCCGAGCGCAAGTCCATGGTCATGAGCGAGGAGGAGAAGAAAAAGACCGCCTATCATGAGGGCGGTCATGCCCTGGTGGCGCTGTCGGTCCCGTCGGCCGACCCGGTGCACAAGGTGACGATCATCCCCCGCGGCCTTGCGCTCGGCATGGTGATGCAGTTGCCCGAGGGCGACCGCCACTCGATGGACTTCGAGCAGATGACTTCTCGCCTGGCGATCCTGATGGCCGGCCGCGTCGCCGAGGAATTCATCTTCGGCAAGAACAAGATCACCTCGGGCGCCTCCAGCGATATCCAGCAGGCGACGGGTCTGGCGCGCAACATGGTGACGCGTTGGGGCTATTCGGACGCGCTAGGGACGGTCTCATACGGCGACAATCAGGAAGAAGTTTTCCTGGGCCATTCGGTCGCGCGCACGCAGAACGTCTCGGAAGACACAGCTCAGAAAATCGACACCGAGGTTCGCCGCCTGGTTCAGACCGGCCTCGACGAGGCTCGGCGCATCCTGACCGAGCGCGGGGAGGATCTGCACACCCTGGCCAAGGCCCTGCTGGAATACGAGACCTTGAGCGGCGACGAGATCATCGGCGTCCTCAAGGGGATCAAGCCCGATCGCGGCGAGAGCCCGGTCGACACCGGCTCCCAGCCCCGCGCCGCGGTTCCGCTCTGGCCAAGTATCTCGCCAGCGCCGGGACCGATCGTCTCGCCGGCGTGAGCCTTCACAACCCCGCCGGACGCGCAACGGCGGGAATGCAGCCACGGGTGATGGGCGTTCTGAACGTCACGCCCGACAGCTTTTCGGATGGCGGATGCTTCGAGCGGCTGGATCAAGCCGTCGACCACGCCGCGCGCCTGATCCTCGAAGGGGCTGAGGTGCTGGACATCGGTGGCGAGTCCACTCGCCCCGGCGCCCAAGCAACGACGCAGAACGCGGAGCTTGAACGGGTCCTGCCGGTGATTTCAGCGCTGCGCGCGCGCTTCGCCACGCCTCTGTCGATCGACACGCGCAAGCCTGCTGTGGCCCGCGCGGCCGTCGCGGCGGGCGCCAGCCTGTGGAACGACGTCAGCGGGCTGAGTGGGCATGCCGAAAGTCTCACGACCGCCGCGGCGCTGGGCTGCGATGTGGTGTTGATGCACATGCAGGGCGAGCCGGCGACGATGCAGCGGGCCCCGACCTATGCTGACGTCGTTTCCGAGGTGCGCGATTGGCTGCTTGAGCGGGCGAGGCAGGCGATGGCGGCAGGGATCGCGCGCGAGCGGATCTGGCTGGATCCGGGTCTCGGCTTTGGCAAGACCGCGGCGCACAATCTGGCGCTGGTGAAGAGTCTGGGATCTCTGACCCAGCTTGGCTTTCCCGTCCTGCTGGGCGCCAGCCGCAAAGGTCTGATCCGGGCCGTCGACCCGACGGCGGTCGACCCCGGCGACCGGCTCGGCGGTTCGTTGGCGCTCGCCCTGGCCGGCGTCCGCGCCGGCTGCGCCATGCTGCGCGTCCATGACGTGCGCGCGACGGTTCAAGCGCTGAAGCTTGAACGCGCGATTTCCGCGGCGGTCATCGCATGACCGAGGCGCGCGGACGGGTGCTGATCATCGCCGGTTCGGACAGCGGCGGCGGCGCCGGCGTCCAGGGCGACATCAAGAGCATAACCGTCCTGGGGGGCTACGCGGCCACGGCGATCACCGCGATCACCGTCCAGAACACGCTCGGGGTTTCGTCTATCCATCCCCTGCCGTCATCGCTGGTCGAGGCTCAGGCGCGGGCGGTTCTGGACGACATCGGCGCCGACGCGATCAAGATCGGCATGTTAGGCGACGTAGACATGGTGGAGACCGTGGCCCGTATCCTGCAGAGCGCGCCGGGCGTCCCCGCCGTGATCGATCCGGTGATGATCGCCAAGAGCGGCGCGGCGTTGCTGCACGCCGCCGCGATCGATGCGGTGCGCCGGCTGTTGATTCCCCGCGCCGACCTGCTCACCCCCAACGCGCCCGAGGCGGAAGCCTTGACCGGCCTCCCGGTCCAGACATCGGACGACCTCAGGCGCGCCGGCGAATTCCTGCTCGAAGCCGGCGCACGCGCGGTCCTGATGAAGGGAGGGCATATCGCCGGTGATCGGGTGATCGACGTCCTGATGACCGCCAGAGGAGAGACCACCTTCGAGGGCGAGCGCGTGGACACCCGTCACACCCATGGCACCGGTTGCACTCTGGCGTCGGCTTGCGCGGTCGGGCTTGCCCAGGGGATGAGCCTCTCCGACGCGGTGGCGCGGGCATGGGCCTACACGGCCGAAGCCATCCGTCGCGCCCCGGGCCTGGGCGCGGGACACGGACCATTGGATCACGCTTGGCCGGTGCGCGCACGGCGTTGACCGTCGAGGCCGGTCTCGCCGACGACCTGCGCGCCATCCTGCGTCGTTGCCCGACCTTGATGCGCGTCATGGAGATCGCCCGCGCCTCCGACCTTCCAGATTGGCTGATCTTTTCCGGCGCGATCTATCAGCCGGTTTGGAACCATCTGACCGGGCGCCCGCTTGAAAACGGCATCAAGGACTATGACCTCGGCTATTTCGACGGCTCTGATCTTTCCTACGAGGCCGAAGACCTCATCATCGAGCGCGTCGCGCGCGCATGCGATAAGGGGCTGCGCGAAAGGGTCGAGGTTCGCAACCAGGCCCGCGTTCATCTGTGGTTCGAGAACCATTTCGGCGTCCCCTATCATTCGCCTCTCGCCAACACTGCCCAGGCGCTTGAGCGATTTCTGGCCCCTGCCTTCGCGGTCGGCGCGCGACTGATCGACGACGGCGGTCTCGATATCGTCGCGCCCTTCGGCCTGAGGGACGTCTTCGCCATGCGCATCCGGCGCAATCCCGGCTCTCCCGGCTCCGGCTTCGACGCGGTCGTGGCGAAGACGCGGAAACGCTGGCCGGAATTGTCGATTGACAATTGACGCGCCCTCTCAGCACACGGATTGTTTTCTTCTCGCCAAAGGCGCGCTATACGCGAAGATAACACCCGCCCGGCCGCAAGGCCGGGCGCCGCCGTTTTTGGAGGCCGACATGACCGAAATTCTGATGCCCAAGGCCACCGCCGTCTGGCTCGTCGACAATTCCTCGCTCACCTTCGAGCAGATCGCCGACTTCTGCGGCCTGCACGCCCTGGAAGTGAAGGGAATCGCCGACGGCGAGGTGGCGCGTGACATTCGCGGCGCCGACCCGATCTCGAATGGTCAGCTGACGCGCGAGGAACTCGACGCCGCCCAGGCCGACCCCAAGTACCGCATGCTGGCGCAAAAGAGCCGTCACGCCGAACTGCTCAAGCCGACCAAGAAAGCGCCGCGCTACACTCCGGTTTCCCGCCGCCAGGACCGGCCCGACGCCATCGCCTGGTTCGTCCGCAATCACCCGGAGATCACCGATGGCCAGTTGGCCAAGGTGCTGGGCACGACCAAGTCGACCATCGATCAGGTGCGAAACCGCACGCACTGGAATTCGACCAATATCAAGCCTGTCGACCCGGTTTCCCTAGGCCTCGTCAGCCAACTTGAACTGGACGCCTTGGTGAAGAAGGCTTCGGACAAAAAGAACCGCGACGACGCTAAGCGCCAACTGGATGAACCCGCGGGCGCGACCCTGGCGCCGGCCGATGCCGTCGCCGAGACCGGGGGAGCCGACTCCTGATCGACGGGCCCCGGCGGCGCGCGCGGCTAAAGCCCTAGCTAGTGCAGTGCGGCGCGAACGGACTCCATTTCTTCCTTGAGCCGAAGCTTCTGCCGCTTGAGTTCCTTCAGACGGATCGTATCGGCGATCGGGCGACTGGTCTCATCCTCAATGGCGCGTTCAAGCATTTGGTGCTTGGCGTCGAGTTCGCGGAGGTGAGATTGCAGAGCCATGGTCAACGTCTCCCGTGCTACAGGCAGGGGGAGTGAACACCCGACACGCCCGCGTGTCAGATCACATATTGTTGTTTGCCGGACTCGGCCGTTTATTCGGCGGCGGGCGCCTGCGGACGAGGCGGGAGAGGCCTCAAACATGAGCGCGACCAAGGCCAGACTCATTGTCGGCATCTCCGGCGCCTCCGGCGTCATCTACGGCGTGCGAGCGCTGGATGCGTGCCGCGAAATGGGCGTCGAAACCCACCTGATCGTCTCGCGCGCGGCCCTGCTCACCTTGTCGCAAGAGACCGACCTGTCGCCCGCCGATCTCGCGGCCAGGGCAGATGTCAATCATCGCCAGGCCGACGTCGGCGCCACCGTCGCCTCGGGATCGTTCAAGACCATCGGCATGATCATCGCGCCGTGTTCTGTGCGCACCATGAGCGAGATCGCCACAGGCGTGACATCGTCTCTGCTGACGCGAGCGGCCGACGTGACGTTAAAGGAACGACGGCCGCTGGTGCTGATGATTCGCGAAACGCCGCTGCATCTCGGCCACCTGCGGACCATGGTGAAACTGGCCGAAATGGGCGCCGTGATCGCCCCACCCGCGCCCGCTTTCTACGCGAGACCGCGCGACCTCTCCGATGTCGTCGATCAAAGCGTCGGCCGCGCCTTGGACGTCCTGGGCCTGGAATGGTCGACCGTCAGGCGCTGGGGCGGCCTGGGTTCGGGTGTCGCCGAGGATCTTGAGTGACATCGGCCTGGGATTTCGCCAGGTCCGCCTGGGCAAGGGCCGGTGTGTCCGAAGCGTGCCTGATTCTGCAGGACGAGCAGGGGCAGTGTCCGGCCCTTTTGCTCTGGCGCCTCTGGACCCTGGCCACCGGCCGGTCGCTGGACAAAGCGGAGGTCACTCTGGCGGCCGGGGCGGCCCGCGGGTGGCATGACGCAGTGATCTTGCCTCTGCGTGAGGCGCGGCGCGCCGCGAAAGTTGATTTTGGCGTGGTGGAGCCCGTCGCGCGAGTCGCCTTACGCGAGCGGATCTTGGCCGCCGAACTGGCGGCCGAACACAGTCTGATTGACGGATTGCAGCGGCTGTCGCCGCCCATCGATACATCATCACGCGATCACCCGGCGACGCGGGCATTGGTCGACCTCAGCGCCGCCTGGGGCCGGCCGGTTTCGGCCGAGGTTTTTGCCGCGCTCATAGCCGCCATGGAGTCGGACGCGACCTTGACCGAAGGCGGCGGAGGCTCCAAGTCATGAGGCATCTCGGCGAAATCGGGCACACGCGCCATGGATGAAGACAACGACGCCGACGACCTGTTCGCGGTGCGGGCGGAGTTGGCGAAGCTCCGCCAGGAACACGAGGACCTGGACGCGGCGGTACAGGCTCTGCAATCGTTACCGGTTCCGGATTAGATCCGAATTGCACGCCTGAAGAAGCGCAAACTGGTGCTGCGCGACCAGATCGCCAAACTGGAAAACCGTTTGACGCCGGACTTGATCGCCTGAGCCGGCCCGGCCGGCTTGCCCCCAGCGGCCGCATCGCCCATATCGCCCCCATGGATGAAAATGTGTTGCATGAGGTCGCGGCCGCGGCTCTGAAGCTGGGCGCCGAAGCGGCGGAGGTCGCGTTCGCCGAACGCCAGGCGCTGTCGGTCACCGTGCGCCTGGGGGCGTTGGAAGAGGTCGAGCGCGAGGAATCGCGCGACCTGGGCGTGCGCGTCCTGATCGGCAAGCGTCAGGCGTCCGTTTCCGGCTCGGACATCTCCAAGGCCGGCCGAGATCTCTTGGTTGAGCGCGCCGTCGCCATGGCCAAGCTGGCGCCCGAGGACCCCTACATCGGCTTGGCCCCGGCCGAGCGGCTGGCCCGCGGACCCTACCCGGACCTGCAGCTGCTCGATCCGACGGAACTCTCGGCCGCGGCGCTCGAGGACCGCGCCCGCGACACCGAAGACGCCGCGCGGGCGGTGGCGGGCGTGACCAATTCCAACGGCGGTTCGGCGAGTTGGTCCTCATCGACCTGGCGTCTGGTCACCACCGGCGGCTTCAGCGGCGAGCACCGGGGCGTCACCTTCGGTCTGTCGGCGCAAGCAATCGCCGGGGAAGGCGCAGGGATGGAACAGGGCGGCGAGGGTCGCGCCATGCGTTGGCTGGAAGACCTGCCGACGCCGCAGGCCATCGGCGCCGAGGCCGGCCGTCGCGCGGTCGCCGCCTTGGGCGCGCGCAAGATCGAGTCGACGACGGCGACCGTGATTTTCCAGAACCACGTCGCCGGATCGCTGCTCGGCCCGCTTCTGGGCGCCATCTCCGGCCCCTCCGTCGCCCGCGGCGTGTCTTTCCTCAAGGATCGCCTGGGCCAGAAGCTGTTTCCCGACGCGATCACCCTGACCGACGACCCGCATCGGCCCAGGGGCCTGGGGTCTTCGCCGTTTGATGACGAGGGTGTCGCCAACAAGGCGATGAACCTGATCGACAAGGGGGTCCTCACCACCTGGCTGTTGAACTGCGGCTCCGCCCGGCAACTGGGACTGGAGACGACCGGTCACGCCTCGCGGGGTCTGGCCGGCCCGCCGGGGGTGGGCGCCACCAACCTGGCGCTCGGTCCGGGCGACCAAAGCCTCGAACAGCTGATGGCTGGCGCCAAGACTGGCCTGTTGGTGACCTCGATGTTCGGCCCATCGCTCAATTCCAATACCGGCGACTGGTCGGTCGGTTGCTCGGGACAGTGGTTCGAGAACGGCGAAATTGCCTATCCCGTGAACGAAGTGACCGTGGCGGGCAATCTGATCGACATTTACGCGAGACTCATCGCCGGATCCGACCTCATCAATCGCGGCGCGTCGATCATCCCGTCGATCCTGGTGGATGATCTGGCCATAGCCGGGAAATAGGAGCGTTCCATGCCCCACACCCAACTGCTGCACCTGGTCATCGGCGGCGAGTTGAAGGACATCGCCGGGGTCGAATTCCGCGATCTCTCCAAGGTGGATCTGGTCGGCGCCTACGCCAGCTACGACGAGGCCTATCGCGCGTGGCAGGCCAAGGCCCAATCGACCGTGGACAACGCGCTGATGCGCTATTTCATCATCCACGCGCACAAGCTGCTCGACCCTCTCGTGGAGCACGCTACTCGCGGCGGATGAGTTTCTCGGTCAGCAGGGTTCCCCACCACTGGGCGCGGAAATCGGCCTTGATCGCGGCGGGATCGTAGGCCGGGCTTTGCACCCATTCGACGAAGCTGAGCCCCTTGGCTTCCCCCTCGGCCAGGTAACGCTCGAAAATATAGTCCAGCACGCCGGTTAGCCCCGCCTTGACGTGCAGGTATTTGGGCGAGAGTTGCTCAACCGCTGCCCTTATCGGCTGGCCTTGCCGAAAATGCCGGTAAAACACCCCCATGATCCCAGCGCGATCGGCGCCGGATTTGCAATGCATCAGGGCGGGGTAGCGCACCGAGTCAAACAACGTCCGAGCGCCCAGCACCTGTTCGGCGGTCGGCACGTCGCGCGAGGCGATCACGAAATCGACAAGCTCAAGTCCATAGCGCGCGCAGGCGTCGACCTCGAGGGCGCGAAAACTGGTCTGCCGACCGCCGCGAAGATTGATCACCGTGCGGATGCCGCGATCGGCCCAGGCCTTGAACTGGAACGGCCACGGCTGGTTGGCGCGCACCAGCTCGTCCGACAGCCAATGGGCGTTGGAGAACCCCAGCCGCAGATAGGCGTGGTCCGTCCACAGGTAGTCCAGCACCGCGCGGCGGCGGCCGGCGGCCGTGGTCAGGTCGAATTGGGGCAAAACCCGCGTCAGTCGCGCTTGGAGAACAGGGCGTCTGCGGCGGCGCGGCTGGAGTGTTTTTTGGCGATGTGCGCGCGCACTCGCGCGATCTCCTCCTCCAGGACGGCGATGCGTTCATTGAGTTCGTCGACGCCGAACAACTCCAGATCCTCCCGCGTCGCCTCGATCAGGGTCTGGCCACGACCCTTGCGGACCTCGGCCGGTTCCTCCGCCATGCGGTCTCTCCCTATGCCCGTTGAACTCAAACCGCTATCTGGAGCGACAAGTCCGCCGGTGCAAGTCGCGAGAGGGTCGCCAGAGATGTCCAGCCAACAGATGACCGCGATCGAAATCGAGGGGGGAAAAGGACCGGCGGGCGCGCTCAAGCCCGCTTCCCTGCCTGTCCCACAACCGGCGGAGGGTCAGATTCTGATCAAGGTCGCCGCCGCGGGCGTCAATCGGCCGGACATCATCCAGCGTCTGGGCTTCTATCCCCCGCCCCCCGGCGCACCCGTGACCATGGGCCTGGAGGTATCCGGCGTGGTCGAGATCGGCGCCGGTCGCTGGCGCAAGGGCGACCAGGTCTGCGCCTTGCTGGGCGGCGGCGGCTATGCCGAGTACGCGGTCTGTGATGCCCGCCATGCCTTGCCGATTCCAACGGGCGTGGACCTGATTGCGGCCGCCGGCCTGCCGGAGACGGTGTTCACCGTTTACGCCAATGTGTTCGAACATGGGGCGTTGAAGGCCGGTGAAACCCTGGTCGTGCACGGCGCCACCTCCGGCATTGGCGTGACGGCGATCCAGATGGCGAAAGCAGCAGGCGCCAGGGTGATCGCCACCGGACGCGGCCGCGACAAAGCCCGCGAGGCGCTCAATCTGGGCGCCGACATCTCGATCGACGCCAGCGAGCAGGATTTTGAAGCGGTGATTCGCGAGCACGGCGGCGCCGACGTCGTGCTCGACATGGTCGCCGGAGCCTACTTCCCCAAGAACCTGGAGATTTTGAACACCGCCGGGCGTCTCGTGCACATCGCCTCCCTCGGCGGCGCGACGGTTGAGCTGCCGATCTTCAAGGTCATGCAGAAACGCCTGGTGATCACGGGATCGACCCTGCGTCCGCGCGAGCCCGACGAAAAGGCCCGCCTGGCCGGCGAGGTCGAACGCGTGGTCTGGCCCTGGATCGCCGAAGGGAAGATCAAGACCATCACCGACAGGATCTACCCGCTGCGCCAGGCGGCCGAGGCGCACGCCTATCTGGAAGCTGGCCAGCACGTGGGCAAGATCCTGTTGACGGCCTAGGCGGACGGCGGTCGACTTCGCTTAGCCTCGGCTGCGAACCATTTAGGTGGTCGCGAAACACTGTGGAACGACCACCCGCGATTCAGGCGGCTCGGCCTAAGGGCTGGCCGCCGCGAGCGCCGCCGAATCCCCTAGAATCTTACCCTGATCTCTCCCCCGATCTGACGGGGCGCGCCCCAGGCGGCGTAACGGGTGCCGATCGATGTGGAGTCATTCTCGGCCTGTAGATAGGCCTGCCCCGTGAGGTTGGTGACGTAGAAGCGCGCCGAATATTTCTCGTCCGGGCTGTCCCAGATCAGATTGAGATTGACCAGTCCGTAGGGGCCCTGCGAATCCAGGGGATTGTTGAACTCGCGAAAGAAGACACGGGAGCGGAAGCTCGCGTCGAACCGCGCGGTCAGGCGGCCGAAGCTGAAGGGATCGCTGCGATAGGCCACGCCGATGTTGCCGGACTCGCGCGGCGAGTTATCAAGCAACTTGCCATTGAGGTTCTGCAGTCCAAGCTGTGGGTTGAGCCCATCCAGATTGCTGAAGTTGGAATAGGTGGCGTCGATGTAGGAGAAATTGGCGTTCAACGTCACGTGCCGATCGATCGCCCAGGCGCCCTCCATTTCCACGCCCTTGATTTCCGCCGCCGCGGCGTTGGTGATGTCGAGCGATAGACCTATGATCTGGCTGACCTGGAAATTTGTATAGTCATAGTAAAATCCAGTCACATTCAACGTGACGCTGTTGTCGAACAAGCGTGTCTTCACGCCGCCTTCGTATGACGTGATTTTCTCAGGCTTATAGTCGTTTTGGCAGGAGTATATATTGGCGCCTCCCGCCTTGAAGCCTTTTGAAAATGTGAAGTAGGCATTGATTTTCGGCGTGAATTCATACTGCAGACCAGCCCGCGGGGTGAAGGAATCGGACTTGAGGTGGTCGGTCTCGTAGCTACCCTGCGGGCCGTAGAGCGGGCAGAACGAGGCGGCGAAGATGTTCCTTCCGGCGACGGCAAAGCCGAAGGTGTTGTTATAGGTCGCGGTCTGGTCGTCCTCGGAATAGCGTGCGCCGGCGATGATCTTCAGCTTGTCGGTCAGGTGGTACGTCAGGTCGGTGAAACCGGCGTATGAGTTGGTGTCGTACTTCGGCTGTTCAAAATCGAGATAGCTGCCAGGAGGCAGACCCGAGAGGCCGAGGTCGAAGTTGTAGAACAGGCTGTTGAAGTTCGACTCGTCCAGGAAGAAAAATCCCGCCACCCAATCAAGGCGGCGCCAGTTGCCGCTCAGGTCGAACTCCTGGGTGATCGCCTTGTCCGCCGTACGGCTGATGGCCGGCGCGACACTCAGATTGGTCCCGTCACAGTCGCAGGTCGCTGTGATCAGATAGCTTTGGTAGGCGCTGATGGACTTCAGCGTCGCGAACGGCAGCCGCCAGGTGAACGTGCCGCTGATCGATTCATAATCACGCTTTCCGTTATTGGGATCGTTTATGTCGGTCCGCCAAGGCTGGCTGATGAAGGTGGCGTTGGCCAGAAAGGGGTTTATGGCCAAGGTTCCCGGCCCGGGCGCGCTGTAGTTGGTCAGATAGATGAATGGCCCGCTGCTGTGCATGGCCGAAACGCCGAGATCGAATGTCAGGTCGCGGGTGAGATCGGCCGACAGCCTGAAGCGTGTCAGCAGGGTCTTGCCCTTATCGACGGACTGACCGCCCGGAAGGATGTTTTTGACGAAACCGTCCTCGCGGTCCTTGTAGTCGACGACCAGACGGGTGCGGACACGATCTCCTAGCGGTACATTCACGATGCCCTGCAGGTGATATTCGTTGTACTCGGCATAGCCGGCCAGGAGCGAACCCTCGAGCTTATTGCTCGGCGCATTGCTGAGAAAATTCACCGCGCCGCCAGTCGCGTTCCGACCGTAAAGCGTGCCCTGAGGGCCCCGTAGAACTTCCACACGTTGCAGGTCCAGCTGACCGATATCGACGGTGTCGGTTCCGGTCTGGTAGACGCCGTCGATGTTCACGGCGACGCCGGAACCGCCGAGATTGCCGACAGTGGTCGCGCCGACCCCGCGTATCGTTATGCCCGTTGAGCCGGTCAGCGTGCCGGAGTGGAAGCTCGGCAGGGAAAACTGCAGCGAGTTGACATTATCGATGCCCTGCTGGGTCAGGGTGACGCCGGAGATGGCCGTCACGGCCGCGGCGATATGTTGCACCGACTCTTCGCGCTTCTGAGCGGTCACGACGACCTCCGTGACCGCCGTGGGCGCCGAGTCGGAGGCGGCAGCGGAGTTGGCGGCGATCGCGGGCGCGGCGAAGCCGGCCCCACAGCCGAAGGCCGAGGCGCACAGAAGGGCTTTGAATGTTGGTTTCACGACGTCTCCCCTTTGGTCGCCGCCCAGGTCGCGCAGCGCGGGATGGTTTCGCCGCGTCGCCAGGGCGGTCGTTGAACAGACCGGACAGGGTATCGGCGCGCCAGGACAGAAGGTTGTCAAGCGAATTTTATGGGGCGTTCCACGACGCGTCTGACCAGACGGAAACATGAATGACTTGGGCTTCTGCTGCGCATCTCGGGCATCCAGATCAATCAACCCGATCATGCGGTCGCGCTTACCGCAGGTCTCGCGAAGCCGACGACCGCTGTATCCATGTTCAACGGCCCCCAATACACGGTCCAAGGCGCATGGAGCGGGCACACGTCTGTATGAAAATCGATACGATGGCGTCCATGTACATAGGCACGGCGCTGTCATGCTGATCACAGATTTTTGTTCGCGCGATGTTAGTAATTGGCGTGTTAGGGTCGAGCCCTGGCGACACACGGCGCGCGCACGGACGGCGTGGTCGCGACGATATGTGGAGGAGTTATCGCAATGTCGCTCAATCAACGTCTCGCCGCCGAATTCGTCGGCACATTGTGGCTGGTGCTGGGCGGATGCGGCTCGGCTGTCCTCGCCGCCGCGTTCCCAAGTCTCGGCATCGGCTTTGTGGGAGTTTCCCTGGCCTTCGGCCTGACGGTTCTGACCATGGCCTATGCGGTCGGTCACGTTTCGGGCGGGCATTTCAACCCGGCCGTTTCGGTGGGCCTGCTTGTCGGCGGTCGTTTCCCCGCCAAGGACCTGCTTCCTTACATCGTCGCACAAGTCCTGGGTGGCTTCGTCGGCGCGGCGATCCTTTACCACATCGCGACCGGCAAGAGCGGCTTCGACATGGCCGGCGGCTTCGCCTCGAACGGCTATGGCGAGCACTCGCCGGGCGCCTATTCTATGGTGTCCTGCTTCCTGACCGAAGTGGTCATGACGTTCGGCTTCCTGATCGTGATCCTGGGGTCGACCCACGCCAAGGCGCCGAAGGGCTTCGCCCCGATCGCCATCGGCCTCTGCCTGACCCTCATTCACCTGATCAGCATCCCGGTGACCAACACCTCGGTAAATCCGGCCCGGAGCCTTGGCCCGGCCATCATGGAAGCGATCAACGGTCAATCCTGGCCGCTGCAGCAGGTCTGGCTGTTCCTCGTCGCTCCGCCCATCGGCGCGGCTCTGGCCGGCGTCGCCTACAAGTTCATCGGCGGCGCCAACACCGAGGACTAAGCCGAGTCCCCACCGGCGCCTTGGATCGCCGCTCTTCCCCCATGCCTGCGCTGGGGGGAGAGATGCGCGCCCGAAATTTGCTGCACTGCACAGTTTTTGCTTGCGCGCGGGGGCGAACTGGGGCCTAAGCGCCGCGGGCCACGCTCTCCCAACGGAGCGCAGTCCATCTGCAAGGATGGGAGACATCGCAGTGACGACACCGAACAAGCCGGCCATGCGGCCTGCGCGACCTGAATTTTCCTCCGGCCCCTGCGCCAAGCGCCCCGGATGGTCCCCCGAAAATCTAAGATCCGCCGTCCTCGGGCGCTCGCACCGCTCCAAGGTGGGTAAGGCGCGTCTGCAGGCGGCGATCGACCGCACCCGCGAGGTGCTGGAGGTCCCGGCCGACTATCTGATCGGCATCGTGCCGGCGTCCGACACCGGCGCTCTGGAAATGGCGCTCTGGTCGCTTCTGGGCCCTCGGCCAGTTCAGCTGCTCGCGTTCGAATCCTTCGGCAAGGATTGGGTGACCGACGTCGTCAAACAACTGAAATTGCCGGCCGAAGTCCTCGAAGCGCCCTATGGCGAACTCCCGGACCTGACCAAGGTCAAGGCCGACGCCGATCTCGTCTTCACCTGGAACGGCACGACCTCGGGCGTGCGCGTGCCCAATGGCGATTTCATCAGCGCCAGGCGCAAAGGCCTGACGATCTGCGACGCCACCAGCGCCTGTTTCGCTCAGGACCTGGACTGGCCCAAGCTCGATGTGGTCACCTTCTCCTGGCAGAAGGCGCTGGGCGGCGAGGCCGCGCATGGCGTGCTCATTCTTTCGCCGCGAGCGGTCGAGCGTCTTGAGAGCCACACCCCGGCCTGGCCGATGCCCAAGCTGTTCCGGATGACCAAGGGCGGCAAGGTCAATCGCGAAATCTTCGAAGGCGCGACGATCAACACCCCCTCAATGCTCTGCGTCGAAGACTATCTGGACGCCCTCAAGTGGGCCTCTTCGATCGGTGGACTGTCCGAGCTGAAACGTCGCGCCGACGAGAATCTCGCCGCCCTCGCCGAGTGGGTCGCACGCACGCCCTGGGTCGATTTCCTCTGCGCTGATCCCGCCGCACGATCCAACACCTCGGTGTGCCTCAAGGT
>Ga0075019_10000843_pt1 | contig 17405 bp, 17 predicted proteins | sample ColStrG_CSR_2013_FD_71473 | JGI IMG/M metagenome (GOLD analysis project Ga0075019, IMG submission 71473) | Freshwater sediment microbial communities in response to fracking from Pennsylvania, USA - Cold Stream Run_MetaG_CSR_2013 | ecosystem: Environmental > Aquatic > Freshwater > Creek >...
ACCGGCACCCAAATGCCGCAGCCAAAAATTGATGCCATCGAGCCGTTCAGTGAAATCGAAAAACTGCATTTCGAAAAAGAAGTAGTGGGCGTCTACATTTCCGGCCATCCCCTCGACAATTTCAAATTTGAACTAGAGACCTTCACCAATATGCAAGTGACGGAATTAAATGACCTCGACAGCAAAGAAGGAAAGGATTGCAAAGTGGGTGGAATCGTTTCATCGGTGGAACACCGTATGACAAAAACAGGGAAGCCTTTTGGCAAACTGTCCATAGAAGATTACAGCGGGAAATTTGAATTCACCATGTGGAGTGAGGATTATTTGAAATACAAATCATTCCTGATGCCCGGCTTATTTCTTTTCATAGAGGGGCGCGTGGCACGCAAAACGTGGGGCGATATGAGCATGGAGTTCAAGATCAAGGCCATTGAATTGCTCAATGAGCTTGGCGTGAAACGCACCAAAGGACTGCAGATCAAAATGAACTCGGTGAGCATCAGCCCCGAGCTGATTTCTCAAATCGAAAAACTTTGTAGCGAATATAGTGGGGGCTGCCCCTTGTATTTAAAAATCCAAGACGACCAGGAGAAAATCAATTTGGAATTACTCTCCCGAAAATTTCGGGTGAAACCCATCAATGAAATGGTGGTGAAATTTAGAAAGATCAAGGATGTAGCCCTTGAAGTGGTGGCATGAATCGTTACCCGCTGCGGACCACCGCTATACGGACGGGTGCCTTACCCTAAAATTAAAACCGCTCACCCGCAAAACGGACTAACCGCTATTTCGGTTCGTAGTCAATCTCCATGAACTTGTCAACGTACTTTTTCCAATACGTCTCGACAAAGTTGATGTGATCGGGATGTTGATTGTATTTTTGGTAATCTATCCTTGATTCAAACTCCATCGAAAACCCAAAATCATAGTCATTCTTTTTACTGGTTTGCCGCAATGATTCAAAATGATGGACCACCGGTATTAACGACAGTGTCGTGGCCTGCTTGAAAAACTCCTCTTCTTCAGGGGAGCCTTTGGGGCATTTTAGCTTAAATACGACCGTATGACGAATCATAAATGAGGCATTTAACGTAGGCGATTTTGAGGTGGACGGACCAGGAGATGAAATCAGACATAAAACAAAAGAAATATTGACGATTGTATTCATGAAATTAAATTTATGAAATTTCAAGATCAATACATGGCGCAAGTCATTCATTTTCCAAACGCCTGGTTTGACGCGGCCCCCATCGGGGACTACAAGATTAAAGGTGACCACCAATTTTCTCTGCCCCTTACGACAAGGGATTTGATAAGTTCATCCAATATCAATCGGCAAACCATGCCCCATTCCAATGGTCGCCCTGACGACGTTTAGTTTTGATTCGGTGGAACTATTTTCTTCTATATTTGCGTTGAACTGGTAGCTAAATAAAAAACATATAAACACGATACGCATGGGCAAAACAATGGAACTTACTGATGCCAATTTTGATGAAGCCATCAAAGGCGAAAAACCCGTTTTAGTTGACTTTTGGGCTGAATGGTGCGGCCCCTGCAAAATGATTGGTCCGGTAGTAGAGGAACTGGCAGGTGAATACGAAGGCAAAGCCGTGATCGCAAAGTTAAATGTGGATGAAAATCCTCAGATCACCGCTCGCTTTGGCGTGCGCTCCATCCCTACCTTGCTCGTTTTTAAAAACGGCCAGATTGTGGACAAGCAGGTGGGCGCAGTGCCTAAGTCAGTATTGGCGGGCAAGTTGCAAGCACAGGTAGCTTAATTAAAAAATATTGGGTACCGTAAATGCCAATGGATTTTTCCGTTGGCATTTTGCGTTTTAAGCGTATAAATTTAGGATACCCTTTCAATTCTCCTTTGAAGAATACGTTTACAAACCAATTGAGCGATGCCACATCTACTTATTGAGGCCGGTTTTATCATTCTCACCATGGTCAGCTTTGGCTTGCTATTTTCTGACATCAGAAGGGTGGTAAACAAGTCGCCATGGCTTTCGAGCCATAAAACAAAATTCAATCTATTTTTTTTAACTAGCCTGGTGGCCTGGGCCATGGCTGTAAGCCTCTGGTCGATCAGCGGTCGCATGGCTGACTTTTCAATTTTTCCCTTCAACGTGATACCCGTGTTGGTCATTCCGATGATCACGATTGTTCTTTTTACTTTTTCCAAAGCAGCAAAAGAAATCCTGATCCTTCTCCCCACCGAACACCTTATCCGCCTACAAGTCTTTCGCGTTTTTGTTGAGGTGTTGCTCTGGGCTTTATATCTTGAAAATCAGGCCCCTATTCAAATGACATTTGAGGGAAGAAATTTTGACGTGCTCAGCGGCCTGAGCGCTCCGGTAATGGCTTTTCTCCTCACCAAGGGAAAACTCTCTAAACCCGTCCTGGTTATTTGGAATATCGCTTGTTTAGGTCTTCTGATCAACATTGTTGCCACGGCCGTGTTATCCATGCCAGGCCCCCTGAGGGTTTTCTTCAATGAGCCTTCCAATACGATTGTTACGCGATTCCCCGTGAGTTGGCTTCCCGGGTTGCTGGTGCCACTGGCTTATGGGCTGCATTTCTTATCGCTCCGTCAGCTCTACGTAAGAAAGTAAGGCTTTATCATCGGGGCTTTCTAGGCCCCAGGTGTAGGACACTTGCAACTTCTTTTTTAGCTTTGCGGCCTCATTTTATTCCATGTTGGCTTGATACTTCGCATCCTGTTCCTCTTTACGGTGTCTTTTCCAGGGCTGATTAGACTTTCCGTAGCACAAGACCTCAGCATTCCTAAACCAAAAAAAACCGGCGAACTCTACGTTCAATGGGGGTATAACCGTGACTGGTATTCCAAGAGCAACATTCACGTCTATCGCCATGATGCCGACCCAAACAATAGTTACGACTTCATGCTCTTTGATGCCGTTGCCCATGACAAACCAAGCATGTACCAATATTGGCATCTTGACCGGCTTACCATTCCACAATATGATTTTACGGCCGGCTATTTCTTCAATAATAAGTACGACCTCGGGATTGAATTGGGTTGGAACCATTTAAAATACGTGGTGACCGATTTTCAAATGATCCATGTCAAAGGCCAGGTACATGAAACACCCATTGATGTAGTCATGCCGCTTGATTCTAATTTTTTTCACATGCAGCACACCAATGGGAACAATTACCTTATTGTGAGCCTGGTGAAAAGACAAACTTTTTTCAGGAGCAAATATGTGCAGGCCAGTGGGATCGCTAAAGTTGGAGCCGGCCCCATGATTTCTTATACCATTGACAGAATTCTTGGCGATTATGACCCTGGCTATTTTCATTACCACGGATACGTGCTGGCAGCCAGTTTAGGGCTGCGGGTCTCATTCCTAAAATATCTTTATATCCAGTCGGATATGCAGGGCGGCTACGCCAACTATACCAATACCAAGTTAGGTCATGAACATCTTGGAACAGCGGTCCATCATTTTTATTCTTTACAATGGACTTGGGAAGCCGGTTTTATTGTTCCTATTGGAAAAAAATAGGTTAGCTTTTATAAGCACTACTCCCCGTTGGGTCAAATAAATTACGGCACTCCTCTATTCAGGAAGAGTAATCATTATTACCTTCACCCCCTTACGCCGTGACCTGTGCATCTTCTCCTCATTTCGTTTTGTATAATATTACTGGTGGTGCTCATCACCAAAATAAAGTTGAATCCGTTTCTCGCCTTTCTGGCTATTTCCATTATAGCGGGGATTTTGTTAGGCATGGATATCACCACCATTGTCGTATCGATTCGAAAGGGCATCGGTCAACTGCTGGGATCATTGCTCATCGTCATTGTTTCAGGTGCCATGTTGGGGAAGTTAGTGGCCGAGAGTGGCGCGGCACAAAAAATCACTACCGCAATGATGAAGATATTCGGTACCCGGTACATCTCTTGGGCACTGACCGCCACCGGGTTTATTGTTGGCATTCCGCTTTTTTACAATGTTGGCTTTGTATTGATTGTGCCGTTGGTTTTTGCTGTCGCCTATCAGAATAAATTACCGGTGGTTTTTCTGGGCATTTCCATGCTGGCGGCCCTTTCGGTAACGCACGGATTTTTACCACCACACCCCGCGCCCACGGCCCTGGTGGGGCAGTTTCATGCCGACATGGGAAAGACATTGTTGTATGGATTCATCATTGCCATCCCCACGGTAATTTTGGCCGGGCCGATATTTGCCTCTACCTTGAAAAAGATTATTTCCGAGCCGCTAGAGACTTTTAAACCGGCTGAATTGCCTCCCGATCAACTTCCCGGAACGATGAATTCGTTTATATCTGGCTTGCTTCCCGTGTTGCTCTTAGCCAGCACGGCCGTCGTTATCCCGGTGCTTCCCCCCGATGGAAATCTCAAAAAGTTTATCTCCTTCATTGGAGACGCCGATATCGTGATGTTGCTATCATTAACCGTGGCGACGATCACGCTGGGGATTGGGCGAAAAATGCCAATGACCAAGATCATGAGCTCCTATCAGGAAGCGGTCAAAGACATTGCCGTGATTTTGTTGATTGTAGCAGGAAGCGGGGCCCTGAAAGAAATCTTAATCGATAGTGGCGTAGGAGATGAAATCGCCAAGTCCATTCAGTCTGTTAATTTAAACCCTCTTTTTTTAGGCTGGCTGATTGCCGCCATGGTTCGGGTAAGCATCGGATCGGCGACAGTTGCTGGGCTCACCGCAGCAGGCATTATTGCTCCCACCTTGGGCTTAACGCAAACCAATCCGAACTTGATGGTGCTGGCGGTAGGGGCCGGAAGCCTCATGTTTTCACATGTGAACGACGCCGGCTTCTGGCTTTACAAAGAATACTTTAATCTTACCATGAGGGAAACGTTCCTATCTTGGTCATTGATGGAGACGATTGTTTCATTTAGCGGACTCCTTGGCGTATTTATTTTAGAAGCATTTATTTAAATAACCAACTATATGGCACCCGATCAAAGATTTGAAAAACTGAAGTTAGTCTTACCACCGCCACCAAAACCAATTGGGGTTTACAAACCCTTTCTTATCGAAGGACATCACGTTTACCTTTCCGGCCATGGCACGGTGAACAATGACGGCACCTTGATCGTTGGAAAAGTGGGCGTTGATTTGAATGCGGAGCAAGCCAAGGCAGCCGCACGTCAGGTTGGACTGGCGATACTGGCTACATTAAAAAGTCATTTCGGGAGTTTCAACAAGGTTAAACGTGTCATCAAAATATTGGGCATGGTCAATGCGGTTCCCGATTTTCAACAGCATCCTTACGTTATCAATGGCTGTAGTGAATTGTTTGCCGAAGTGTGGGGACCAGAACTCGGGATTGGGGTTCGTAGCGCGGTGGGGATGAGTTCCCTGCCCGATAATATTCCTGTAGAAATTGAAGCGCAATTCGAATTTCACCTATGATTGCTGCTAAGAAAGATTGGTTTACCGTCTCCAACATCGATGAGGTTGATTCGCCAGCACTCCTTGTTTTTCCCGACCGTGTCCAAAAAAATATCGAGATACTAAAGTCGATGCTGCCGGATTTGCAGCGCTTAAGGCCTCATGTAAAGACGCACAAGTCAGAAGAAATTACACGTTTGCTGATGCAATCAGGATTTACCCAATTCAAGTGTGCCACCATTGCCGAGGCGGAAATGTTGGGGCAGGTAAATGCCCCCGATGTGCTGTTGGCTTACCAACCGGTGGGCCCCAAAGCCGAGCGGCTTGCCCAAGTCGTCCATCAATTTCCTAAAACCGTTTTTTCCTGCCTTGTGGATAACCATGAAACGGCCAACCAATTAAATATCATTTTCAAAAAAACAAACCATCGGCTTCGCGTTTACATTGATTTGAATATTGGAATGGACCGCACCGGAATTAAACCAGGTGCCCAGGCGGAAGCACTTTACCGGCAATGTCAATCACTGGACGGAATTATTTCAGTCGGAATCCATGCCTATGATGGTCACCTGCGGGATGCCGACCTTTCCGTCCGAACAAAAAAGTGTGATGATGGTTTTGTTCCGGTCATCACCATGCAACAAAACCTGGTCAAGGCCGGTTTTACAGAACCCCTTATAGTGGTGGGCGGCACAACCACATTTCCCATCCATGCCAAGCGAAAAAATGTAGTGTGCAGTCCGGGCACTTTTATTTACTGGGATAACGGCTATCACGATACATTTAAAGAGCAGCCGTTTGAATTTGCTGCCTTGGTAGCAACACGCGTTATTTCAAAACCATCGGAAGAACTGATTTGCATCGACTTGGGGCATAAATCCATCGCCTCCGAAAATCCGTTAGACAAGCGCGTCCGGTTTTTAAACGCATCAAACCTTTCGCCAACCGGTCATAGTGAAGAACATATGGTGCTGAGCGTAAAGGGAGAGAATCATTTTCAGGTGGGCGATGTGCTTTACGGCGTGCCATTTCACATTTGCCCAACGGTTGCACTTTACGACAGCGCCATCATCATCAACGACCACCAGGCTACTGGCCATTGGAAGATGCTGGCGCGAAATCGAAAAATAAAAATTTAGATTCCATTCCATGCTAATAGTAGATGCACACCTGGACTTGAGCATGAACGCGATGGAATGGAATCGCGACCTGAGACGACCTATTGCGGAAATCCGAGGGCGCGAGCAGGGGATGACCGACAAACCTGACCGGGGAAAAGGGGTGGTTAATTTTGAAGAACTGCGGAAAGGAAATATTGGATTGGTGGTCGCCACGCAAATTGCACGGTATGTTTCACCGCAAAATCCCTTACCGGGTTGGCATTCCCCCGACCAGGCGTGGGCACAAACACAAGGTCAACGGGCGTGGTACAAGGCCATGGAAGAGCAAGGCGAACTCATTCCGATAACGAATCTGGCTTCCCTTGAAGGTCACTTACAGCAATGGAACTCTTCAGCCGATAAATCCAACCTGCCAATTGGATACATCCTTAGTCTCGAAGGCGCCGACTCGATGATCACCGTCAACCATGTAAAAGGAGCGTATCAAAATGGTCTTCGCGCCATCGGTCCAGCCCATTATGGCCCAGGCCGGTACGCGCAGGGCACCAATGCCAGCGGCGGAATTGGAAAGGCCGGCCGCGCGTTGCTAAAAGAGATGGAACAACTCAACATCATCCTGGATGCCACACACCTGTGTGATGAAAGTTTTTGGGAAGCGCTTGAAAATTTTAATGGGCCGGTATGGGCCAGTCACAACAATTGTCGGACGCTCGTACCGCATCATCGTCAGTTTAGTGACGAACAGATAAAGGAATTGATTCAACGCAAAGCCGTCATTGGTGGTGTCATGGATGCCTGGATGCTGGTGCCGAACTGGGTGTTAGGGGTTTCAACACCCCAGTCGATGAATTGCACGCTGGAAAAATTAATTGATCACATGGATCATATTTGCCAATTGGCCGGCAATACCCTTCACGTAGGAATTGGCTCAGATTTGGACGGTGCCTTCGGAAAAGAGCAAAGCCCTGCTGATATTGAAACGGTAGCCGACCTGCAGAAAATCCCAACACTCCTTTCCCAACGCGGGTACAAAAAAGAAGACATCGAAAACATCACGAGCAAAAACTGGATTCGTTTTCTCAAAGACGCCTGGTCAAAGAAATGAGTTCGGATACGGGACGCTCATTTTGAACCCACTTTCAGGAATCCAGAATCGAGCATACCCTTTCATTCGTACTTCAGGCTTTTCACCGGATTAGTCCAGACGGTTTTTAGCGTTTGAAAACTGATCGTTGCCAGCGCAATCAATAAAGAAATTCCACCGGAGAGAAAAAATGCATCAATGGAGATCCCAACTCGGTATTCAAAAGTCGAAAGCCAGTTTTTCATAGTATACCAGGTGATTGGAATCGATATGACCAGGCAAGCACCGATCAAAAAAACATATTCTTTCGAAAGCAGAACGAGCAAAGATGGCTCGTTGGCTCCCATGATTTTTCGAATACTAATTTCTTTGGTCCTATGGTGCATGGCCAGGGAAGCTAACGCATAAAGACCAAGGCTCCCGATTAAAATTGATAACAACGTCGCAATGCTTACGATCTTCCCCAGGTTTTGATCGTCGTGGTATTGACGTGCCATGGCCTGATCCACAAAGGATAATGAAAAGGCTTCATCACCGGCAATCCTATCCCATACTTGCTTTACCTGACGGGTCGCTACCGCCATGTTGCCGGGTTTCATTCGCACCAGTAACTTGGGCAGGGGGGAATTGTCAATGTTAATATTCTCTGCCCCGCTTAAAATAATACCGGCATCTTCGGTCATCACTAGTGGCGTTACTTTAGTGTAGAGGGAAGCGTAATTAAAATCTTTTATTACCCCTATAATTTCATGATCCTGAAAATTGGGGCCCGGCAATTTTTTTCCGATGGGGTCTGTCCAATGGTACTCCTTCACCAAAGCTTCATTTACCAGGATTGACCTTCGCTTGTCTGAAGGGTTTGCATCAGAAAAATTTCTTCCTGAAACCAGTGTCATTTTCAGTGTTGGAACGTATTGGTCATCTACCACATTCAAATTGAGGGTGCGATAAACGTTCTTGTCATCCGTATAGCCCACAGTAGTCCAGTTCCCATTTCCAAAATCATGGGAGGAGGCGCATACGGCAAGGATATCGGGGAATTTGAGTAGTTCGGCTTTAAAACGTTCTGCCTTTTCAAAACCCGCGTTCACCCGATCAGTCAATCTTCCCGTGCGGGGAACATTCAATTGGATTTCCGCCAACTGTTCTTTATCAAAGCCCATGTCTTTGTTCCGTAAATAAGAAAGCTGCTTACGCATCAACAGCGTACTGGAGATAAGAAAAATCGAAAGGACCACCTGAATGCCCACTAATAACTTTCTCAACCCTTGTGGCGAGCTGCCTCCTTGCCCTGACCCTTTTAACACAACAATGGGCTGAAATGCCGATAAGGCAAAAGCAGGGTAGCTGCCGGATATCAACCCGATGATTACTAACAACGTAGCGATAAGGAGGAAAGTAAATTGGTCAAATTGAAAAACCAGGGTCTTCCCCGACAAATCATTAAATAAAGGGAGGTTTATCAAGGCCAGGGCAACGCCGAAGACCATCGCCATCAGCGTGACCATAATGGCTTCGCCAATGAATTGTGTCATCAACTGATTTCGTAAAGCCCCCACTACTTTTCGTATACCCACTTCCTTGGCCCGCTGCAGTGAACGGCCGACCGATAAGGTCACAAAATTGATGCAGGCGACAAATAGGATCAGCGCCGCAATGGCCGAGAGGATATAGGCATATTTCGGATTGCTTACCGGCGCAATGCCCACCGGGTACGTCGTATTCAAGTGGATATCTTTCAAGGGCTGAAGACCTGGCGCATATTTACTCCTGCTGTACTCTTCCTCCCCAAGGATCGTCTTAAACAGCGATGGAAATTTCTTCTCCACAGACGCTGGATCAGTTCCGGGCTTGAGCAAAACGTAGGTTTCTGGCATGATATTAAACCAAGATGAAAGCATTCGTTCACCATAAAGTTTTGAATAGTTCAGGTCAGAAATTAGAATATCAAAATGAAGACTTGAATTAGTGGGCCCATTTCTCGTTATCGCCTTGACAGTAAAATTCTCAAAGTTATCCGCTAGCTGTATGGAAAGGATTTTGCCAATCGGATCGGAATCCCCAAAATACTTCTCTGCCATTCGTTCGCTCAGGATCACCTGACTTGGCTCCCCCAATAGGTTAACTTTCTCTCCTTTAACAATTTCAAAATCAAACACGTTAAAAAATTGCTGACCACCAATTGCCATCGTTTCATTAAACGGGCTCTCTCCTACTTTCACCTGCACATTGGCATTGATAAGGCGAACCTGCTGCTCGACCTCGGGCAAATTTTCCTTTAGTGCGGGCCCCATGGGGAAAGGGGTGACGGTATTAAAAAATTGCCGCTTTTCGCCCCAATTTTCACGGGCGTACACTCGATAAATTCGATCGGCCTTAGTGTGGAAGGCGTCAAAGGTCAACTCATCGCGAACAAAAAATGCTATCAGAATACAACAGGCGATACCTAAACTCAGACCAAACACGTTAATGAATGAGTGGGCTTTGGCTCGCCACAACGAGCGAAAAGCAATTTTGAAATAGTTTTGCAGCATAGCCGTTGAGCTAAATTGAAATTACTCGTACTTCAATGTGCTGGCTGGATTTACGCTAGCTGCTTTGAAGGTCTGAAAACCAACAGAAAGGAATGCGATGGCCACCACACCAACCCCTGCCACAATAAATAAAATTGGACTGATGTTGATATGATAGGGGAATCCCTGCAGCCAGGAATTCATGAGCCACCAGGCCAAGGGCCAAGCAATAAGATTAGCCACCAACACCAATTGAATGAACCCTTTGGACAAAAGCAAAATGATTTTTGTTGAAGTCGAACCCAGTGCTTTGCGTATGCCGATTTCTTTGGTGCGTTGGATGGTCATAAAAGAAGCTAATCCAAACAGGCCCAAGCAAGCAATGAAAATAGCCAGCCCGGTGAAAATGCTAAACACCCTGCCGAACTGCTTATCACTTTCGTATTGACGGTTAAAAAAATTGTCAAGAAAGAAGTAGTCCATTGGATTTCCCGGGAAATAAGCTTTCCATGGTCCTTCCAGCGATGCCAAAATTTTCTGGTAATCATCACTCTCCATTTTGAAGGCGTAGAACGAGGCAAAATTGGGCGTGTACCGAAACGCCAACGGAGCCACGGCTTCTTTCAACGACATCTGGTGATAATTCTCCAAAACCCCAATCACTTCTAACGTGTCATTTTGGATTACCTTTTCACCCAAAGCCATGGTAGGATCTTTGAAATCAAGTGCCTCAGCCATGGCACGATTGAGGATGATATGCTTGCGTTCATTTTGATGCTGTAGATCGAAACTTCGGCCGGCGGCCATTGTTAAACCAAATGATTTTACATAGGCATAATCAATGCCGACGGTATATCCGGAAATGTTTGTTTCAGGACCTCCTACGAGTCTACGTATACCACTAGCCCAGAAAATTTCATCACCCGGCACATTGGTTGAAGCGGTCATACTTTTGACACCGGGGATTCTCAAGGCATCGGCTCTGAAGTTTTCAATTTTTTGAGCGTACAGGGAATCGGTTACTCCGGGTCCCTTCAATACAATTGTTTTGCTGATGTCAACACCCAGGTTCTGTCCCTTCATAAAATTGAGTTGCTGATAAACGATAATAGCTCCGGTGATCAATATGACCGAAGCCACGAATTGAAATACAACCAGCGATTTTCTTAAAACATTGCCCTGCGATGTTCGCATTACTTTTCCTTTCAGAACAGAGGACGGCTTAAATGAGGAGAGCACGATGGCTGGATAAAAGCCAGAAAGTGCCTAACCTACCAAAAGCAAGATTCCGATCAAAATCCAAAAATCCTTTTGGATAAAGTAATGGAGCGGAATGGCTCTACCCGACAATGACGCAAAGGCTGGCCAAGCCAATCGCACCAGGACAATCGCCAAAAGTCCAGCTAAAAAATTGACGAGAAAAGCTTCTGACAAGAATTGTCTAATCAATTGACCCTTCTCGGCTCCCATCACTTTTCTCACACCCACTTCGTTGGCGCGATCAAATGATTTGGCCGTTGCCAGGTTGATATAATTCACCCAGGCAATAATGAGAAGGAACAAGGCAATAATGGTTAAGGCATAAACGGAGTCCCCATCGCCTTTTTCTTCGGGTTGCGATTCCTGTAAAAGGTTAGAATAAAGATGAATACCCAGCAAGGGTTGTAAAATAAATTCCTGCTTGCTGTTGTATTTCTTCCACTCCTCTCCTCGCGTCCTAAAGAGATAGCGATCCCATTTTGCCTGTAATGATTTGACATCGGTGCCCGGTTGCAATAATACATAAGTATTAAAGTCATACCATCCCCACGCCGTTTCGGAATCGTTGTGCGTTTGATTGTTCAAAGTTTGATAAGAAAATAAGATATCAAACTTGAGGTGTGAATTATCAGGGATGTTTTCAATAATACCCGTCACTTCAAATTTTTTATTCCCATTCCATGCGATGACTTTTCCAATCGGATCTGCATCACCGAAGTACTTCCGGGCAGCCCGTTGTGAGATGACTGCCTTGTTGGGCCCTTGCAATGCCGTTCGTTGATCCCCTTTTAATAATTTAAAATCAAAAACTTCAAAGACTGCCGGATCAGTGATTTGCATTTTCTCTTCCAAAAATGAGATCCTTTCATGATGGGGCGTTTCGTAACTAACCACACCACTCACCGGAAAGAGTCGCGTAAATTGCTTCACTTCAGGAAAATTATTTTTCAGTGCTGGGCCTACGGCCGGTACTGCCGCGGCGCATTCAAATCGAAGCTTCCCACCTTGCCAACCATTGTATTGGATACGGTAAATGTAAGGGGCTTTGCTGTGAAACGTGTCGAAACTGCGTTCGTATTTGACATATTGTAAAATCAGCAAACTGGCCGCCATACCCAAGGAAAGACCGATGACATTGAGCAGAGTAAAGGATTTGTGGCGGCGGAAATTTCTGAATGCGGAGGTGAGGTAATTTTTTAACATCGTCGCCGGTTTGGGGGGAATAGGGAAAAGTACTTTGAGGAGTACGTTTCTCCACCACCAAGGTTTCAAAAGAGAAAGCCAATTAACAACAAAATACTAGCCAACCAGTTTAATCGAGAGGGAATTAATGCAAAATCGCAATCCAGTAGGTGGCGGTCCATCAGGAAAAACATGACCCAGATGGCAATCACATACGTTGCACTCCACTTCAATGCGCGTCATGCCGAAACTCTTGTCTTTTGTGAACTTGATAGCCTTGGCTTCCATGGGTTGGGTAAAACTTGGCCAACCGCTCTTCGATTCAAATTTTGTGCGCGCATCGAAGAGTACCGTTTCGCAACATCGGCAGGCATACAGCCCAGGCTCATGCGTTTGGCAGTACGCTCCGCTGAATGCGCGTTCCGTTCCCTTATTTCGGCAAACCTGAAATTCTTCAACGGTTAGGAGCTGCCTCCACTCCTGGTCAGTCTTCTCTACTTTTTGCGGCGGCGCTTCATTGCCTTTGCTGGCGTATTGCAGCACGTCCAGCCATGTCATCCCTAGAAGTCTTTACCGGCGCGCTTGGTTTTTTTCTCCAGCCGCTTTTCCTTGAGTGTTTTGGTAGGCTTCTTTTTTTCTTCCTTTTTTTTGTCTTGACCTTTTGACATAACAGATTGGTTTAGTGATAAACCAAAAATAATAATTGTTAGTGGAAGAGGCAAGCAGTCCGTTCCTGGCGACGATTCGACCGGGGGCGGTCACCGGCCACGGACCACCGGATTAAAACCGGACAACACCCTAACACATTCCATACTTTCCCTTATTTTTGCCGCTCCTTAATTCGCATTCATGGGACGCATATTTGAAAAACGAAAACACAAAATGTTCGCGCGCTTTGATAAGATGGCCAAAGGCTTTACGCGCATCGGTAAAGACATTGCCATTGCTGTAAAGCAAGCCGGTCCAAACCCTGACAACAATCCAAGGCTGCGCATGGCCATCCAAAATGCCAAAGGCATGAATATGCCCAAGGACAGGGTTGAGGCGGCGATCAAACGTGCTTCATCAAAAGAAGAAAAAGATTTTCAGGAGGTGATTTACGAAGGCTATGCACCACACGGTGTGCCGGTTCTGGTGGAATGCGCCACCGATAACCCCACGCGTACCGTGGCCAACGTCCGGTTGCATTTTTCAAAAAATGGAGGCAGCATGGGAAACTCCGGATCGGTTGCTTTTTTATTTGAACGACGGGGCGTTTTCAAGTTTGATCCGGCTAAACTTAATCTGGCCGAAGTAGAGCTTGATCTAATCGACGCTGGCGCGGAAGACATTCAACAGGACGAAGAGGAGATCACCGTGTACACCAAGTTTACGGAATTTGGTCATTTTCAAAAATTTCTTGAATCAAAAAAAATGGATGCCAAAAGCTCAACGCTTCAATATATTCCCACCACCACCAAAGAATTAAGCGAGGCCGAACAAGACGAAGTGCTCAAATGTGTTGAGGCGATTGAAGAAGATGATGACGTACAGAATGTATATCACAATCTCGCCTAAAGGTAATTCCAGGAACGGCCCGCTATAAAATTCAAAAGGAGTTTAACGTTCAAGTAGTTTGAAACAAAAACTTCCTCCAGGAAGACAAGTATTAAAACTAAAGGGAGCCCAACGCCCCAGTGTTGAGCCCGGCAGAAATTATTCCCGCCAGTGAAAAAATCATCTGCCGTATTTTTTTTATCGTGGGATTAAATTTATAACGACAAAAAAGTATTTCTCAAAAAAAAGGCAGCCTATTGGCTGCCTAGAAACGAGCTCGTTATTTGTTCAGATTATTTCCCAGGAAAAATATAGGCTGCCCTCAAACCAACGAGGTTGAAATCGGACATCGCATTGTAGCGGAAAGAAAAATCGAATTTTTCAAGGCGATAACCAACTCCGGGTGCGAAAACAAAGCGGTTCTCACTGTTACCCGAACCACTCCAGAAAAATAAGCCAACGTCTAGGGCGCCATAAAAGCCGGCATTGCTTTTCTGAAAATAATATTTGACTCCACCAACAACGGGAATGGCCGTGATGCTGCTGGCTGTGGAACCTTGGTATGATTTTCCCGCAAAGGAAAGGAAGCCGGCCGATGCCGTCCAGTTTAATTTATCTTGAATGGGTGCTTCATAGCGAACATCAACCCCAAATCCAGCACCCCAGTAACTTGACCAGTTCCCCGAGGGGATTCCCAGGTTAAGCCCGGCGGAAAATTGCGAGAATGCCGGAGTCATGACCAAAACAAATAAAGCCGAGAACAAGAATTTGTGAATGTTCTTTTGATTCATAGTATTGTCTTTTGGTTTATAATAGGTGCAAGTACGTCAAAAAATAGCGGGCACCCAAAAGACTAGCTTCCAGCCTTTATTGCCTCTTCCACCCACTTTTTTGCGTTCGCAAACACTTCCATCCACGGTCCAACCTCATCTTTTCTTTTGTCTCGTGTGTAGTGAGGCCAGTTCCAGGCAAACAAACTTCGTTCAATATGCGGCATGATCGCCAAATGTCTTCCGTCTTTTGAAGATAAGGCGGCAAGGGATAAATCAGAACCGTTTGGGGTTCCTGGATATTCCGGGTAAGAATACGTAGCGGCGACTTGATAAAGCGACGAATCTTTTGGCAACTTAAATTGTCCTTCGCCATGCGCCAACCATACCCCTAATCGGGCGCCGGCAAGACTGGATAGCATCACCGAATTATTTTCGGGGATATCAATGGTAAGGAATGTGCATTCAAATTTTCCCGATTCATTGTGATACATCTTCTCCTGCCATTGCGGATAAAGCAACCCTAGCTCCATCATCAACTGGCAACCGTTACAAACGCCCAGACTCAACGTATCATGGCGCTGATAAAAACGGTCCAGCGCGGCTTTTGCTTTCGGGTTATAGAGGAAGGCGCCCGCCCAACCTTTTGCTGCGCCCAGTACATCGCTGTTGGAAAAGCCGCCGACAAAAACAATCAGGTTGACTTCACTCAAATCTTCACGGCCAGAGACAAGATCGGTCATGTGCACATCCTTCACATCGAAACCTGCCAGGAAAAGAGCATAAGCCATCTCGCGATCACTGTTCACCCCTTTCTCTCGGATGATGGCTGCTTTGATTCCTGATTTTATTTTTCGCTTTGGGTCAAGGCCGTAAGTTGAAAGTTGGCCGTCAAACTTTGTTTGAAATTTGTACTCCAATAGTTGTTTGAAAATATTGTCCCTTCTTTTCTCCGCATGACCCTTGGGCCGTTGAATTTTATCAAATTGATAGGATGTTTGAAACCATTTTGCTCGCAGCGAATCGATATCGAGTTCCCATGTTCCCGCGATCAGTTTCCGAGTCGCGCTTACCGTTCCGATCACCTCAAAATGAATTCCATTTTCCTTCAAAAGACTACTTACCCTGGGAAGGCTTTCCACCTGGACGACCACCCCTGGATTTTCGCTGAAAAGTGAGGTGACCAAATCGGTATGAAATTCTTTGAGATCAAGGGTCATCCCAACCTCGGGTGTAGGAAAACACATCTCTAGCAAGGTAGTAATCAGTCCGCCCGAAGAAATATCATGACCGGCTAGAATTAAATTTTGTTTGACCAACCCTTGAACGGCTTCGAATGCTTTTTTGAAATAATTTTCATTTCGGATGGTGGGTGCCGTTTCGCCAAGATAGTTCACTATTTGTCCGAAACTGCTTCCACCCAGTTTGAATTCATCTTTCGAAAAATCGATGTAAATAAGGGTTGATGCCGAAACATTTTTCAAATCGGGCGACACGGTTTTGCGAATATCTTCCACTTCCCCCACGGCAGAAATAATTACCGTTCCGGGCGAAAGTACAGTGGACCCATCCGGATATTTTTGTGCCATCGACAACGAATCCTTTCCCGTGGGAATGTTGATTCCAAGTTGGCAGGCAAAATCGCTTACTGCCTCTACAGCCTGGTACAATCGCGCATTTTCTCCTTCATTTTTTGCAGGCCACATCCAGTTGGCACTCAGTGAAACACCTTTCAATCCGTGGGTGAGTGGAGCCCAAACCAGGTTGGTGAGTGCCTCGGCGATCGCTAATTTGCTTCCCGCAGCCGGGTCAATCAAGGCGGCAGCGGGGGCATGGCCTAATGATGTTGCCACTCCCTGATGACTAACAAAATCCAGGGCCATCACCGAAACATTGTTCAAGGGAAGTTGAATGGCACCGCAAGTTTGCTGGGTGGCCACTTTTCCGGTAACACAGCGATCAACTTTATTGGTGAGCCAGTCTTTGCAAGCCACCGCCTCGAGTTGCAAAACCTGTTCCAGGTAGTGGACAAATTTCTCTGCTTGATAGTTCATGGCTGAAAACGATGACCTAGAAGAGTTGTCCTTTAAAATCGTTTTTGGGGAAGAGCCAAAAAGGTTTTCCAATTTAAAATCAACTGGCCTGAGGGCACTTTTTACATCGGCAAAAATTAATTTCTTATCTCCGGAGGCCGTTCCGACTTCATACATGGGTGCGCGTTCCCGGTCAGCAATTCTTTTTAGTGTCGCTACATCCTTCGCATGCATCGCTAAACCCATTCGCTCCTGTGATTCATTACTGATTATTTCCTTATCCGAAAGCGTCGGGTCGCCCACGGGCAGCTTGTCAATGTTAATGGTACCACCGGTTTCTTCCAGCAGCTCCGACAAACAATTTAAGTGACCGCCGGCACCATGATCATGAATAGAAACGATCGGATTTTCATCGGCTTCCACCATCGCGCGTATCGCGTTCATCACCCGTTTTTGCATTTCGGGGTTTGATCGCTGAATCGCATTCAATTCAAT
>Ga0075019_10000847_pt1 | contig 17390 bp, 25 predicted proteins | sample ColStrG_CSR_2013_FD_71473 | JGI IMG/M metagenome (GOLD analysis project Ga0075019, IMG submission 71473) | Freshwater sediment microbial communities in response to fracking from Pennsylvania, USA - Cold Stream Run_MetaG_CSR_2013 | ecosystem: Environmental > Aquatic > Freshwater > Creek >...
AAGGGCAACTATATACTTCACGCACCATGAAAATCTAAAATGCACATGACATGAAAAACCCGCCTACTTGGCGGGTTTGGTTTTCTGAGGCTCTTCGATCTTTTCCTGCGCGTCCGGCTTTGGCTTCACCCGCGCAATCTTACCAAGCACCTCGTTAAAGCGCTCCTCGGATTCGTCGCAGCACAGCGCACGAGCAGCCGAAATGAACTCCGCTGAGTTATCCAGTTTTTTCGATATTTTCTGATTTATCATCTTTAAGCCCTTCAAATAATGTTCCCTTGTCCGGGTCTGGTGGCTTAGGCAGGTGGCATATCTTTAGAGGCACCCCGTTTGGACATGCAATCTTGTTGTTTAATGCAAGCAGGTCTTCCCGATCAAACGTGTGGAGTTCGTCAAGATTTTCCAACAGTGCAGACGCCAAGTGAATAGCATCTTGAGGCTTCCCAAGTTTTGGATTATTCCTGAGCAACCGTCTCGCCGCAATCCCTACATCACGATCAACCTGAATTAATGTTATAAACCCCTGCGTCAGGTAATCTTCAAAATTTGTATCGTCTTGTGGTGAAATTCCGCAACTTTCATTGTGGCACCTTCGCTTGAAAACTTCAGCATACGTGAAGGCAGAAGTCCAAATTTCGACTTCGCCCTTTTGAGCCATCTCAATTACGTACTTACAAGATTCGAAGCTCCCAGGTTCGCGGTTGATGAGCGCAATCCACATGCAAGCGTCCCAATAATAGCGCGGCTTACTAGCTGACAATTTAACCCTCGCGCAGTTTATCGAGATAGGAAGTAATTGGCTCGTTATCGGTAAACGCCCTGTCTTCAATATCATGCAGGGTCATATCACGAGGGTGCATGACGCTCACAGAACGCGCGTGAACACGAGATATTTGACCGTCAGCTCCAAAAAAAATGCGGCCTCTGACAGTTACCCTTTTGTGTTCCCAAACATCTCTAAAATTCGTAGATGCGTCGATGCTCTCGATAACATGTGGCTCCACTCTACAATTTATTTCTCGGCCGGATTTCCGCTCGGTAATTCGAATGGATGGCAAATTATAATCTGTCCCCACGTGGACAAGAGATCCCTCAACCGATCCAATTTCATTGCGTTCTCTCTTTTCTGGCAAGTATGTAAATACTGGATCGCTATTAACGTCCACGTATCCCAAAGCCTTCTCAGAAATGGAGGGCGTCAGAGTCACCGGCTCCGTTTTAGGTAGGTCAAACAAAACCGTGGTCTTGCCAATAGAACCCATATTCCGGCGCAATACGCTTTTAGCGTATCTGGTTCGCTTAGCATTGATTTGACGGCGTGGAGTGTGGCCGTTCGCCAAATCAAACATGAATTCAGATGCTTCCGACATCCGAGCATTTGCAATCGCGCGGACATCAACGCCGGAATGAAGGGAAACCGCTTCAGCAGTCGCAGTAAATGGGCTGTTGGTCGCTGCAAAAGCGAGGTTCCAAACGAAAACATTCTTGTCTTCGTCAGAAGACAAGAATTCAAAGAAATCAAGCACTTGGTGCATAGCTTCCCTGATATCTAAAATATCGGGATGCTCGGCAGATGCTTGAACTATAATCGTCGCTTTCGTCATCCGCTTTACGGCCTCCCTAAACCCGCTTGCGGGATTCTACATTGTAGATGAGTCCCGGTAAAGCAGCCGTTTACCAATAATACCGCTCAAAGCGTTCACATTTCGTTGCATGTCTTCGACACCCAACTTCGAGCGGTTGTTATAACGGAAATCAAATTCTGCCAGATAGCGGTGCAAATGCGCCTCAGAAACCGAGTGATAGACGCCAATCACGCCACGCTTAAAGATCGAGAAGAAATTCTCAGCGGTGTTGCTGTGGACGTATGCTCCAAGCCGGACATATTCATTTGCGCTGTGGTTCGTGGTGTGATGATTGGCGAAATCCTTGACTATCTTAGGATAGACAGGGCTTTCGTCGGTCATAATTGCGCTGGCAAGGTTTATGTTTGCTGCGATGATCGGGCGCAAAGTCTTGGAAGTCACGTTTGCGATATGAAACGAAACCGCGCGACCGTCACGCTCCACCAGAGTTAAAACAGGCTTCTTAGGCGCAACCTCTTTGAAGGCGCGGTTTTTAGCCTTGCCACCAACATAGGTTTCATCAATTTCAACAACCTTGTTCAAGCCACCAAGGCCACCAGCGGCCAAGTGAGCATCAGAACGCATGGCTTCACGAATGCGATGGCAAAGGAACCAAGCGCTCTTATAGGTCACGCCAATGATGCGATGAATCTGGTGTGCGCTGATGCCCTTTTTCGAGGTGGTCATCAGATAGACAGCCTGCAACATCTTGTTCAAAGGAATGTGAGCGGATTCAAAAACAGTGCCGACCTTAACAGTGAACTGCTTGCGGCAGTCAGAGCACTTACGAAGGCCAACGCGGGTTTTGCTGAGGTCGTAATGCTTTCCAGATACCGAACCACAATGTGGGCATACAGGCGAACCATTCCAGAGAATGTTTTCCAAATGCGCGAAAGCGGCGGCTTCATCGTGAAAGTATTTGCTGGAAAGAACAGACATAACCTAACTCCTTGAATCTTTTATAGATCAAGTCGCGTGGTTTGTAAAGTATATAATTGCCGAAAGAAGGGTTTTTCCGTCTGCGCGGGGTAATAGTTGGGACCATTGCCTATCAAACTTATGGTTCGTTGTTAGGTGTACGCATGCCGTCAAATACGACCGGCACCAGTGATATAGATTTGGCCCAGTTTCATGAGATTTCAGTCGCTGTCGGGGATAGTATGCCTCCTGTGCTGGAAGTTTTGCAAAGAGTTGACCCAAGTTTTCGGGAAATCGGACATCAGTCGGATTCAAGAGCGACTATTTCTCTCGTCAACCGCACCGGATTTAAGATTGAATTTTTGACGCCAAATCAGGGTTCTGACGATCATCAGGATAAGCCTGTGCGAATGCCAGCTCTTGGAGGTATGTCAGCACAGCCTTTAAGGTATCTCGACTTCTTGATCAAAGATCCTATGCGAAACATCCTTCTTCATAAGGGAGGAATACCAATTTTGGTTCCGGCACCAGAGCGTTTTGCAATCCATAAATTGATTGTGGCCGCTTCGCGCAGGTCCGATGCCGGAGCAAGTTTTGAAAAATCCAAAAAAGATGTAAGGCAGGCCGGATCTTTGATTGAAGCGATGGTTCACAATGGATTGAAAGAGGATCTGGGTCTTGCATGGAAAGAGGCCTGGGATCGCGGACCATCCTGGAGGGATCGGCTTAACTCCGGATTGGAAAAACTCGATGAACATCAGAAATCAATTTTAAAGAACGCCATCGATGTTGCTTGCAAAGTCGATGATCCGGATTTGTCTGGCACCACAACTATGTCATCGGAATCATCGCCGGAAATTGACAAGTGATCAAATATCTTCGTGAGACTTTCGGAGTCAGCATTGCCGACGCCAGGAAAATCGTCGATCTAGTAGAAACAGATCCGCGATACGCTGATGATTTAGCACTGGCCGCCGCCGCTGTGGACGCCGCCAAACTAGCTGTATTCATCAAGGGCGAACCAGATGCGCGGGCAAACTGGAACTACGAGCGCGCCCTGAACACTGTCGGCCGATCAGATTCCGCCAATTCTGACGGAGCCACCGTAGAGTCATGTCCGCTTGATGATGGCGAGAACAGCAGATCTTCGCCATCACCATCGATCTGATCAAATTATGGGTTGGTCACTAAAGAACACTCTGGATCACGCTGACAAATTCCCTGCGCGCCATGTCTTTGACGGCGGCATCCAGCATTGCTGATTTTTCCGTCCACCAGGTTTCAAGCTTTGCGAAGAAGGCCTGTTCCCGCTTTTGGTTTTTGATGGCAATAGATTTCGCACGCGTTTCCAGACTTGTCGTGATCTGTTCAATGATAGAGATCTTAATTTCTTCCGCATTGGCGCAAACGTGGCTTCGAACACTGTCTGCAACTACGCTGTTCAAAATCTTGTTCGCGACATCGCTCAAATATATGGTGGACCACGAGCTTCGCGTGAGAGTGATCTCTTGAACCGTATTCCTGACGGCCTGCGCTATTTCCTTTTCGCGTTTGTCGATGAATTTACGTGCAAGTTCCTGGGCCACCTTTTCTGCCGCCATGCTTTCGAGGGCGAAGCCGGCTTCAGGATTGGCGGCGAGAATATCGCGCAGATTGTTAGTGGTAACACGGATGGAGATATTTGAATTGCTCATGGGTCTGCCCTACTTCTAAAATTGTAAAATTGGCCTAAAATGTAAATCGATATCAAATCTTGTTGATGGATGTGGTCGTTTCAGTAATTGAGGGGACGTTGCTGACAATATTCATGAATTCGGCACGGGCAACGCGTGCAATATCGGATCGCTGCTCGGAGGCGTTCTTGCTCCACCATTCGTTCAGACGATTCATAAATTCAGACATCTGTTTGTCGCGCGCTTCGGCTTCCAACCGGAGTCTGGCCTGAAGTCGGGCCATAAGCCGGTCTCCGACACTGGCCTCAATTGCGTCCATGTTGATTCCTTCATGCTGTTTGAAAATCGCTTCGACCTTGCTCGAGATGATCTGCTCGGTCTTTTTGCCGAGTTTAATATTGTCCCATTCACTGGAGGGATCCCGGACAAACCCGCTGATCTGTTCCGAAATCCGACCGAGAATGTATTCTTCTTTTCTAGCAACAATCTTATTGACCAACTGCTCGGCGACCTTTTCTGCAGCGGTGTGCTCCAGTTCGATCATGGCATCAGGGCTGGATGAAAGAATGTTGCGCAGATTGGCAGCGCTGACGCGGATTGAGATGTTTGTATCGCTCATGGCTTGATTTCCTTATGTTGATGATCAGAGAGCCGCGGCAGGCGCGGATGTCGGCTGGCAAGCCAGAATTTTCAGAATCGCGCGGCCGCGTTTGTCGATCTGCTTCCATTTGATTTTGAACGAGTCGTTGTCGATGCCGCCGAACATGTCCGCATTGGCGTGGATCTCCGCCAGGCCGGTCAGCAGCAATGCGATCGCTTGCGGACGCGCGGCGAAGGCGGGCACGCCAGCATCTTTAAGCAGGTGGATCTCCATATCGAGGCCGATGAGCTCGGCGATTTCCGGGCTGCCTCCGCCTCCAGATAGAGCCTTTCAGAGGCCTGGGCGTGGCCGGGAAAGCGGCGGACGCCGTCGATGACGGTGAGCACGGCCGGTTTGCCGCAATCATGAAACAGCTGGTAATGGGCCATGATCTCGTCGAGCAGCAGATTGTCCTTGATGATTGTGTCAAAGGCTTCGTCAAGCAGCCAGTCCGGCAGCCGCCATCTCAGTTTGCGCGGCGCGCCCGTGCGCAGCCAGGTCACGAGATCGGCGTAGCGATATTGCACGCTGACGCCGTGCTGGAGCATGTTCATGCCCGAAGTCTGCTCGCAGCCTTTCATTTGCGTGATCAGGCTCTCGATGGTGACGGGTGCGCATTGGACGGTTTCAGAATGGATAGGGGCGATCTGGTTCATGATTTTACTCCGAAGTCGGGAAATTGGGCTCAAAGGCATTGCAAACGCTTGGTGACAGCACGGGCCTGCGATTTGAGGACGGGGCCGATCCCAAGTGCGGTGATCACCGGGCTGCCGTCGAAATGCGGCAGCAGGACATGATCACGGTCGGTGATGAGCGCAGTCGTAAAGCCCAAAGCTTCGGCTTCGGCTTTGGCGCGCATCAGTGAGGCAAGATTTTTGGCCTTGAGGGTGACTTTGGAGCCGCCAAAACCGTCGCGCCGGTATTGGTTGGCGAGGTCAGGCGTCGTGTCGAGAGCGTTGAACAGGCAATCGGTATAAGCGTGTCCGCTCTGGGCGGAGAGCTTGCCTGCGAGCATCTCAAGATCTGCGCGGATGATCGCGTACAGATAGAGTTTGTTCGGATTGGTTTCAGCCTGACCGGACATAGGGTCAATCGGCTGATTGGTGTTTGCCGGTGCAATCGCTGTTTGTTCAGCGGTTTCGACGTGGGCAAAGGATTTGGAAGAAAAAGAGGTTTCTGCCGGAGCAGTGCGGGCGACTCGTTTAGAAGAGCTACAAGTGGTTCATTTCGATCATCCTTGGTTGGTTTAATGGCGCCTCCAGCCCGGTTCGAACGGGCGATTCCCCAATTTAGCGGACTGAGGGGTTTGCCGGCTAACCTATGGAAGCGTTGAAAGGGAAATTATGCGAAATATAAATTCATGTCAACCCGATAATTGACATATTATATAAAAAATGTCACAAAGACATATGTGAAAAGCAAAGCGAGAGTTTAAAAATGTCAACCATGGAAGCTCCTCAAAACACCTTTGTTGCCCAGGCCGCGCAGCTGTGCGATGGCACCGATGGCAGTTATACTGGGGGAGCTATCGGAATTTTTGATCCCGGAGCCGCCGCCAAAAAAATATTGGGGGACGTGAATTACGGCGAGCTGATGGCCTATTGTTACCGTCGGTTCGGGCCACCCAACAATGGTAGTGATCCTTATAAAGAATTGGTCAGATGGGCTCTCACAACTCCCATGAACGGTCTGTTTTTAAGCATTACTATCCGGCCATCTGAAACACGGGCCCTATTTGCCTACCTGGTAGACGAGAATATTCACTCCGAAATCTCAAAGAGTGAGCGTCAGGAGCGCGACGCAGAAATGATGCGGTTTAGAGATAAATGGCAACAATGGTGTCTTCAGAACAAGGGCGAGGATCCGCCGCTATGGGCAGCTTATGAAGCCGGGATCGCGAAAGGCACACCAGAATATAGCGAGGCCGAACTTAAGCACAGTCTTTACTTTGCCGAATTCAAGGCTGAAATTGGAAATAAGGATGAAGACGAAGTCGAGACAAAAATCGAATGCCCTCCGGATGCTTCCCTTTATGTGCAAGCCGTGATCGCTTTAAATGTCACAATCGCTGATCTGAAGCGTCCCGTTTTTGTCCGGGACGTCGCCATCAATGCGACTGGAAAATGTGAAGCTTCATACGACGAAGATCCGGACGATGAAAATGTGCAGCCATTTCATGCAGCCGGATATTATACCGATCCCGAATTTCTGGAAAATCCGAAGACTTGGTGCAAATTGCAGGACGCTATTCGTACCCTTGGCCAAGGCAAAATCGGCGTAGAAAAGGCGCTGGCTTTGATTACTTCTGATCCGGCAAATGAAGTTTCCGTAGAACCATCTTAACTATTGGCGAGCCACAAGCTCGGACAGATAGGCGTCGAAATCAAGAAATCCGGCGTTTCTAAATTCCTGGGCGACCCGCATCGAGCGTGGTTCATCCCTTGATAATAGGATTGCAACGCTGCCTTCGTACGGATACGGCATGACATGAGATATCCAGTTTGTTCTGAATGCCATCAGGGCGTCAAACAATGCATTGATATTTTCGTCTTCGTCGGAAACCGCGAAGATTTCGAATTTATGGTGAAGAGATCTGATTGCAGCCACGTTCAATGAGTAAAGATGCAGGCTACCATGAAGTCTGACGGCTTTGCACAACCGGGTGGCAATATATTTTGCTGCGGCAAAATGATGGGAGCCGCCGCTATTCATCAAAAACAGACGTGGATCCCATCGGAATTTTGCAAAATAATCTCCACTATCCGGGTTGTGAATGATACGGATTTCTTGATGAGCAAGATTTTGGGCCAGTTTCTCCAGGCTGATTTCGTCGATCATCTCAGGGCTGTCCATTTCAACCATCTCATCGGTGGTTTTGAATTTGGAAAGATCGGATTTCGAGTTCGCGAAGCCCTGAATATCAGCGATATCGCATGACCAGTTCGGAATGATCTCTTTTTTGACGATCCGCCGATATTCGGGGATATCAATCCTGAAGCTCTGATACCGTCCCCCGACATGTTTCCATCCGGAGAGTGTGCTTCGTATAATATATTCGAGTAGATCCCATCGTGGAACGCTCTGGAAATCGATGCAGGCAGGTTGATTTAGCTTAACCCGAATTTCCGGATGATGTTTGATGACATCCAACAGGCTGGCGGGGTGACCAAAATGATCACAAATTCGCATCACGGACGTCTTTAAAATGGATGCCATGGCAAGTCTTGATTTTTAGGATAGAATTTTGCTAAGGCTTAAATTGACACAATATATAAAATATGTCAATTTGTAGCCATTCTTGGAGAATAATGATGGCAGACTTGGCCCCGTTTGAATCGAGCGAAAATATGAAAAACGTTACGATTTACACAGATGGCGGTTGCAAGGGCAATCCGGGCCCAGGTGGATGGGGCGTCGTGCTCATTTATGGCGAAACCGTCAAAACATTGTGCGGCGGCGAAGCCGACAGCACCAACAACCGCATGGAACTGATGGCGGCGATCAGCGCGCTTGAGGCGCTGAAAGCGCCGTGCAATGTGATCGTCTTTGCGGATTCAAAATATGTGATCGACGGGATCACCCAATGGATCAAGGGTTGGAAGGCCAGGGGCTGGAAAACCGCCTCTAAAGATCCGGTCAAAAACGTCGAACTCTGGCAACGCCTGGAGGCCGCTACCCAGCGGCACAAGATCAATTGGAGATGGGTACGTGGCCACCAAGGGGTCGAGTATAATGAATTGGCAGATCAGCTTGCCAGTGAAGGGATGCAGCCATTCATCGGCGTGCACAAATCCTTCGCGGCTGAAACTACTGCTGCGGTTCAGGCTTCCCTGACGCCTTCAATGTCTCACGAGAACCTATAAAATTCAAGGGCACGATTGCCCCAAGTGGCGGAAACCGGAAAATTCCGAGATCGTCCGCAAAGATTTTTTAGCCTGGACGCCTTTGGGCATCAATGTCATCAAGAATATGACCGATGTTGCGGCCTGAAAAGCAGTTCATACAAAACTGAGTTGATGAAAATGGCGAGCGAAAACACAAATGTTCATCTGTTTGTGATTTGCGTCCTCACCGCCCTGCTGACTTCACTCGGCGTGTTCTCCGGCATGTTTGTTGTCGAGGGCGAATATGGTGCCGCTGTCATTCTGGCAGGCATAGGCATTTTGATTGGCATGGTCTGGTGCCGGTCGAACTGCATCAAGCGCGAAACTCAAATGGCCAATCAGCGTCACTTGATGATGCCGCGCAAACAACGGCCACTTGCGACCAGCCTGCCCTTGTTTGAGCAGACGCATTCAGGGAGCGCCGATGTTGGCAACGCCCATGTTCAATCCTCGGATGATCTGGGCCTATCGTTCATGATGGCCAATCTTTCTGGTTCGATGGCGGCTGGTCTGGCCGTCGGCGGCGACCCCGCGGGTGCGATTTTGGGTGCGGCCACACATGATTGGAACAATTTATTGGGCTCGTCACCGGCACCGTCCTGCGATGTTAATACAAGTCCTTTCAATTTGGAATCAGGCAACACCACCGATTTTTGTTCGGGCGGCGGTTACGATTCAAACTCCGGCGGCGGTTCTTACTAAGTAAATTGACATAATATATATAATCTGTCATAAAGCGACATGGTGAAAAAACGCAAGGTCACTATCGGAGCAACGCAAGTGTGCTCGCGTGAATTTGGCGTCACCTCAATTACGAGTTCTGGCGGCAACGAGGCCTGCGCCCGTCACCAGCCCTGTCCTGAATGCCCGTGGCGCAAGGATGCGCCTGTCGGCCGGTTTCCTGCCCAAGCCTATCGTGTATCGGCTCCAACCGCCTATGACGCTGCGATGCGGACCTTCGGTTGCCATATGAGCGGAGCGAAGAAGCCGGCCACCTGTGCCGGGTTCCTGTTGCGTCATGGCCTTCACAATCTTGGTGTGCGTCTGCAGCTTCACGGGGAGCGGATTGATTTAAACAAAATCAACGATGGTGGTGTCGCTCTCTACGCCAACTATCGCGATTGCCAATGGCGTCGCGCCAGATGATCCCGCCTTGCTGCCGGTTCGTGGCAATAATGATGAATTTGACACCGGTATGATGCGGTTCCGCCCGAAGCTGAAAGAGCAGGTCTGATATGTCAAAACAAGATTTGACCGGCGATCGCATCAAAGCCTATGAGGCGCAGGAGAACGGGCGCCGGGCGCTGCCTGGCCTTCCCCTGGTTATCCGTATCGACGGGCGCTCTTTCTCGAAATTCACGCATGGCATGGTGCGCCCGTTTGACGGGAACTTCACCGATCTGATGGTCGATGTCACTAAATATCTGGTCGGGCAACTTAACGCTGTGGTCGGTTATACCCAGAGCGATGAAATCACCCTGGTCCTTGATCCTGCTACTCTTGCGAAAAGCAAAGATAGATTAAAAAAAAACGGTGAAATTTTGCCTGATCATATTTTTGACGGCCGGTATCAGAAAATCGCCTCGGTTGCCGCTGGTCTCGCTACGGCGCGGTTCGTCAAGGACGCTTTGTCATTTTGGCCGGAGCGCTGTCAAACACAGCTACCGGTATTCGATGCGCGTGTTTTCCAGGTTCCAGACCTGGATGAGGCTGCATGGGCGGTGGCCTGGCGCGAGCTCGACGCGATCAAAAATGCGGTCAGCATGGCGGCGCGTGCGCAGTTTCCCCACAAAGAATTGCATGGCAAATCCACCAAGCAGATGATCGCAATGATGGCAGAAGAGGGTGTGATCTTCGCTGATTATCCCGTCAAGTTTCGCCGCGGAACCTATGTGCGCAAGCGAACTGTTTTCAAAGAACTGTCAGCTGCGACACTGGCCAAAATTCCGAAGCGCCTGCGGCCGGAGGGACCGGTTGCCCGCACTGAGATCGTAGCCTTCAACCTGCCCTTTTTCATGGACATCGGCAATTACAAGGATGTCATTCTGAATGGTGCCGAACCTGTGGAGAACATTTTTCCTTTATGGAGTGGAACGGAACATGGATAGCTCAGTCGATCCTGAAATCCGTGACCTCGTCGCGCGTGGCGCGCTGTTTGTCGTAAACCATTCAGGCGGCAAGGACAGTCAGGCAATGCTCATTCGCCTGCGCGAGATCGTGCCGGTGGCTCAGCTTGTGCTCATTCATGCGGATCTGGGCGAAGTTGAGTGGGATGGCAATATCGATCATATCAAGGCGACGGCGGCAGATATTCCCTTGATCGTGTGCAGATCGCGCCGGGGACTGCTGGAAATGATCAGGGAGCGCGGGATGTTCCCGTCTCCGCAAATGCGCCAATGCACCAGCGACCTCAAGCGCGGTCCCATCGAGCGCGAGATTCGGCGCTATCTGCGCGCGAACCCGCGCTTTAATGGTCTCGCGGTCAATTGTATGGGCATCCGGGCGCAGGAATCTCCGGCAAGAAGGAATCTCCGGCAAGAAAGAAGCAACAGCGGTTCAGAGCCAATGTCCGGTGTTCCGTCGCAGGCCGGGACTGGAGCGACTGGCTGGCGATCCACGATTGGACTTTGAATGAGGTCTTCGCCGCCATTGCTGCCGCTGGCCAGGAGCCTCATCCCGTCTATGCCAAAGGCATGAGCCGGCTCTCGTGCCGCTTCTGCATCATGGCCAACCGTGCCGATCTCAGAACGGCCGCCATGCTTAGTCCAGATCTGTACCGGACCTACGTCAATCTGGAGCGCGAGATCGGCCACACTTTGTCGATGGACGGGCGCGGCCTTGAGGAAGTGACGGGCGTCATCGCCACATAAAATTGGCGATTCGAATTTCGCAAAAATTGCGATAAGGTCGGTCATGCTCTTTAAGGCAACAGTCATGACTTTCAACAAAGAAACCTACATCAAGCTTCCCGGCTATGTTCTGGCGTCACCGACCTTGAAGAGCAGGGACGCGATGCCGCAAATCGTGATTCGGAAACGCGCATGGATCAAGATCGAAAGCGCCGAGGGCTGCCAGAATATGCGGCGGTGTCAACCAGGTGGTTGTCTGAGCGGACGCAGAGTGATGAGAGCCAATCCCGGTCACAATGCATTACCAGGATAATTTGAGGACAAAGGTGTGACTTGATTTGTATTGGCCTTGCGACCATCGACCAACAAATGGACAAAGCCGACCTTTTCAACCTTGCGAATGTCGATCCTGGCAATATTTTCGACAATAAACGCACACAAATCTTCGGGTTCGACATCCCAGACGTCACCGCCCTGCTGAATCACACGTTTGGTGCCGCGCCGGGTCGCTACAAGCTCGCCAAGAACACACCATTGCGTGATCGTCTTGGTGTCCATTCCCAAAAGCATGGCGACCTCGGTTCCGGAATAGGTCTGACGTGTTGCCCGGCGGCTCAGATCCAGCCGCTTGGCGCGCACCTGAATGGCAACAGGTGTGCGGGAAAACCCGTGATCCCTGAAAATCTGCGCACATTTATCCAGATCATGCAAAGGAACCCTCGACATGAGTGCGTCTTCGGAGGCCGTCCATTTGGGTTCCTTTTGCCGCGTAAAATTGGCCAGGCCCAACCGGAGCGCACGCTTGGAGAGCCACCATCTTGGCATGCCAAATTCATCGGCCAGGGCTTGAACATCGCCCTTTCCGGTCAATCCGGGCCAACGATCTTTGATTTTTTCATCCCATTCCGGTGTCGCAAACCGGAGCTTCAGTTCTTTCGGAAAATTCGATCTTTCGATTTGTTGCAAGCCAAGTTTTCCGGCAGCGCCATAGATCGAGATCAGGCTTCGCTTCGGAAGCAAACTCGCACATTTGGCTGCACCCTGCGTTTCATAATATTGCCGGACGATGGCGAGTTCGTCCTCTGTCCAGAACCGGGTATGGTTTTTTCCCGGAATATATGCCGGATTGACTCGCGGTTCCGAAGCGCGGCCTTTTTTAAACGAAACGGGCTGTAACGCAGGCTTGTTCATATCGCACCTTTACAGGAAAAACTTTGGCATCACACGCACGGCGCGGTCAGCGTTTGTTCCGGTCATTTCGATCGCGCCAAAATGGTCAAGCAGAAGAAATGCTGCTCCCATTTCGGCGGCATTGGATTCCAGATGTTCTGTCAACTGGCTGACCGAAGCGCCGTCTGGCCGAAGCCCGACGAGGGCATCCCAGATTTTGGACGCAAGCACGAAATCCTTGTTGCGCAAAAATTCACGCACAGCCCGATAGCCCGTAGATAGTTTCGATTCATCTACGAGATCGGCGGCAATTTCCGACTCCGCCCTGAGTTCGTCCAGACCGAGCAAATCAGCGGCATCAAAGGCAATCGTGCGAGGTTCGATATGGATTTTTGGCGTCGATCCCCGGTGTTCGGTGAGCACGGTGCCGACATGGAGAACCGCAGGATTGGCGGAAAAACATGGGCCAACGGCGACAAAATCACCCTGGGACAGCATCGGCAAACGATCCTGGGCTTTCCGGTTATCCCATCCGATGGTTTCGGCTGCGCGGCGAATATCCAGATCGAGCGTGTTCGCTCCGATCAGAAAATTGTTGATTTCAGAGGCAACAGATTTTGATAACCGGGCGAGACGCTGGGTGGCGAGAACACCACAAAGACCTCGTTTGCGACCTCTGCTGAGCAGATCCGTCATTGTCGCAGTTGAAAGTTTGCGCACCGCCGGGCTTGTTGCCGAAGATTGATGGATCGAGGGTGCAAAAATATGGGCTTCGTCGATAAAAACGAGGACGGGGTGCCAATGTTCACGCGCCACATCAATGAGCCCCTGCAGAAAGGCGGCCACGGAAATCATCTGTCTTTCACGATCAGCATCGGAAAGATCGAGCACGATATTGATGCTGTGCTCGCGCGATTTCAATGCAATCTGTGTCAGAGCGGACGGCTCAAATTTCGAGGCTTCGATGATATGGTGGCCGAGGACATTGGCGAGAGATCCGAATTCACCTTCAGGATCGATAACGATCTGGCAGACTTTATTATGGGTTTGCTCGATCAGACGGCGCAGCGTCCATGATTTACCGGCACCCGAATTGCCCTGAACCATAAGACGGCCGTCAATCAGTTTCAGAAGATTAATCCCGATATCCGGCCCGGTGTCGATTTGCCCAAGATTGATCAGATCATCGGGTAGTGGCAAAAATTCAACCGGAATTTTCTTTTTCAGAGCGGGTGCCGATGCCATTCTGATGCCGACTCCACTCTCTTTGAGCAAAGACTGCAGATATTCGTTGTTTCGTTGTTCAGGAGTAATTTTCGCAAGATCATTCATCAGTTCAATCCGCGTTTCCGGTTCAATGTGCTAATTGATAATTTATGCGAAAATTGCAAAAAGGTCAATAATGGTTGACAAAATATATATTAAGTGTCATTCACAGATATTGATGCGAAACACAAAGAGGTTTTCATGACCAGCTCTGCCGTCTGGAATATTTTAGTGCAACGATGCCGAGACCATGGCCCTGGCACATGGGACCGTGATCTCAACCGGGACATTCATATTGCCAGCCTGCCGCCAGAGGCCGAAGCACGGCGCTCGACACGGGATCGCTATTACGTGTCCAGATATATCTATAGCGACGGCACCTGCAGCCCGCTAATCACCGCCCAGGCGCCGGATGTGTCCCATGAAATTGACTCGGCTATCCGCATGATCAAGCAGTTCCTGCCCGGCTGGTGGTGGAGCACAGGCGCCTGCCATGTTTCGGATGATGCCCGCATCGCTCCCGATTTCAGCGATCCCAAGCATAGGGAGCGCCTGCATGCCGAAATCGGTGAATTTGACAAAAACTCGCCGTGGAACGAAGGCTTTGATGTTGACCGGCGCCCACCGGGCAATCCGGCAATCGCTTTGTGCGAAGCCTATTGCATGGCGCAGGAAGCTCTTGCCAAGCGTGCGGAGCGAAAGGTGCGGGCTGACGCCGTATCGGAGGATAAATGATGAGCAGAAGAAAATTCTATACTGCAGACCCTCATTTTGGCCACACCAATATCATGCGGTTCTGCAACCGCCCATTCAGTTCGGTTGAAGAAATGGACGCAACACTGATCGCCAACTGGCGGCGTGTAGTGAGACCTGATGACGAGGTCTATCTGCTCGGCGATTTCTCGTTCAAGGGCAACAAGCACCCGCAAGCTTATCTCGATCAACTGCCCGGCCAGATTCATTTCATCTGGGGCAATCATGATCCAGATCGCGTGCGCCAGCTTTCCGGCTGGGCGAGTTCGCAGCCCTATCTGGAAATCAGGGATGGCGAAGACGACATCACACTCCTGCATTACGCGATGCGCGTCTGGAACAAATCGCACTTCGGCGCACTGCATTTCTTCGGGCACACCCACGCCCAGTTGCCGGGCAACGACCAGAGCGTTGACGTCGGCGTCGATTATCCAGCGTGGAATTTCACGCCCGTTGATCTGGAGACGATCAAGGCGCATCTGGCGACGCTGCCAGCCTATGAGGGGCGTATCCGGAAGGATTGATCCATTTGGTTCCGCCACGATAGTCGTGCAAATTTTCTTATGTTGCGATTACGGACAAAAAGTGCTCTTATGTTGCTATTACGGACATTTTCACAACAATTAGAAGTCTTAAGTGGCGATTAGAACCGGCGACCTGATATTCACTGGCGGAAATGACATAGACGACCGTCAGGTTCTTCGAGACGCGGCGGCAGGCAAATTGGCGCGTGTGGCGGAAGGAATTTACGCCAAGCCAGGCGGACCTCATATAGAGGAAATCGTTTGCGGGCAATGGGCACCAATCCTTGCCCGTTATGTGCCTGGGTCTATTTTGAATGGGCGATCAGCACTTAAGCGGTCCGCATGGAGAGAAAGGGGCCCCGATATGCGCCCCAAATTTCCTGGATGGATATTTGCAACAGATCCAAAGGGAAACGCCAGAAAAAGAATATCTCTTCCCGGACTCGAAATCCGGACAGTTCCAGGCGTCGGTCCGGTTGAAGGCGATGTTCCGTTTTTGGGGATCTACATTGCAAGCACCGCGCGGTCTATGCTGGAAAACTTGTCTCCATCGCGAGCCAAGCAAGGCCCGAGCCGAACCGCTGGGCGCGAAGTCGTGGAGACCGAACTTGACCGTATTTGTGATACAATGCACGAAGAAGGCTTGCGGAACCTTCGTGCACATGCGGCCCGGATCGCGCCGAATTTAAAGCTTGAACAAGAGCTTGCTGTTCTTAATGAAATTATAGGTGCCATCCTTGGCACCCGCGAAGCGAAATTGTTGTCGACCCATGTTGCAGCTAAAAGACGGGCTGATAATCCGTCCGATTCAATCTATCTGAAGAAACTGGCTAATCTTTCAGATGAAATGAAAACTTTTCCTTTACCGTCAGTTTCTGATCCTCATATGACAATAGATCAGAGGTCTGCTGTGGCTTTCGTCGAGGCATATTTCACCAATTATATCGAAGGCACCCGGTTTCTTGTTGATAAGGCGAGACGTATTGTTTTTGACAACGAGGAGGCTGATGGCCGCCCAAAAGACGGACGCGATATCACGCAGACGTTTTTCCAGGTATCAAACCTTTCGAAAGACTCGGTCATGGCCTCGTCTTCGGTCGAGTTCATGGATGAGATCAGGCAACGAAATCGTATCCTTCTGGATATGCGGCCAGAAAAGAGTCCGGGACAATTCAAGTCTGACGCTAATCGTGCCGGAAATACCGTTTTTGTCAGTCCAGATCTTGTCAAAGGTACCACTCATGAGGCGTTTTCTATTCTGCAAGATATTGAACATCCCTTTGCCCGCGCTTTGTTCACTCATGCAATGATTGCGCTCATCCATCCATTTACAGATGGCAACGGGCGCCTTGCGCGCATCATGACGACGAAAGAGCTCGTCCGAAATGGTCTCAGCCGACTGATTGTTCCTTCTATATTCAGGTCAGACTATATTGGTGGACTCCGCGTTTTGTCTTCAAACAATTCAAGCGGGCTGCCTTTTGTTCGATCAATGATAACCTGTCAGAATATTACGTCCAGAGTTGCGTCCTCGAATTTAAACGAGACGATCGTATTATGGGCGTCAACGCATGCTTTTTTGGAAGATGAAAATCACGCCAGACTGACCATGCCAAGCCCGGATGCCGTTGTCGAATGGAGACGTGGAATTCCGGCGCCAGCAGCTTATTGGAGGGAACGTGATCTTGCTGAGAATTCTGGACCATCCTTCGGGTTTTAACGGTTGCCTGCCTCGCGTAATTGTCGATTGACGAAAAATATATAACATGTCAAATAATATTTGCGAAAACAAATAGCGGATTTTTTATCCTATGGCTTCACTCGATACGGCAATTGTTGCGGCGAACATCCTCAAAACCCAATTCGAGGGGCTGGACTGGTTTCGTTGCACAGGTGTTTCCAGAGATGGCGGTGTCGCCATGTTCATTTCGGATATGACGCCTGACAACCGCGAAAAGATTGAGGAAGTCACCAATCTTGGCATCAATGGCGTCAAGGTGCAGGCCTTCATTATGCCGGGCGCGACCGGCCTGCTCCCGACGATCGAGGAAAAAATTCTCGAAGGATATCCGAAAGACTGGCGATACC
>Ga0075019_10000848_pt1 | contig 17381 bp, 19 predicted proteins | sample ColStrG_CSR_2013_FD_71473 | JGI IMG/M metagenome (GOLD analysis project Ga0075019, IMG submission 71473) | Freshwater sediment microbial communities in response to fracking from Pennsylvania, USA - Cold Stream Run_MetaG_CSR_2013 | ecosystem: Environmental > Aquatic > Freshwater > Creek >...
CGCACATGGATCTGGCTGGCCTGGCTGAAGCTGGCGAGCTGCTTGTGGGTGCTTTGGGTGCAAAGAATGCCGGGGGAGTTTTCGTCCAGCCCCTCCAGCCCCATGGCAAAGCGGCCCTTGAAGATCGGGTGGAATTTCAGGAACCCCGCCCAGGCTTCGTCGAACAGGATGTAATCACAGAGATGGCCGATCTTCTCCAGGATCATCTGGGCGGAATAGATCGTGCCGTCATAGGTGCATTGCTCGATGACCGCGCAGCGGAACGGGCGGGGTGCCTGCCAGAGGTCCGGGTCGGTCACCAGCGGGTGGTTGCGGATCTGCTCGCGGATGCGCTGCTCGTCGAGCGCCTCGATGTCGATGGGGCCGATGAGGCCCTGCGGGTTGCGGTCGGTTTCCAGGAACACCGGGATGCCGCCGCCCATCAGCAATGCACCGTGATGCGCGGCCTTGTGGTTGTTGCGGTCAAACATCACCAGATCGCCCTCGGCCACCAGGGCGGAGAGCACGATCTTGTTGGAGGAGGAGGTGCCGTTGAGGACGAAATAGGTGCGTTCTGCACCGAAGATCTTCGCCGCCTGCTTCTGCGCCTCCAGCGCCGGGCCTTCGTGGATCAGCAGATCACCGAGGTCGAGCACGGAGTTGTCGAGGTCATCGCGGAACACGTTTTCACCGAGATGTTCGACGAAAATGCGGCCCACCGGCGAGCGTCCGTAGAACACGCCGCCATTGTGGCCCGGGCACGTCCAGAGCTGGTTGCCTTCTTCGTTGTAGTCGAGCAGCGCGCCGAAGAACGGGGTGCGCAGCGTCTCGGCGTATTGCCGCAGGCGGGAGGCGAGGTTTTTGGCGATGAACTCCGGCGTTTCTTCCGCCAGGAACACGTAGCCATCGGCTTCGTGCAGCACTTCGACCGGGATGTCCTCCAGCCGGTGATGGCGGACGAGGATGATGATCGGCGTGTCCAGCCCGCGCTTTCGGATGAAGCTGATTAGCGCCGCCATCTTGCCCTGCGGCCCGCGCTTGCCCCAATCGACCACCACGCAGCCAATGGCGGCATCGGTGCGGATGACCAGCTCGGCGTCATCGGCCTTGCGCGCCTTGACGACGCCAAAGCCGATCTTTTCGATTTCGGCCACGATCTGGGCAAGGCGCTGGCCTTCCAGGTCTTCAGCGTCGAACACCGGGGCGCAGATGAGGAACTTGAACCGACGTTCGTACTGCATAAGAGCCCCTGCGCTGCGCGATGCCGGCGATGTAGCAGGATGGTGCGACGCCTGGAAGCGGGGACGGGCCGGACTAAACCCGCGTTGTCCGCGCTTACGGATTGGAATGCCTGGGAGACGCCATACAAAATCTGGAGCGGGCGATGGGATTCGAACCCACGACCCCAACCTTGGCAAGGTGCCCGAAGGGTCTACGCCGGGATATCCGACGGTCCGCCAGAGCGCGAATTCACACTGTAAATCAATTGACTGTTGGGATCGGGGGTCGCCGTCCGTATCCCATACATACCCCGCGACTTGCTTTGAAGTGCTTGGAATCTGCTTCGTCGAGGGGTAGGATGGGCCAGTTCTAAGCAAACTTCCAGTAGGTGACTGTTATGGCTGGAGAAAAGCTCACCAAGCGAGCCGTGGACGCCTTGAAGGCTCCGGAACCTTCGAAGGTTGGGGTCAAGGTTCGGGAGAGTTTCCTGTGGGATCGCGAGCTGCGCGGCTTCGGCGTGCAGGTCATGCCCTCGGGCCTGAAGAGCTTCGTGATCCAGTATCGCACCCCCGAGGGGCGCCCCCGGCGGGTGGTCATCGGACGCTACGGGCTGATGACCGTCGAAGAAGCTCGCATCGTCGCGCATGAGAAGCTCGTCGCCGTGTCCAAGGGCCTCGACCCTGTCGCCGAAGAAGCAAAGGCGGCGGGTCTCCTGACCGTCGCCGAAATCTGCGACTGGTACATTGCCGAGGCCGAGGCCGGGCGAATCCTCGGCCGGCGCCGTCGTGCCATCAAGGCATCCACGCTGACGATGGATCGGAGCCGAATCGACGCTCACATCAAACCCCTGCTCGGGCGTCGGCAGGTCGGCTCGCTGAAGCTCGGCGACATCGAGGGCGCGCAGGCTGACATCGCCATGGGTAAGACGTCGAAAGCGCGCGTGGGTAGCCGTGGTGGCGCCACGACCGGCGGCGAAGGCGTCGCGGCGCGGACTATGTCGACGCTCCACGCCATCTTCGAACATGCCGTGCGCCTTGGACGGATCGAAGCCAACCCAGCCAAGGGCGTTCGAAAGCTGGCCGCGCAGCCCCGTGAGCGGCGTCTCAGTCGCGCCGAGATCGAGCGATTGGGCAAGACGCTTCGCGCCGTCGCGGAGGAGGGGGAGCATCCGACCGGGCTTGCGGCCATCCGCTTCCTGCTGCTCACCGGCTTCCGGCGCATGGAAGGCCTGGGACTGCAACGCGCATGGCTGGATGATGAGGAGGAGGCGATACGATTCCCCGACACCAAGAGCGGTGCGCAGACGCGGGTGATCGGGCGCGCCGCTGTTGAGCTGCTGTGCGATCAACCAAAGACGAAATCGCCTTACTTCTTTCCAGCTGACTGGGGCGATGGCCATTTTGTCGGTGTGGTCCGGGTGCTGGATCGCGTCTGCGAAAAAGCGCGGCTCACCGACATCACGCCGCACACCTTGCGCCACACCTTTGCCAGCCTGGCCGGCGATCTCGGTTTTTCCGAATTGACGATTGCTGCCTTGCTCGGCCACTCGGCCCGAGGCGTCACCCAGCGGTATATCCACATCGATGAAGCGCTTAGGATGACCGCCGACCGCGTCGCCGGGGAGATGGCCGATATTCTCGACGGCCGCGCGACACCGGCGTGCACGCGCGTCTCCCGCACCAAGCGGCGTCTGGAAACTGCCGGCTGATGAGCATTGAACAAGTGGGTGCCGGGCGACGATTTGTCCGAAGTTTGTAGCAATCTTCGGACGGACCATGCTGCCTTGCCGTCTCCGCGCTCTCCAACGGCGGCGTCCGAAGGGACTTGTAGGTTTCGTGCCGTCTCCGTCGTCCATGACGCCATGAACGTGTGAAGGGTCCGCTACGCGCGCGTGTGGGCTCGCGGACTTCGTCTTCTCCGGAATTGTCATCTTGGGCCACTCAGAGTGCCGATGAGATACTGGCACTCTCGATCGGCAAGCCTGCAGCTTTCCACTCGGGAAATCCGTCCTCCAACCGGCGAACGATGAACCCGCGCGCGCGCAGGTTGGCGACAGCTTCGAACGAAAGGACGCAGTATCGCCCACGGCAGTAGGCGATGATTTCTCGATCATGCGGCAACTCGGCAAGATGCCGCTCCAGAGCCGGCAGCGGGATGTTGAGAGCACCTGGCAGATGGCCGAGTTTGAACTCGTCTTCCGGGCGCACGTCGAGAACGGTCACCAAGCCGTCGTGCAGCCGCCTGAGCAGATCCTCGCGCGAGACGGGCTCGAGCTCATCGCGGGCTCGGAAATAGGTCATCATCACCCTCTCGATGTCGGCCATGTTGCGCTCACCGACTCGTCCGAGCGCCTGCATTAGCCGAACAATTTCGTTCCCCCCAGTGAGGCTGTAGAGCATCCGCTTGCCCTCCCGCCGCGGCTCCACCAGTCGGGCGCGCCTTAGGATTTGGAGATGACGAGAGACGTTGGCAAAGGTTAGGCCGGTCCGGGAGGCAAGGTCTTCGACACTGCGCTCACCCTGACCCACGTGTTCAAGGAGTTCCAACCGATGCGCGTGACCAAGCGCCTGCGCGATCTCTGCCAGGCTGGCGAACACGGCTTGCTTCGGCCCCTTGCTTGACATGCGCCTTCCATGACGAAATCATTCAACAGAGTGATTGAGTGTTGGCCGGCATTGGCAGTGAAGTCAATGGAACCGGAAAGACATGTGAGCGACGTGACAATGAGCAAGAATTGTCCAGGGTTTTTCGAAGGCACCGAGATGCCGACCGCCGGGTGGTGGGACGCACTATGGCCGGATCCCGCCGGAGTCGTTGCCGAGGCCGGAATCAAGCCGGGTATGGACGTGATCGATCTATGCTCTGGCGACGGTTGGTTCACGCTGCCCATTGCCATGGTCGCGGATCATGTACTTGCGATCGACATCGATCCAAACATGTTGAACGTCGCCCGTCGACGCCTCGCCGAAAACGGCGTGGCGAATTGCGATTTCGCGGCAGGCGATGCTTACGACCTCGCTGTGCTGGCCGCGGGGCCGGTCGATTTCGTCTTCATGGCCAATGCCTTTCACGGCGTTCCTGATCGGCCGCGTCTGGCCGCCATCGTATCTGCAACACTCAAGCCGGGCGGATATTTTGCCATCGTCAACTGGCATACGCGTCCGCGAGAGGAAACAATCGTCCTGGGCGAACCACGTGGACCAAGGACAGATCTCAGATTGTCGCCGGACCAGACTATCAAGGCCGTCGAAGCGGGCGGCCTAAGACTCTCGAATTTGGTCGAGATACCGCCGTACCACTATATCGCGATCTTCGAAATTGCGTGAACCGGCCACCTGTTGCGGAAGCACACGGCCAATTCGACGCGGCACCGTGACCTATCAAATCACCTCGCCGGGCACGAGGCGACTGGAAGCGGCTTTCCCAAAACGTGCTGGTAAGCTTGGTCATCTCATTGTTCCATAGGACGCTGGATGATGCTGGTGAAGTCTGATGTCGATCGTCTCGTCAGACACTGAGAGCACCGGTCCGTTCCCGCGCGCGTTTCACACCGCAAGCTTCAGCCATGCGTGCCGGTTGAGCAACTGTCCACGTGACCGCAGGAGCAGCGCATCCAGACCCAGTGCACGGCCAGCGCGATCGATGATGAAAAACACGTGCAACAGCGCGATGAAAATATAGCCCCACGGCCATTCCGGCTGGAAATGATAAAGCCCGATCCAGAGATTGAGCGCCATCGCAACACCCAAAAGCGAGGTGAGCCGGACCGCGACACCCAGCATAAGGGATGTGGCCAGTAAAACTTCGGTCAGGAAGATCAACGGATTGACCAAGGCGATATGGGCGATCAGCACCGATCTGATAAAGTCGCCATAGGCGGCGAACGCCGCGTTCTCGCCCATCAGTCCTAGCCAGTAGGTAAAACCACCGGAGACGGGCAGTGGCAGCTTCCACAACGAGCCCTCAAGCCACATGGCACCGATCAACGCCCGCATGAGCCACAGCGCCAGATTGCGGCCGGTGCGCTGGTCAGGGTCGTTCTGCCAGTTGACGGCTGCAATCGCGAGACTGCCAATCACCAGCCCGCTCGACAGGACGACAAACGGCACGGTGCCCCAGCCGATACCCGCGTGGCCATCAGTGGCACCCGTGAGGAAGGAGACCGCATCAGAAAATGGATTGGTGCGCATGGGATGAGTCTCCTGGTCAAATGATAGGCAGACTGTTCAGAGACTCGCGTCAGCAATCGCCATTGCATCAAAATCGACGATCCTCGGCGTGTGTCCGCAAGAAGCAATGAAGTGGATCAGCGCATCCGGTGCAATTCCAGTGCTTTCGGTGTTGATCAGGGGATGAAAATTGAGTTGGTCGGCGATCATCAGCGAGGCATCGATGATCGGCGTCACCTGGCATTGGCCGTCGTGCAGCAGCGATAAAGGTGTAAGTGCACCCGGCTCGACCAGCAGGATATCACGCATCTGCTCGGCGGCCGCGAATCCAAGACGCCCCTGGGCGCCGATATAGGCGTGAAGGCGGCGAAGGTCGATCGTGCGGTCCTCGTCGACCACGATCATGAATAGCCTGCCTTTCTTGTCCTTCAGCAGCAAGTTTTTGGTGAACTGGCCTGCCATGGCCCCCCGCAACGCCTTGCCTTCCTCGACGGTGCGGTGCGCCGGGTAGGGCACGGTTCTGGTCTCAATTCGAAGCTCGGACAGTCGTGCGAATAGCTCGCTCCGCAGGTCCGGGGATGGGTGCATCGAGGTCATGTCCGGCTCCATGCCCGCGCTGTCGCCACCAGCAGCAGGATTGCGTCATGCGCGCCGCCAGCTTCGCCTTTCTCAAAATCGCCCTCGATCTGCGCCATCTGGTTCGTGACATGGGCAAAACACAGCACATTTCGGGCGCAGGCCGCAGAGAATGCGTAAAGGGCGGCGGCTTCCATTTCCACCGCGAGGGCACCACGGTCCCGCGCGGCGGCGATCGCAGCCTCAGTCTCCCGGTAGGGGGCGTCCGTCGTCCATGTGGCGCCCGTGATCACCCGGAGATCGGTTTCAGCCAGACCGGCCTGGGCGATATCGAGCAGCGCCCGGTCGGCCACGGCGAATTCGGCCGGCGGCAGGTAATGGTGGCTGGTTCCCTCGTCGCGCAGCGCGCGATCGATCAGGATGAAATAAGGGGTTGGGCCGTTGTCGGCGATCTGGCCCGACGATGTCACGCTCAACAGCAGGCGGCACCCCGAGGCGAACATCTGCTCAGCAATGAGTACGGCGAACGACGCCCCGACGGCGCAGCCAACCACCCCGAACGCGACGCCGTCGGCCTCGAACACCACCATATCCGTGTGGTAGCAGGCCCATACCGGACTTTTCGCTCCAAGACCGCTGTGCAGCAGATGCCGCACCAGGTCGCCATCCGGATCGAGCACGCAAATCTCGGGGACCATGCCTTCCGGCAGGTTCCTCTGACGCCGCGCCTCACGCAGCAAGTTTTCCGCGCGAAACACCGACGCCGCGTCGAAATGCTTGTCGCACAGCAGCGGTGTGATCGTCAGGGGAGAGGGTTCAAGATCCATTTTTACGACTTTTCGGCAAAGAACTTGAGTCACCCCATCATGGCCCGCCTGGCGATGCACAGAAAACCACCGTGAGGGTCAAGCGCGCGGTGCGCCTGCGGTCATTTTTCTGCCAGCGTAACGCCTGCGACCGAAGTCAGACCAACGACCATCCTTGTACGTAGCATCATTGCAAAGCTTGCATCAAACGGCCCTGCGCTGATGGACGGCGCGACCGGACAGTCAGGGCGAAAGAGCTTCGATGATCCGGCATTCGGCAACGGTGCCGCAGCGGCATTGACCGATCATGCTGTCGAGTTCCCGACGCAAGGCTCGCAGATCTGCGATCTTTCGATCGACCTCGGCCCGATGTTCCTTGGCAATGGCATCGACGGCTTCGCAGGATCGATCGCGTTGGTCCGCCAAGTCGAGCAGTGCGCGAACCTGGTCGAGAGAGAATCCGAGATCGCGCGAGCGCCAGATTAAGCTCAATCTACTGGGGCGTTCGGGTCCGTGATCGCGGTAACTGCCGGCGGTCCGGGCAGGTGCCGCGAGGAGTTTGATCCGTTCATAGTAGCGCCGCACTCGACCTTGGTGTCTGTCCTGCGCGGCAGCTCGCCGATCGCCAGATAACCGTCCGCCGTGGCCTTGATCCTGTAGTTGCTACGACACAGCTCAGGTGGGTCGTCATATCGAACCTGTCGAGGTGACGCCATAGCCGCCAGCCCATTGAAATTGCGGATCGAGGGATTGGATTGCGGCGCCTCCGCCGTGAAGGCTCCAAAACGGATAGGCCGGCGCTGCTGATACCGACGTCAATCCCATTGGCCTGTCTTTCCATTCCAGAGTGTCAAACAGCGCCCAAAAGTTTCCAAATCTGGAAAGTTTTGCAATATGAGGGCTTCGTCGAGGCGCTTGGGCGACGTCTTGTCCGTGGGCGCAAGCTATTGGACGAGATCAGGAGAGACGTCGGTTCGGAAACGCCATTCAGCGGAGAGGCCAAGTAGATTGGGCATCGAGAGCGCTGTTCATTGGCCGAAAGCAGCCCGCCTCTTTTTCGCATCGCCATGGATTGTAGGTTTGAAAATTCCTCCTTAACTCGTCTCGAATTAGCGAGATCGGCTCACGCCTTCGGACCATGCCGGCTTGGAAGTAACCTTAACGAACCCCTGCGCCGCGCTTAGTTCACAATTTGAGGGTGCCCGAGAACAGCGCCGTAATCATTGGGCAGCCCGGCATTTTTGCTGTGTCACATTGCTCGACCGACAAAGCGAGCGCTCGTTCCATTGCTTGTAGATCCGTGATCTTCGCCCGCACTTCCAAGAGATGCGACGCCGCAATCTGGCGCGCATCGCTACAGGCATCGTGGCCACCAGCGGCCAGGTCGAGCAGCGCCCGAACATCCTCGAGCGTAAAACCGAGTTCCCGCGCGCGCCGGACAAACGTCAGCCGGCCCACGTCCTCGACACCGTAACTGCGGTAGCGGCCTCGTCGGGACGCCTTCGGCAAAAGCCCGATCCGCTCGTAGTAGCGAATCGTCTCGATGTTGCAACCGGACCGGCGCGACAATGCGCCGATCGCCATCGTGTCCTCGGTCATGGTGTCCATCCTCACAGAAAGCCCTTGAGTCTGTAGCAGCTACAGACTGTAGGCTCGAGTTAACCGACTGCCAGGGAGCCAATCATGCCAAGCGATCGACCCGAGAACCTGTCTCAAACCTCGACCGTGGCGGGGGCGAACGGCGCCGTAATCTTGACGGCGGGGGGCCTCGCGGCCGCTTTTGCCGTTGCGTCGTGCTGTGGACTTCCCTTCATCCTGACCACGCTCGGGCTTGGCACTGCTTGGTTCTATGGCATTGCCGTCCTTGCCGCACCGCACCGGGCGATCCTGCTGCCGGTCGCGGCACTTTGCCTTGCCGGTGGGGCTGCCCTGCTGTGGCGGCAACGGCGGACGGTTGCTGTCTGTGCGCCCGGCGGGGTGTGCGACCGGCCAGGTGTTCGTGCCCTGACCGCCTTGGGCCTCGCCGCCGGCATCGTGCTGCTGTATCTCGGCTACGCCTATGCGTGAGCCTGTGGTGACCCTTTCCTCGACACTGACCTGTCCGCATTGCGGCACCGCCAAGGCTGAGACAATGCCCACGGATGCCTGTCTGTTCTTCTATACTTGCTCGGGCTGCGGGGTGAAGCTGAAGCCGAACAAGGGCGACTGTTGCGTCTTCTGCTCGTTTGGGACCGTGCCATGCCCACCGGTCCAGGCCGATGCAGGGGCATCGGCCTGTTGCGGCCCGCTATGACGCACCGGCCCCGAGGAGCCCGTGACCCCCCCCCTGCATCGCGGCGATGGGCGCGTCGCACACAGCGCCGAGGCCATACCGTGACTTGAGCACCGCCGGATCCACCATTCCCAGCCAAACCTGGCCGCTCTCATCCTGCCACGCCAAGGCCTTCAACGGCAGGTCGATCCCGGCCCGCTGGTCGCATTGCATGAGCGGTGTGCCGCCCTGCGGCTTGCCGAAGATCAGCAGGGCGGTCGGGCGGAGTTTCAGGCCCACCCCCTCGGCGGCGCCGGCATGGTCCACCCGCGCGACGATGAAGAAGCCAGCAGACTTTGCCGCTGCCTCGACCCGGTCGAGCGTCTCCATCACAGGATGGTTGCTCTTGGCCATCAGCAGATCGTCAGCGCGGGCAACCTGGATCGAGAGGAGGAGGGAGGATGCCACCAACATTGCTTTCATGACGCATCTCCCGGAAGTGAAACAGTTGTGGTCGCGCCATCGAACCCAGTCGGCTTGAAGTGGGCGCGGATGATGATCTTCGCGGGGCCGTTGATCTGCACGCCTCTGATGTCCCGGGTGAACGGCTGCTCGTCGTCATGCGGATGATCGAGGGTACGGGTAGCAATCACCATACCATCCAGGCTGACCGCCTCCAGACGGTCGGCGTAACGATCCCATCCGGTGTCCTTGCTCCGCACCGTCACGGCGAAATCATAGAGCCCGGCCGCCGGGCTGGTCGCATGGACACCAATGACGTCCGCATCGCCGGCCCATGCCGGAGCTGCGGACAAGGCAACGATCGCTGACAAGACCGCGCTGGCCGTCCGGACGCGTTTAAAAATGTGCATTACTCCCTCCCGATGGTTTCTATTTTTGCCGGGCTGACATGTTACGGCGACCGTCACATGCAGCAGTACCGGCGCGGCGACCAATCTGAAATATCGATCGAACATAGCTATGCTCTGCATTGGATATGCAAGTCAGGTGGGTTCTACATCGGTGTAGCGGGCGTGTTCTCTCTCCCGCGGAATAATCCCGCGCCCCGGTCGTCCATGGGTCCGCGTCACCCTGGAAGGTTCATGCCTATGTCCGCGCGCTCTCGGCTCTTTTGCACTGCCTGCCCCCGCGCTGAGGATTCGCATTGGACCGAGGCCACCATACCCGGTCCGCACACCCGGTGAGACCGTTGCGCACTCGCATTCTCTCGGCACTGCTGGCTGGCGCAATCGCGATCGCCATCAACACCGCGTTGCTGGCAGCGGCCGACGTTATTCCGTTGGTCACCGCGCGCGGGGGCTTGCTGAAGTTGCTGACCGTCTATGTCGGCCCCGCCTTCTCGAAGTCTGGCATGGGTGCCGGATGGGCCGCGCTCGGTCTGCCCGCGCCGGGAAGCACGCCTTTCCAGCTTGGATTCCATGTCGTCGTCGGGCTGGCGATGGCGCTGCTCTATGGCATGGCACTGGAACCCCTGCTGCCCGGCAAGCCCTGGTGGAAAGGCCTGCTCTACGCCGCCGCGGTCTGGGTCGCCAATGCCTTCGTCATCCTGCCCTGGCTGGGCGAGGGGATCGCGGGGAGCCGCAACCTCGGCCTTGCCGGTATGGCTTATTTCGCCGCCGCGCACACTGTCTTCTTCGTGCTCCTGGCCGTCCTGTTCGCCCGCTTCAATCGCCTTCGTTCTTAAAGGAAACCCCTATGTCCCGTTTCATCCACATCGCCATTGCAGCCGCCTTGGCCTTGTCCGTACCCGCCGTCGCGTCGGCCGCTGAAACCATCCACGTCTATGGCCCGGGCGGCCCCATGCCGGCAATGAAGGAAGCGGCTGCCGCCTTCGGCACCGCGCACGGCATCACCGTCGATGTGACGGCTGGCCCGACGCCCACCTGGATCGAGCGAGCAAAGACCGATGCGGACGTCATCTTCAGCGGCTCCGAGACGATGATGACTGACTTCATCGGCGCGCTGGGTGACAAGGTCGACACGGCGACGGTGCGGCCCTTGTATCTCCGCCCTGCCGCCATCCTTGTCCGGCCGGGCAATCCCGGCCACATCACCGGCATCAAGGACCTGATGAAACCCGGCCACCACGTGTTGGTCGTCAACGGTGCCGGCCAGAACGGGCTTTGGGAGGATATCGTCGGCCGCACTGGCGACATCGGTGCCGTCCGGGCCTTCCGCAGCAACGTCGTGACCTACGCCGCGAACAGCGCGCTCGCCCGGCAAGCCTGGACCACGGATACATCGCTCGACGCCTGGGTGATTTGGACGATATGGCAGGTCTCGAACCCGACCCTCGCCGATCAGGTGGCGATTGAGCCGGAATACCAAGTCTATCGCGACACCGGGGTGGCCTTGACCAAGAAGGGCGCGCAATCACCCGACGCCAAGGCGTTTGCTGCATACCTGGAGAGCCCGGACGCTGCCCGTATCTTCGCAAAGTGGGGCTGGATTGTCCCTGCCACGCACTAAGTCCATCCAGCAACCTCGCCACCGCTCACCGAGCGGATGGCGAGGCCGCACTTCGAGGTTGACTCGCCCGGCACGTTGTCGCGAGCAATGCTGAAAGGGGCGGCGTAGCCGCCATAGACCATGCCGTTCACAATCGACGCCTTCCATCTCGCCCGTGCGCAGTTCGCGTTCACGGTGGCCTTCCATATCATCTTTCCGGCATTCAGCATCGGCCTGGCCAGCTATCTGGCGGTGCTGGAGGGCCTGTATCTGTGGACCAAAAAGACAGTGTTCATGGAAGTCTATCGCTTCTGGCTGCGCATTTTCGCAGTGGGGTTCGCGATGGGCGTCGTATCGGGCCTGGTCATGTCCTACCAGTTCGGCACCAATTGGAGCGTGTTCGCCAAGCTGGCCGGGCCCGTTGTCGGCCCGGTCATGGCGTATGAGGTTTTAACGGCGTTCTTCCTCGAAGCCGGATTTCTGGGCGTGATGCTGTTCGGCATGAAGAAAGTCGGGCCGCGCCTGCACTTCGCCGCGAGCTGCCTGGTGGCCGGCGGCACGCTGCTCAGCGGGTTCTGGATTCTGTCCGTCAACTCGTGGATGCAGACGCCGGCCGGATACACCATTGCGTCCGATGGCCGCTTCCTGCCGACGGACTGGTGGGCGATCATTTTCAATCCCAGCGTCTTTGTCCGTTTCCCGCACATGATCCTGGCCAGCTACCTGTCGGTCGCCTTCGTCGTCGGCGCGACAGGCGCATGGCATCTGCTGCACGACCGCGCCAATCCGCGCGCCCGTGTGATGTTCAGCATGGCGATGTGGATGGCCGCCATCGTCGCACCCGCGCAGATCGTCATGGGTGACATCCACGGCCTGAACACACTGGAGCACCAGCCCGCCAAGATCGCCGCGATGGAGGGCAATTGGGCGCCCACGAACGGCGCTCCGCTGACGCTGTTCGGCCTGCCCAATATGGCAAAGGAACGGACCGACTACGCGGTCGAGATTCCGCATCTGTCGAGCCTGATCTTGACACATAGCTGGAACGGCCGCGTGCCTGGATTGAAGGAATTTCCGCGTGAAGACCGACCCAACAGTGCAATTGTGTTTTGGTCGTTCCGGCTGATGGTTGGTATCGGCTTCGCCATGCTAGGCATCGGTGCCTGGAGTGTCTGGGCCAGGTATCGCCGCCGCCTCTATGACAGCATCTGGCTGCAGCGCGCCGCGATTGGGATGGGGCCGGCCGGCTTCGTTGCTATCCTGGCTGGTTGGGTGACGACCGAAGTCGGACGGCAACCCTATACAGTCTACGGGCTGCTGCGCACGGCCAAGAGCATTGCGCCCATCGGGCTCCCCGGCATCGCGACCAGCCTGGCGGTATTCGCCGTCGTCTACTTCGTCGTGTTTGGCTCGGGCGTGCTGATCCTGCTGCGCATGATGGGCAAGACGCCCGAGTCCGGCGAGCCGGAGCACCCATCTCTGCCCATCCGCACTGCCGGCATCGCGCCCGGCCCGGCGGCCGTCCATGGCACCATCGCGCCACAGCCAGGGGAGTAGCACCGATGGCCGTTTCCTTTGATCTCTCGACCGTCTGGGCCGTCCTGCTTGCCTTCGTCGTCCTGATGTATGTCGTAGCCGACGGGTTTGACCTCGGCTGCGGCATCCTGTTCGCCGTGGAGCACGGGCGACAGCACCGCGACGTGATGGTGAACACCATCGCCCCGGTGTGGGACGGCAACGAAACTTGGCTGGTGATGGGCGGCGCCAGCATGCTGGCGGTGTTCCCGCTGGCTTATTCCATCATCCTGCCGGCGCTCTATCCCACCGTGCTGGGCATGCTGCTCGCGCTGATATTCCGGGGCGTCGCGTTCGAATTCCGCTTCCGCGCCCATTCAGAGCGCGGCCGGGCACGGTGGGACTTCGTGTTCTTCGCGGGATCGACGGCGGCGGCGCTGTTTCAGGGGCTGACCCTCGGCGGCCTGCTTCAGGGCATCCGCGTGATTGATGGCGCCTACGCCGGCGGCTGGTGGGACTGGCTCACCCCGTTCACGGTGCTGTGCGGCATGGCCGTGATCGTCGGCTATGCTCTGCTCGGTGCCTGTTGGCTGATATGGCGTACCTCGGGCGACCTGCACGACCGGGCGGGGCGGCAGGCGTGGTGGCTCGGATGGGCCATGCTCGGCATGATCGCCGCCGTGAGCTTGTGGACGCCGTTTCTGCGCGGTGACCTTGCTCATCGATGGTTCTCCTGGCCCAGCATCTTGCTGACGGCCCCGGTCCCGGTTCTGGTGGGATTGCTCGCCATTGGATTCTTCCGCGGCCTGAATGGTTCGCGGCAGCTCGCGCCTTTCCTCTGCGCGCTCGGCTGGTTCGTTCTCAGCTTTGTGGGCCTGGGTATCAGCATGTTCCCGCTGATCGTACCGCCGGACATCACGATCTGGGATGCGGCGGCCCCACGCGACAGCCAGTTGTTCCTGCTGGTGGGCGCAGCGGTCATGATCCCGCTCATCTTGGGCTATAGCGGTTATGCCTACTGGGTGTTCCGCGGCAAGGTGCAGCACGACGCGGGCTATCACTGATGCCCAACATTTCCCTTGCGCCGGGCATATCGCGTGCCGTTTGGTTCGTTGGGCTGTGGGCGGCAAGTGCCTTGGCGACGGCGCTCGTCGCATATGCATTGCGGTGGGTGCTCCTGGGCTAGCCTTTTGGGCGCACCCGCCCCCATGCTGCGGGCATGACACTTGAACAGCTCCGGGTCTTCGTGGCCGTCGCAGAACGCCAGCACGTCACACGGGCGGCAGAGGCACTCAACATGGCGCAATCGGCCGTCAGTGCATCGATCGCGGCGCTGGAGGGCCGCCACGGTGCAAAACTGTTCCACCGGGTCGGCCGCAGGATCGAGCTGACCGAGGCGGGGGGACTGTTCCTGCTGGAGGCGCGTGCGGTATTGGCCCGGACGGAGGCGGCTGAGCTGGTGCTGTCCGAACTGGGCAGCCTGAAGCGGGGCACCCTGCTGGTGCACGCCAGCCAGACGATCTCCAGCTACTGGCTCCCCCGGCACCTGGTCGCCTTCCGCCGGGCGCATCCTGGCATCGACATCCGCCTCACGGTCGGCAACACGACGCAGGTCGCTCGCGCCATCAACGAAGGCTTGGCCGAATTGGGCTTCGTCGAGGGCGGTGTAGATGATCCGGTGCTGGAAACCCGCACCGTCGCACGGGATCAGCTCGTCATCGTGGTCGGCAACGAGCATCCCTGGGTCGGCTGCGGCACCATCGAACCCAGCCACCTGGTGGAGAGCGAGTGGGTGCTTCGGGAAGCCGGGTCCGGGACGCGGTCGGTGTTCGAAGCAGCACTGGACGGGTTTGGCATCTCGCCGTCCAGCCTGCGCGTGGTGCTGGAGTTGCCGTCCAACGAGTCTGTTCGTGCCGCGGTCGAAGCCGGCATGGGGGCCACCGCAATCTCCGCCTCCGTTGCAGCACCAAGCATCGAGGCCGGGCTGCTACACCAGGTAGAATTCGCATTGCCAGAAAGGGAGTTCAACGTGCTGCGGCACACCGAGCGCTATCGCAGCCGGGCCGCCGATGCACTTCTGGCTGTCATCGCCGCAGGCTGAACCAATCGCTCTGGACGATCAATTCGAGCGAACAAGAGTGTTGGCTCGATGGAATAAACACAGCGATGCTACGTTCATTGCCGACAGGGAGATGAACGCGATGCATGACGGAATGACACTCGGCCGCCGGGGTTTGATAGGCGGCGCGGCCGCGCTGGGCGGAATTCTCGCAGCGGCGGGGGCTCGAGCCGATACGGTAACTCTGCGTCTGAACGGCGGGCCGGAGCAGCGCTCATTGACCACCGCGTTTCCCCAGAAGGGATCGATGATCCTGCAACGCACCAGGCCGCCGCTCCTGGAAACGCCGTTTGAAGTGTTCGACCAAGGGGTGTTCACGCCGAATGACCGCTTCTTCGTCCGCTGGCACTGGGCCGTGATCCCGGAGCAGGTCGATCTCGCCACCTTCCGCTGCGCTGTCCGCGGCCACGTGAACCAGCCGCAGTCGCTGTCGATGGCTGACATCCTGGCCCTGCCCCGGGTCGAGATGGCCGCTGTCAATCAGTGCTCCGGCAACTCCCGCGGCCTGTTCCAGCCGCGCATCGCTGGCGGGCAGTGGGAAAATGGCGCCATGGGAAACGCCAAGTGGATCGGTGTGCGTTTGCGCGACGTGCTGGACCGCGCGGGTGTCAAGTCCGGCGCGGTTGCGGTCCGTTTCAACGGCCTGGACGAGCCGGTTGTCGACGGCGCGCCCGATTTCATGAAGTCGCTAGCGATCGACCATGCCCGCGACGGCGAAGTCATGCTCGCCTATCAGATGAACGGCGAGCAACTCCCTTTGCTCAACGGCTTCCCCATGCGCCTCATCGTACCCGGCTGGTATTCGACCTACTGGGTCAAGATGGTCAGTGACATCGAGGTGCTCGACACGCCCGACGACAGTTTCTGGATGAAGAACGCCTATCTAATTCCGGCCACGCCGCATGCCGACGTGAAGCCCGGCCAGACCGGCTTCCCGACCGAGCCTATCAACCGCATGGTCCCCCGCTCTTTTTTCACCAATGTGACCGCCGCAACCAAAGTGAAGCCCAGCGCCCCCGTGCCGTTGCGCGGCATCGCCATGGGCGGCGATTGTGGCGTGGCGGCCGTCGATGTCTCGACGGACGGGGGGGCAACGTGGGGGCCGGCGGTGCTGGGGCGCGATGAGGGAGCGTATAGTTTCCGCCAATGGACGATGCAGGTCGCGGCACCAGCGTCCGGCACGCTGACGGCACTCGTTCGCTGCACAAACACCAAACAAGTGGCGCAGCCTATGGAGGCCAACTGGAATGGTGGCGGTTTCATGCGCAACGTTGTCGAGCGTGTGAATCTCAATATCGCCTGAAGCGGCCGAACAAAAGGACATTGGCATGGACTCTCTCTTGAAAGTGGCGGCGGCGGTCGCCTTCGTCTCCGTCACATCGATCGGCCCGTGGGCCGCCCTGGTTCCGTCGGCCTATTCGCAGCCCGTGGACGCCAAAGTCGGCCCCACTGCGCCGAAGGCGTCAGTGGAGGCCGCCGGAATCCGGCTACGTTCCGTCGGCTTCGAGTTGCCCACCGAAGGGCGGGACCTTCCAACGGGTCCGGGTGCTGACGTGACGGCGGCCAACTGCGTAGCCTGTCACACGCCAGGCATGATCCTGAATCAGCCCGCGCTGACCCGGCTTGAGTGGACCGGTGAAGTCACCAAGATGGTAAAAGTCTACAAGGCCCCCGTGGACGCCGCGGATATCCCGGCAATCGTCACCTACCTCGCCGGCCTCAAGGTCGCTCCCTGACCAGGAATTTGAGCGACGCGGGGGAATAACCCGGCGGTCCCGTCGTTCATGGGAAGCGGACAGCTTATTGAGCCGCTTCACAAAAGGATGGGACATGCCGAAAGACCGCTTCCCCCGCGGAATCACCACCTGTGCGTTTTTGCTCAGCCTGGCCGGCGGTGCCGTGCCTGCCCGGAGTGAAGCCGCGGCCGCCGATACATTCGCCTCCGTCATGGCCACCGCGATGGCGCGCATGGACCGCGACATGATGGTGCGCCCCAGCGGAGATCCGGACCGCGACTTCGCGACAATGATGATCCCGCACCACCAGGGCGCAGTCGAGATGGCCGAGGCGGAGTTGCGCTTCGGCCACGACCCGATCCTGCGACGCCTGGCTCAAGGCATCATCGTGGAACAGCGGCAGGAGATTGCCGTGATGCGCCAGGCCATAGCGGCGTTGCCGCCCGCGCCCACCGCCGCGCCGGACATGACCACGATGCCCATGCACATGCAAAAGGAACACTGAAATGACGCTTCGTCTCGCCACCCTGCTGTTACTCG